>Ga0102593_1000450_pt1 | contig 76207 bp, 47 predicted proteins | sample AraplaCol_mMS_r2_2_FD_76862 | JGI IMG/M metagenome (GOLD analysis project Ga0102593, IMG submission 76862) | Arabidopsis root microbial communities from North Carolina, USA - plate scrape MF_Col_mMS_r2 (SPADES assembly) (version 2) | ecosystem: Host-associated > Plants > Roots > Endosphere... | reverse complement strand
AAAAAAAGATAATAGAAAGAAAATTTTAAACAAAAAAAAAAAAGATTTTGAAAAAAATACTATATAAAAAAAAAATATTAGTATAGATCTGGAAATATATAGAAAATATATATCCGGAGATATATATATTACAAAAGATAAAAACTATTCTGTATAAAATATAGAAATATTCTGGTTTTCAGATATTTTGTTTTCTAAACAGAAAGATTTCAAAAATATTGTATAATAGATTAAAAAAAAAAAATAATAGAGAAATACTACAGATTCTATCGAAATTCTTGATTTTTGGTAAAAAAAAAATAGCCGGATAAATACTGTTTGATAGTAACTACTATACAGATAAATACTGTTACTATTAAAAATACTATAATATTTTCTAATACAGATAAATTTGTAGAAAATTTTTCCGGTTTGACTATTTATTCTATAATCGATCTGTATTCGGAATACAATCAGATATTATTCGATCCAGTATATAGAAATATAATAGCGATTCAGACAGTAAAAAAACTATTGCGGATAATAACAATATTGTAAAAAAAAATTAATTCAGTAGATCAGTATCAGTATATAATATAATTTATATTGTATAGTATATATAGAAAATATATAAAAATTTTTCTGAATAATTTCGGTATAAAAAGATCAAAAATACAATATAATAATAAATTGGTTTTTTCTGGTATAAAACAATTTGTTCTCGAATATATTTAGAATCTTGATAGTATACTATATTTTTTCGAATTTGCAGAAATAGTAATTTCGGCCGAAAAAAATCAATTCGGTATATCAGATATAGCAGTAGTAGAATAGATATATAATACAAATAGAAAATATCCAGACAAAACAAAAATAGCCAAAATAGTAGAATAGTCTACTCCGGAATATATATACAATATAAAAATATTTATTGATCTGGCAGTATATTTCCGAATAATAATCGATAAATTTGCAATAAAAACTGTATTTTTATATAAATTGCTAAAAAAAGATATTGATTTTTACTGGAATAAAAAATATCAATAATTGTTCGACAAATTGAAAAAAATTCTATCTATTTTTTCTGTTGTTATACCGATTGATTATAAATATAAACTGTTTTGTTTTATTATCGGAGTAGATATATTAATTGATAAATAGAAAAATTTTGTTGTCCAGATCAGAAATAATATCAGAAAATCTGTACAGTATAAATCGGAAATATAGAATAAAACAGAAAAACAGTATAATACAGATAAATAGAAATATCGAGAAATCTTAAAAATATTGAAAAAATTTCGATATTGACTGTATAGTATTTATTTTGTATTAGAAATTGATACAAAAATATTGATATTGTAGTTGAATCGGTCTATTATCAATTTATCCGATATTTTTGTTATAAATTGGATTGTATAGATTAGACTATTTGATTTCGAGATAAAATATATATCGGACAACAGCTATATTGTAATAGATATATTATTGAAAAAATATATTACCAAAAAAAATATATATAAATATAAAAAAAAAAATAATATTGACAAATTTGTGATAATAGAGATTGGATATTTGAGAATAGAATTATATCTGTTCGAAATCGATTCGGATAGAATTCGAATATTGGATACTGGTTATTCGAATAAATCAGAATAGATAGTCAAATTTTTTACTATATTGAATTGTTCTAATAGTATTACCAGTAAAAAATTTAGAATATTCAAAAAATATATTTTTATATTTATAGTATAAAAGAATTATCTGTTTTGTAGACCAAAACAGAAAAATATTCTATTGTAAAAAATATTGGATAACAAAAAAAAGAGAAAAAAAATAATAATCAGCTACTATAATAAACTAGTATATAAAAAACAAAAAACTATCTATTATTTGATAAAAATATATTATTATTGAAAAAAAATATATAAAACTGTTAAATACTATATAAAAATCTATCCAAATTGTCAATTTCGAATATCTGATAGACAATATAAATTTTTCCAATCCAATAAAATAATAAAATTGTGGAAAATAGTTTTTATAGATACTATTTATATATCAACTGAAAACAGTTATAGAATAATTATTCAGATATATAATAGATTAAATAGATAGATCGAAATAAAATTGTTGAAAAAATAATCTGTCAACTGCCAGATTGTAAATCAGTTTTTATAGAAAAATATTATTTGTAGATTTGGTTGGTCTGAATATATAGTAGTAGATAGTAGATCTGAATTTAGAAATAAAATATATCAGTTTATATTTAAAAAAAATATCAAAAAAACTACTATATTGTTCTATAATCCAGATTCAAACAGATCAAAAAAAAAAAAAAAAAAAATTAAAAAAAATATTTTAAAAAAAAAAAAAAAAAAAATTTAAATAAAAAAAAAAAAAAAAAAAAAAAAAAAAAAAAAAAAAAAAAAAAAAAAAGAAAAAACAAAAAATCAACTATTTTTGTAGAAAAAATATTTCTATACAGTATTATTAGCTGACCGGATTACTGTCAATTTGCAAACAGAAATTTTACTATATAGATTGTTAATAGAAATATATACTATATTATCTATTGAATTGGAAATACCAATATAGAATATTCTGTTCTGGAACAAAATCGAAACAAAAAAAAATCTGTTAGCTATACAGATACAGTAGATATTGTAGAGAGATAAAAATATACAGAAAACAATTTTTAGATTTGAACAGATAAAAAAAAGAAATAGAGAATATTTTGTTTCAAAAAAGAATTTGAGAGAATATTCTTTCAGTATAGATAATATAGTATTGTTTTATAATACAGCCGACCAATATATATTTTACAGCGATATCAAATTTCGATATCGATAGTATAGACTATATAAAATTATAGTAGTAAAAAAGCGAAAAATATATATACTGAAAAAACTAGATAGAATTTCTATAAAAGAATCTTTGAGATCTGATAGTATACAAAATAATTTATATAATAAAAAATATTTGAAAAGATTCTGGTTCAGAAAAAAAACAGATAAAAATATAGAACAAAACAAAAACAGAACAGAGAAAATTGACGAAACTGATAAATCGGAGAATCTAGAGAATAAAAAATAAATTAGTATACTATTGAATTAAAATAGTAGTATAGAATATAAAAGAGTATACAATAGTATACAGAGAAGAAAAATAGAGTATACCGGATATCAGAATATAACAGACTGATTTGTTCAAAAAGAGAAAAAATATCAAACTGTCGAATCGATATTAAATCAGTATTATTTCGATATCAATTCGATGTTGATTCGATATCAAATTGATAATATTGGTGGTATTGAATTGTATACAGACCGTCGACCAGAGACCGGTCGATTGATAGATAGAGAGATATATAGTGGGGAGTATCGGCCTGTCCACCAGTATAGAGATTATATAAGAAAGTTGGCCTAATTTAGAAGGGAGCCTTATATACAATTATTTAGATAGTATCTTTAGCATCACCCAGAGTCAATTACAAGAGTTCCAGTCTATTCGAGAGAGTGCCAGCAGTTAGCCCTAGTTGGGGTGTTGTTTACCCTCATCCTTCTGCCCCATTCGACCTGCACGTACCGACCGTGCTGCCTCGAGCATCCTATCCCGTTTCACTAGTAAAGCAATTGCGCTTTCTCGGTCAGCGGTGAAATGAATCCCTTTCGACTGGATAGCAGTAAGAACCTCTGCTAGGCCAAGTTCTCCGCCTAATTGTTGATTTGCATGCCATCCAAGTATTTCATGTCTAACCAAAAGGTATGCCCGGTGGTAACCTGGTGAGGCAAGCACAAAGGATTTGAGATCCTCAATAACCGGGACTTGCCATAAAATCTGAAACTTCAACTTCGTTGGAAGATTCTTGGGATTCGGTTCAGCCTGAATAAAGCGCTAGTCAGTTGAATTCATCATTCGAAGAGGGTGGCTTTGGTATCACCGTTCTTTTCGAGAAGCACAGTTGGCAATTGTGATGAGGGATGAGGGGTTGGTCAAGTGGTGAGGATGGCACACCGCAATCAGTGCACGAGGGGAGCATTAGAAGTCGTAAGCGTTGATGAGTTGTGTCTTATCCAGGTTTAAATATATTTATTTTAAGTCTTCTATCCAATTATAACTCTTTTCCAACTATTTCCTTCCTAAAACCTTACTCGACTGTGGGGAGTCCAATTCAGGACTCAAACTAAGCGACTGCTTTGCCGATTTTGAAAGTTCACATCGCTTTTACCACTCCTACAAGTGACAAGAAGGGCATGGGCTTCTGGCGTCTTGCTGGATCCATGTTGGCATTATGCCATCATTGTGGTTGCTAGTTCAGCCGCTTGTTTGGTCAATGGCGCGAACCCTCAGTGGCATGTCAACCCTGACCTAGTCACATAGTATCTCCTAACCAGTCTCCCCTTATCTTCTTTCAAGCCTCTCATCTTCTTCTTTTTCTTTAAACTAACCACATTCCTGACACCGTCATGAAATCTCCACCAAGTTCTATAATCACACCTAAAATACATCTCAACACTATTGTGCTAAATCATGCAGTGCGCAGAAAAGGAAGTGAATTAATGCCAAAAAGAATAGATAGTAAGCAAGCAGAAAACCTAACATGCAAGAACATCAACCAACAAACTGAAAGAGTGACGCATCGTCGATTTTTTCTACACGCACTATCCTTTCCGCGACTTTATAGTAGAAAAGGCCATCGTACAAAACAAACATGCTAGGCAGACCCCTCGGGACCAAGGACAGACACTCCTGCGGCTCGACACTAAATCCGAGTGTGTACCATCCCTTGCAATGGGAACATTGACTGAACTTAGTATGTTGTTTGCAGCCTTCATCCAGGTGCGAGGCAAGACTATCTTCCATCATGGCAGTCAAGTATTTGCCATCATGTGAGCGGATCCGTGTTTTCCCTTCATGTTTAGAGAGCTGAAAGGGTATCCCATCACTGTACTGATTGGGCCCAAAATACAGCGCGTTATCAAATTCTCTGGCATCACCTAACCAAAGACAATCGCCATTGATAAGATATAAAGAAAACAATTTATCGGGGTGGTAGAGATCAATTCCGTCAGCGGAAATAGGATTGTCCACATCAATAATTGGATGGGAAATTGACGGATGAATAGGGGTCTCGGCCTCGCCGTAGTCTCCCTCAGGATCAATTTGCACTTTAATGGCATATTTAATGTTGTCTGTCCATTTTCCATCCTGAGCTAGGTAATGCGATTCTTTTCCAATAAAAAATACATCTCCTTCGTAGTCCGGGTAGTCATAAAGATCGGCGATGAAAGTGCGATTATGAATTATTTTTTTTTCGTCATTAGAAAGGTAAAACAGGGAACCACGGGCATGGTAATCTCTGTTTATCTCAAAAGCGCTGCCGTTATAGTGAATAGCAAGATATTGGCCGGTAACTATGAATCGGAATGGCCTATCAAAACCTTCACTCTCCATGTCGGGTATTTCGTTTCTGGCAAAGAAAATCTGTCCATAATCAGCCTACTTCTCTATCTCTCCGAGGTAGTGTCTGTACTGGGAGGGCCAAGCAGAAAAGAATCGCTGCAGGTAGCCAAAAATCTCGAGTGCCCAATAAGATACTGAGCCGCAGCAGGACCATATGTAAGGGTGGAGGATTGAGAGAAAAAACCGTAGTATCGGGTCTTTCCCATTAAATTAACCCTAGATGGGCTCTGGTAAAGCGGCAGGCCCTTTGTTGTGAGCAACCTCGCGATGCAGAAAATATCTACAGAGTATTGTTGACAGGTTGCAAAATTGAAGGTTCCAGAAAACAAAGTTTGCTGGGTTTGCATCGAGCCCTCCAGACCGGAAGTTCCCGACTAGTCATTCACGTCGGGACTTGTATCAATAAATTTAGGCTATAAAACCGGGTACCAATACTGTATATATTCATAACTCGTAATTTACGTGATTCCATGTTAGATTTAGCTGATCATGTGATTAGAGTTCGAAAGAATCTCTCTCTGTTTCCTGATATGAAAGGCGATACCCGGCGTTACTGTACTTGTTTGTTAGAACGTTCTCAGGTTTGTGAGCGATTCAGTTAAGTCAAAGAGCGGGGCAATTTCTTAGGAAAGTGCCAATGCATTAGAGATCCAGGCACTACGCATACAGAGCAGTGTTGTTTTATCAAAATTGCCGATAAATATGGCATTTCTGAAGAACGTATTCATGAGATTCTTCCAACGAGTACAGCCCTTTACACGACAATGGAGCCCTGTAACGAGAGACTCAGTGGCAACATGATTTGTGCGACTAGAATTTTTGAGGCTCAAAAACGCTATCTAAACAGTTTTCGTAGGCAAAAGAGAGCCTGGAAACTTCATTGCGCATAATGACAGGCAAGAAAGACTGGGAGCAAGTGGCGTCCAAATTGTGTACCCTGTTCCCCATTGGCAATACAAGATCACCAAAACTCGATGGCTGGACACTGAACAGTTGAGTATAGTTGTTGATGGTGGCGATAGTATCAAAAGGCTCATTTTCTTTCGGCCCTTTGTTAATGGTGGAAACACTCACTTACCAATTCTCTAAATCTCTATACATCAGCCACAATCCCCAGAGTTAGTTTCGAGCAGTGAAAATCCGAACTATGTTTCTACATTTTCAAGATCCAAAATGAATTTCAGAGACGTAGACGGTCTTGATGTCGGGTCGCGCAATATAAAACTCGATCTCTGTTTGGTGAGAAATAGACTACAGCGATATCTGGGGTTGTGAGAACTGTTTTATACTAATTTTTCCTTTGGGACTCCCTTAGAAATGCACAATTATATTTACAGAGAATAATGGGAAAGTTTCTGGGTGAAAACAGATCGGATCGATATTTTGTTCCACGATAGTACTCCACACTCTTTTATAATCAAAATTATCTCGCATAAGCTGGGTATAAACATAACACAGGATAATTTCACTTATTAAAAACCATTCATAATACCATTCCGGAATACATTTTAAAGCCCATCGCCTGTGGAACCTACAGAAAAATCCCGGATATCCATTTTTCCCTTTTCGAGTTCCGTGATATAATTGACGATATACCTGATCCTGAAAACTTCGGCGCGCTTCCATCAAAGCTATATCAGAAAAGTGCATTTCCTATAGACCAGTTCGAGAACGTATTGAGAGACACTTGCAGGGGGTATGAAAAGATAAAAGCTGCACAGAAATATAAATATTTCGCTATTTGGGGACCAATATCAATCGATCTCTTTACACTGCCACGACGATCGGACCCTGGAAATAGCGAAATACCGAAGTTGAAAAACCTTGATACTCTATATAATATACGATCTCTTCGATAGGTAATAATCATTAGGAATCCAGCACATTCTCAGTTTCATAGAATACATTATACAGCTGAGTAGAGACCTGCGAACCACGGGCTATAGGGCTTTTACCAGTAACTAGACCACGCATCGGGTTAGTGGGTGACCACATACGAATCCCCAGAGTACATCACTACTAATATTTGAAAACTTCTTAGGAATCTACGATTTCATTTACTGAAGCGTAAGGGTAATCAGATCTAATCTATAAAATAAATTCACTAATTTGTGGGTGGACTCAGCTTTTCTGCCAATATTTGATAATTCAAAACGATTGCTATTGATAGATAAGTTATAGATCCCGTGTTCCTCTACTTTCTACATTGAATTACTATACAAATTTGTTTACAGGGCTTCATGGGTTTATTAGGCTGTATCTAAAATTTAGACAGGAATAATAGCAATACAGGCTACAGAGAAGAAACAGTACAATAGATTGAGAATATTATACAGATAGATAAATAAATTACTGATCCTCATCAGATGACTCAGAATCCATAAGACAAAACGTCTTTACTGGATGGATAGATATCCTATAGCTGTACTGCTTTGGAAAGTACGTAATGATCCGCCTTTGTTGGAGTATTTTGACAATCTCTTTATAGCCACCCTGTAAGGCAGTATAGAGATAATTGCCATATATACCGACCTGTGTCTTAATATCTGCTCTGTAGTCTAAAAGTAATCTGATAATTCTTTGATGACCTCTCTGTGAGGCAGCATAAATGGCCCCTAGAAAGAATGAATATGTGACAGGGACTTTAAACTGCCATTCCAAATTCACTGAAAATTAGACTAAAGCGTTCAATAGTATACGCTCGGGCGTCCTCATAAATTCTTGATCGTTTGATATAACGTCAATAAAGCTTCAATAACAAGTTTTTCAAACATTGATAATTAGAGACAAAGGAATTTCCGTGATTCATTATTTGGTCGTGCAAAAATTTCAACGTAGTATACGATATAATATTGTTTTGTCGTACAATAAGACAACTATTTTTGGTTACTAGATCAGAAAAGATACTGTTCGATCCATAATATCAAAATAGCTGATTTTTGTTTCTGTTTTTTTTTTCTGTTTGATCCGCAGATTGTTATTTAAATATCTATGATTCTGACAAGCGGCTGGATTGTATCAAATTTAGTTTGATTTATTGTGGATAGAATATTATATACAGCTGGTTCAAACAGATTATCATAGCAAAGTACTTGAAAATGCAGCCTTTCTCCATTGACCTTCGGAATTGCTTTTTAGTCTTAAATTCTTAGAACTGGTGGTATCTTCGGCGTGTCCTCGGAGTTTCTATGAAAGAAAATATACGCGGATACCGAGGAAGGGCCATGGCCAGGCAGACATTGTGGAATCTATTTTCCAAGATCGTTATGAGGACTTGGCCTGCCAATATTAAATTGACACAATAATGAGTACAAGTATGATTGGTGGCTTAGGGGGTCATAGGACAACCTCCACAAGTTGGCCAATAAAGAAGAAATAGAAGGACGCAGATAGATATTCTTCGTTATAGCAGTTCAGATGAAAAGCCGCATGCAGTTGGGGTCCAGAGCGGACGAAGCTCAGAAGACAAGCCGAGGCCGGGCTGAACCATGGAACATAGCCGTGGGACCATCACGGATATCCGTATGCTGGTGGACGTTAAATTTGATGACGAACGCACCTACATCTGGAACCGCGATCGATACTGCCCCATATAGCTTGATCCGGCAATCCTAAATTGACATATTCCCATAATGAAGAAAAAACAAATGATCGCATCTCTTTGCCATGGTTCAGGCTCCTTAATCTGAAAGATCACAAGAACAACAAGCGTAGGTGAAATTTATTTGAAGGGCTTATGGCCCCGGTTTCGAAGGCCCTCCTCGTCCCAATGAAGCAATCTCGTTCTTATTAACTCTTTTTTGTACCACAACAAACCTTCTGGTGAATATGGCAGTCTCCGTAGAGTATGACACACAGTTGATGAAAAACCAAATCCATGGCAGTGTGATGGATTCCCATTGCCAGTGCGCGGTCCTGCAGGGGCAGAATGGCTTTGCCGAGTTATTCTCCCTCGATCATAATGGCGTCTTCTATCTAACGGAGGAGGTGTCAGCATCCGCCACCGGCTGGAATCAGGTCGATCTTTCCTCCAGTTTGTCCCAACAGATAGACGGAGTGTTCAAGGTGACGAACTTTGCCGTCTCTCAAGACCCCCAGTATTGGGAAACTGTCGATCTAGCGATTACAGTGCAAGTGCAGGACAGTGTCGGAGACCGACTGTTTCTGGCACTCAACCAGCTTAACAATTTTGGCGAAACAGGAGTGAATTGGGTTTACATTCCTACAAACCAATCGAACCTCTTGCATTTTGCAGATGTGTACCTCTCGCGTACCCCCAGCGCAGGTGCAACGTGTTTTGTGGACGTGCTCAGGCAAAGCGATGACCCTCGCAAGATATTGGATAGATATTGCATTGAGACAGAACCATCGCCGTGCTGGCAATACAGTCCATTGCCTGATATTATCACCCAGGGGGGAACTGTCAGCTGTATGGGGAAGAAAGCCAACGACTCGATCGGTGGTATCTACACCTTCGGATTCATTGGATCGGATCAGATGCTGGTCTACTGTCCTGCTTCCACCCCAAACAACCCTCTCCCTGAAAGTACCCAGCTTGAGGTACCTCTAGAGATTAGCACGATTGCGTCTGTTCCGGATTTGGATGGTAATACCAGTCTCTACACGGTATGCCCCACGCTTGGTATTATCTTTATCTACCTCTCGGACCATCAAAACCCAGGGGATGAGCCACAGGCCGCGGCAGTTGTCAACAACTTAATTGTCGAGTCCGGACTCCTCACCGGCACGAGCCATCTTGAAGGAGCATCAGACGCCGAGCGTACTGTTCTCTGGGGACTTAATGGGGCTGGAGAGCTGTACAGTCTGTATTGCCCTGCCGGACAGGAGACGATTCCAAGCGCATGGACAAATCCCGTGTCAATTTTTTCCAATGTCTTCCAGTTTGCAAGTTATATACAAGACTCCGCCAGAGCCCTCTTTGTTCAGACGTCGGACAACAAGCTTCAGCGGCTCATCCAGGATCCGGAAACCTCAGTCTGGTCGGCGTGTAGGATGATTCTGCCCCCAAACGATGTGCGAGACATGACGGAGGTTTACAGCTACACGACACACATCCAGGTGATTGATAGTTGTTCGATGGGCGTACCAAACGTTTTAGTAAACGTGGAGTCATCGAGCCCAATGGTCGCATATATCAACGATCAATATTACACTCTGACTCCAAATTATGGTCTTCAGGTGGAAACATCAGTGGCAGGTGTTCTGACCGTCATACAACAGACACAAACACTCGCTGGGGTCTGCTTCAAAATTTGGGTATATAATGAATCCTCGCAGAAAACCATCGTCGCAGAGATTGACCCACATGCGAACGTCTGGGATAATCTGGCGAATATCAGCACCACTGATAATCTCCGGTCAGCGCAAGTGACCAACGCTGATGGAATAACGCAGCCACTAGTCCCACAGACTACAATGGAAGATCAGCTAACGGCAACGGCGGAACTTATTTCAAATTTACTCTACCTTCAATCCAATCTGCCTAGCAACGGTGTAAAGCAGCCAACTCCTTTGCCGCCTCCACCGAACGGATTGGGCAAGCATTCAAAGCGGTGGTCTGATCAGCATGCGGAAAGTGGAGATATAGGTGACCTCGTACTGGCCTGGGGAGACTTGGCGAGATGGCTCAAAAGGGCATGGAAGACTGTCAGCGGCAGCGTCATACGCTGGATCTCCGGGTTCTACTATTTCCTTGTTGACACGGGTGAGGTCATCTATACCGCTATTCTAGATACCATCAGCGCAGTAGCAGGCGCAGCAGAGTATGTATTGCAGCAAGTCGGGGTCAAGTTTGACGACATGGTCAAATATCTCGGGTTCGTCTTCGATTGGAATGACATCCTAATCACCCACCGAGTGATCAAGAATGTCATCCGGCTCGCAGGGAACCGTGTAGTCCTCGAGATCGACCAGATCGAGCAAGATGTTCAGAACGCGTTTTCTGATCTGGAGCAGAGAATAAGAAATTTCGGCAATATACCGGTGTTTGAGGAACCGATAGGAATGCAGATCCAGCAACAGTCCGAAGATACAACTCACACCAGTCCACAGGCCAACTGGGCAATTCACCATGCTACCTCCAATATCATGAATGCAGACACCCCCTACAGACAACAGAGCCAAGCGTCAAAGGACTTACAGGACGCAGTACAAGCTCTTTTCGACCTTGTGAGCGCCGAAGAATATGATTTGACCCAAATGGCCAAAGATCTCAAGGCTGTTGTCTTTGATCAATTCAGAGGTCTAACCGTGACAGAGTTGATATCGTCCGTGATGGGTATTCTGGAAGAATTTCTTTTGAAGTCAGCGAGAAATGGCATTATGGCCCTGTTTGAAGTCCTCAAACTGCTAGTCCGCGAGATGTTCGACTTCCTCGACAGCCAGATAGATATCCCCATCCTCACACCCTTCTACGAATCTATCACGGGCGGGAGTCCCTTCACATTTCTGGATCTAGTCTGCCTGCTTGTGGCAATTCCGGTCAATCTCGCGTACAAAGCCATGACTAAAACCACCCCATTCCCTGACACCGAATTTACCCAGATGATTATTACGGCACCCACCTGGGATACACTTGCTGGCCTCATCCGGTCCGGTGGAACCTCGGCGAACAGGTTGACGAAGTTCGCAGGGAGATCTTTCGCTCACACGGCCAAAGTTGCCGCGCAATCTGGCTCTGATGTCTATAGTTTATTTGCTATCATGTCAGACATAGGTGCTGGAGCTGCCACCATTTTTTATATGATGGGATCTCTAGATAAGAGTAACCTCCCTCCGAGCGTGCCAGCTCCCAGAGCCCTCCGCTATCTTATCACAGGCAGCTATCTGGTGTATGTCATGCCAAACATAATCGGTTCGCTGTCGACTTGGGATGAATGGCCCACGGACGTAAATTGGGGAGTGACGGCCGTGAGTCTGATGAAGACAGCAGCCGATAATTGTGATTTACTGAATGGCATGAGCGGTGTGGCCAGTATATGGAAACAAGCATCTAGCCCAGTTGAGGTGATACTGAACATTGTCTGGCTAGTTCCTGCCTTTGGGTCCGTTGTGTATCATCATGACCAAGCCTCTGACTATTTTGGCTTGGCGGCTAATTTAATGTTTGATTTTGGAGGAATTGTATCGCCGTTCCTGATGGCCAGTCTCGACCCCGAAACAAAGGCTACTGGTGAAGCGGCGTTTGTTACTAGCAGCCTTGGGTACGCCGGATGTTCAATTGCGACAGCACTAGCTCTCCAGGGTGATTGGTAAATGACTCGGGTGGTTTCTTTTTCGGAAAAGTTGAATTCTGCGTATGGATTTTGATCTTATTGCTTCTGCGTTACTTCTCAAACAAAGAAAAATACATTGTGTCGCTCTTTCGTAGACGCCTAGGTAGCATCAGCTCCATTTCTGTTTTTAAAGACAGTCAGCAGCTTCACCTACTTAAGAGAGGACCATCTCTGTTGGATATATCTCTAAAAGCCCTCGGACCGGATTTGAATTGTGGAAACTGCGTTGCTATTTTCCAACTCGTTGCCTACAGAGCTCGCCAGTCGGGGAGACTTGACTGGCTCTCACCTCGGTCGATATAGGGGCATATCTTTCCCTCTATATCCGAAAAAGCGAAAGAAGACATGTTCCAGATACTGTACTAACAAATATGATATGAAGTTGTAGTAAAAACAATTTTTATATTAAGACCAAATCAGATATTAATAGAGGACTGGTGTGGGGATTATAGGTGCGTTCTAAATATGTATATGTCTCCGCGAATGAAATCTCTCAATCACGGGCGAAAAGCCTATAATGCATGACAAGACATTTCCCACTGCCCGTCCGGCCAACTTCTTCTCGTACCACCGGCAAGGTAGGTAGTTAAGATTTAATTACTTTGTCCTTTTTTGTATTTCCGTACTTGGGGAAACTCTCTCCGCCAAAGGTGAGCGGTTACTAAGCTCTGATGATTGGTGAAGGAAACGTGATAAGTGGTGGATCCATGTCATAGGACAACGTTAGATCACGCTTTCACTGCTGATCAAACTACCTCGAACAATAGTTCTAGGACTCACTCAGGGCTGGCTTGATATGTCTAGAAATAGTATATCGTCAGCCTCTGTATGCCTTTGTCTGCTTCGTCCGAAATTTCAGACAGCGGACTGTATAGTAGTGTGCCTCAATCTAGTCGAGGAACCTTTTCTATACACCACGTATTTACTTAATACCGCTTTTTTCTATATTTTAGCGAATATAATATATCAATATGTTATTATAACTACATAATATAAATTATATACCAATTTTACTAGAGAATATAGTGAAAAACGACTCTAGAACATACGTATTTTTACATAATTTATGTTTGCACTGTTTATAACCGAAGTTGGGGCTCCGGACCCAACGCTGGGTCGGAGTCTTCGACCCAAAACCCAACCCAGCCCCGGATTGGGTCTGGGTGGGTCGGGGTTATGTTTTGTTGTGCGGAAGTCTAGGCCCGCCTAGCTTTATCTGGGTGCATCCCAGCATCGCCACGAAGTAAACTTGTACGAGCGAGAGAGCGGAGCGAGCTGAAGTCCTTGGGTGTGGAAGCCAACGATCGGTATATTTAGACATTCCTTGACCCCCGGAAGTTTTGGTACCTTCTCTAGAGACCCATCGCTATGACTCGTTTGTCGTTTCCTCCTGTCCAGTTGCTCTATTCTGCTTCTGCGATCAAAATCTAAGCTTCATGTCACTATGGAAGCTCGCTATTCAAGGTACCTTGCCTCAAGTTATACCGGCCGAGGCAATCCTTGGAGCCCTGGGGTTGCAGCTCGACTACCATTGCTGAGCCTTTGCGCTCTGCTTATATCAATACTTGGAATGGCAGCATCAGTAGGAATACTCGTTGCTTCCAACGGGCAACCAATCTCAAAATGGAAATACCAGCCAACAGTCTATTTGTCTATTGCTTCAACTGTAACGAACATCGCGCTCCACTTCGCCTTTACTGAGGGTGTCACTACCGCCTGGTGGAGGAAGGCCCTCAAACCTAACACCCAGTTAGGCGACCTCCACCGCTCCTGGAACTTTGGCAACAGCCTCTGGGGAGCGGTGACTGGTTTCCGTCGCTTCAATCTGATCGCGCTGGCTTGCATCCTTATAGTAATAGTCCCTATCAATGGACCTTTGCTGCAACGAGCGTCTACCGTCGTGGTGTCCAACGTGGTCTTCGATGCTCCGTTGAATCTGTCCGTTACAACGTTCCTGAACAGCACGACGGGGTACCTGAGCGGCCGCGGATATGCAGTGTCTATTCTTAGCGAAAAATTCATACCTATCGTCCAAGACTACTACAATGGAGTCGAAATCGCTATGAAAAACACCGGCTGCAGTACCAGTGGCAAATGCACAGCCAAAATGAGAGGAGCTGGCTTCGCAGTCAACTGTTCGTCATACACAGTTCCATTCAATGTTACGCCAAGTGACAATTTTGACCCGAATTCTGACCCAACCATAATCAATGGGACTTATGCATTCATGTCATTCTTTGGCTGGAAGACATTCTCATCAAACATGAGCCTTAACATCCAGTACAAAGATACACCTGGTTGCTCCGGCTATCTGACAGTCCGCAACTGCTCTCTCAACAGCGCAATAGTTCAATACCCTGTCATAATAGACGGGAATAAATCCACGATATCCCTCGACCCATCATCTACCATTTTCGATGACGTCTTCGAGTCTTACACCGATGCCGATTCACAAGCATATTGGTTACAAGGCCCAACAGTTCTTGGAGGCTTCTGGTATGCACTCAACAACAGATTCTACTCCACATCCCATTTGCGGTTCATCGGGGCTGTGGGCTACGAGCTCCTCAGCACAGGCCCCACGGCTTCCCAATACGCAGTTGTAGCAGACATGCTGCATTCCCATTATCCCTATAACCAAGGGATGTGTCATATTCACTTCCGAGACCCAACTCAGGGCCTCCTCCAAGAGGCACGGCAGTTCATGTTTCGGACTGCAGTCGCGACCGCGAATAGTTCCGACGTTCAACTGGTCATGTCAACTGAGGTAGCCACACGTCCGATCTACCTTTCACATTGGCAATTCCTGGGTATCGCGATATTATTTACTGCACTTGCGATCCTGGCTGTCACACTCACCTTCCATGGGTTTTGGCATTTGGGGAGGCAGATGTCTATGAGTCCCATTGAGCTTGCGAAGGCTTTTGATTCTCCGCTACTAAGTTGTGAGGATTCGAATGCAGTAGTTGGAACGATAGTAAAGAGGATAGGGGAGAGGGGAGTTAGGTATGGGGTTGTCAGTAATGGAGTTGTTCAGGGTGAAGAGGCCTTTGTGAACGGCGAGGGACACTCTCATGTAAATGACGCCCTTCAGCTAAAGATCGCGGACGCAGATCGTGTTGATCCTCCACAGAAGGGGTTGATCTTTTGGTAGCGAGCAGGTAGTGATCGCAAGTCAGCACTACCGTTGTTATTTGCAAAGGAATGTATCCTGTAACAACAATGCACATGACTCGAGCTTGCTTCCGTTACAAGATAGATAGTTGATTGACGATTTTCAAAAAAATATTTGACTGGAAAACAAATATAGTCAAAATATATATAATAATTTTTTGATTGGTTTTCAGTAAAAACAGCTACCAGAGTCAGATAGAAAATTTTTTTGGCAACCCAGTGGTAGATGTTTGCGGATAACCAAATATTTATTGCAGTGTCCGGGAACTTCAGATAATCGGTGCGACTATGTGCAGGCCCCGGCCAGAACTTTCAGAAAATAAATGGCACTGGCCAGTCTTCTCTGAGATCTTCAGCTGAACAATGCTCGGGGCGCGAAGAGTCGATTTACAAACCGGATCGCCAATTTGGAAGCTGCACATCAAGTCTTGGGCGGCGCGAGGTTGTCCTGTAATAGGTAAAGTGAGATTAAGGGTTGCTCAACCCAAATCAACTTCCCCTCCTTTCTGTATATAAGAGGGCAGTTATATAGATTCTTTTGTTTTCCCCAGTGGCTGTCCAGATGGGAATTTATCTATATAGAGACAGTAAGGTTTCCACTAGGCGATTTGGAGTTTAATTGCGGTTATATGCCGGCAAGTTTATCAAAAGTTAATTTAGACTTCTGTGCGGCTGATGCAGATGATCGGCCGAAAAGTTTAATTCAATTGTAATGACTTCAAGGCGCCTTTCTTTTTTTTTCCAATCACGCAAATATATGAAATGTTTTACTCTCCCACCATAAAATAAGTGGTGTTACAGTCTGTAATCCCTTTCTTTATCAAAGCGGCGAATAAGTCTATTTAAGTTCAATATTCATATATTGGATCTTTGAGAATAGAGATTTCCTTATTTATATAGTTGTGGTCTCTGCGGTTCTGGTTTCTGATCAATAATATAATATACTACGAACTGTATTGTAAGATTGACCAATTCTCCCGTTTTTATTGATAGAAAAAAATGATGCGACTCCGTCGGCTAAAGACATTATCAGTTAGATAAATACACTAATCCCCCACTCTGTTAAGCTATCCTCAGCGGCCGTTCTTTTGGATTAACAGAAAAATTCGATACTGGCACATTCTGATTCTGTCTGTCGGGACTAGATCAGTCTAGATCTCAGCCTACAGAAATAGATCAAAACGCGGAATTGATTCCAAAGCCATATAGTTATAAATAAAGGCGAATGTTTTTTGTGATAAATGCAGTTGTCAGTTTTATATTACTGTTCAAAACAATTCGCAAAACATTCTGCAACTATAAAATCTACCATAATCATCTGTTGGAAAATTGTCTTAAGGATATTTTCGACAAAGGCTCTAGTACAATCTAATCATTTTTGAGAAATATACAACTATGAACGGAACAAAGGATTTCGGGATTTATTATAGAAATAGGGGAATATATCTATATAGCCAATGTAGATATAATGACAATTGGAACGACTATCAATACAGTGAAATACGTCTCGACAATTGTCTTGGAGACAAATACGGCAAGATATATAACTTCGATATTTGTATATATTCTTATGCTCATATTATATTAGGTAATTTCAACTGGGCGATCCAGGCTCCATCAGATTTAATCTTGAACAACCAATACACAAATCTATACTAAAAGCTATATTTGAGGGAGATTTCTGTGGAAATTATACTGAAAGGAATATTAATCTGCGTCAGTGTATCTCCAATGCGAATGGCCATCTACAGTAGTAAATATACGAGTATTTTTTTTTTATTTTTTGTCGTATTATCTCTAACGGGGAATAGTTCTTAAATTAAGTAAGGATTGAATACAAATCACAAAAATCTTTTTGGCTGGTCTTTTACTCTATTTTTCTATTTTATAATAGAATTTATTATACTGTTGTAATCAAAGTCAACAAAACAACGAAAATCCATCAAGTTATAAAGAAAAAAGCCGAATGGTAGAGCCCGATGCCAATAGAATTAGCCATTTCTATTGGCTGGATACTGCGATATTGATCCCCATATTATGCGGAGATGTGTGGCTCAAAAGACCCACATTCCGCAATATACTCCTCCAATTTGGTACATCTTTGCAAGCAAGCAGAAGTACCTAATTTACAAATTTTTCTGGGTTCTTGTTCACCCAACTTCCCATTTCCCTTCAATTATTCTAATCGAAAACATATCGTAGTTCTTGCTGTCTACTGTTTGTTCTGCAGAGAAATCTGTAGTGTAGATATATAATAAATGGGTAAATTTATTTCTTAATTTCACTCTGGAATATCCACCATGGCCCCAGATATCTATAGAGCTTTTTTAGTCCTGGTTTATATAAATCAATATAATCTGCTTTCGTCTAGAAATATCCGTATTGTCAAAATATATAGAAATTTTTTTTCTTATTTAGTGATTTTCCTTTGACCAATTCCGCAACAAAAAATTCGAAAATAATTCTTTTGTCAAAAAAAGAAAAGAAATCAATAAGTGTATTATATCCCTTTCAATCTATTTAAGTTTTTTTTGTAATGGTAAATTGTATTTTTCTAGAGAATACTCGAGATAGAATCTGGGAAATAATTTATAAATTCTCTGCAGCTAGTTAATTCAATCAAATATCTCAAAACAGACTTCCAAATCTAATCGATCTATTAGAAATTTCAAATACCGAGTCCAAATCGCAATTTTCGAAGTAAGATATATTCTAGCGCGCAGAAATATCGCAACGGAGTACTAGTACTCAGTCGATTCTCTAGAGATAGATTATTCCAAATCAATTTGAATATCTCAAAACTAATCAAAATTTAAATAGAAGAAACTATCAATTTACGGAAAGATGACCGTTCGGATTATACTAACAGAATATCTTGTCGAAATCAAAAAGGCAAAAAACTGAATCCATTATTACTATATCTGGTCTGTGGTGGAACTAGAAAAACAGCCGAGCGAAGAATAGCTGACAGAAAACCAAAGACAAAAAAAAGAAGAAAGAAAAATCTCCTAAGAAAATTATTTATACTGATTTTTCAGTTTCTGGTGGCCGGTTTGTCAGAACTATTTGTAAATCCGAATATAAACAGAGGCAATACGAATTGAAAAAAACCAGTAGAATTTTTGGATAGTAGATTGAAAGATCACAAAAAAGAATTTGTCTATATAGATCGATATACTAGACTATATTATAGATTTCAGCAGAGCTAGAAATATTGTCCGTACTGTATATAAATATCGATTGTCTTCAAATTGTATCCAAGTAAATTTTTATTTGTAGACAGACTCATTGTGAGGCGAATCCAGTGCTATTACTGCTATCAATAGTTATATACAGTTTTATTTTTGCCAGCCCTATATCTCAGTAAGATCTGCTACCATGGTGCAAATTTACCCAAGGCCGTAGACCCTTTTTAATTTTACAAGCATTAATTTAATGGATTAAGAATGCGATTATTATTGGCTGGTACTGATATTGCATATCTTTATTTCTAAAATTCTATCCGAATATTAATAGAATAGTACATTTACCAAAGAACAATTATACCAGGCCCCAGGACAGCAGCCACCATCCAAATATCCACCACAGAAACAAATCTATTCCAAACAGAACCGCTGGTAGAGACTCTACCAGCTGCATTAGAAATAGTAGCGGCAGTATCAGCAGCAGTACTAGATAAGATTGCAGAGACAGAGTGAAAATCAGATTTTTGATAAAGTATAGTAATCGCAGATACATAAATAAAAGTACTGTAGTAAAACTTTTCTGTCTGGTCAAAGATTACTGTAACAGTATCTGTACAATATATAATTCCTGTTTTATATCTATAGATACGTATCTCGGTAATTGTTTCGGTACTGTTTATCTCGGTAGAAACTACTATATTCGTACTGTATTGTTTATTGTATTCTACTCCAATCTGATACCCGATACTGGATATATAATTCTTGATATACGAATAGCAAATCTCTACTGAATCTGCTGTTATACTATTTTTGAATTGTTAGCACTCCAAATAAACTGAAATTATTCTGATTTGCTGGAGAATTTGTTTTATCTGGAACAGTATATTGCTATTGTTTTCTTGGGTTTTAGAATATTTTTGAGAACAGAGACTTTGTCTTTATAGTTGAATATATAGTAATAGAAATTATCTGTCGGATATAATACAGTATTTGTACTGATTTTTGTGGAGAGATAAATACCAGACAATATAAAAATACTGCTGGTATTATATCCAGCTATATCAATTGTTGACCAGCCGGATAGACAGTATATAGCAGATAAATAGTATATACTATAAATTCTCCAGTTTATTATTCGAATCTCAAATACAGAAATTTGCTTTTCGGATATAAAATATCCAGTGGAGATAGATATTGCGGTAATATTTGGAATGGTTGTAGAGATATATCTACTGTAGTTTGGGGCAAGTTTGGTCTTTGTATTAAAATCGAGTATAAGATAGTTATTGTTTGGATTTATACAGCCAAGACCGATAAATTCAGAGCCAGTACAGTTCGGTACCGGAGTAAAGATAGTTATAATAGAATCCAGATTGGTATAGATATACCAATCTGCGGAGACGGAAGTATTCAATCCAGTCATAATTGTGGATAAATAAAAGTTCTTTGATATTTCGTATTAAAATAAGAAAAAATCAAATATATACCCCATATACCACCATCCACCATTATTTCATTTTCGCCGTATACTAGACCGGTCTAAGATTTGGGGCCGTTCAAATAAGACTAAAAGTACAATCTCCACTGCGTTCGCTAAACGATAGATTGCCGCCCACTCCGGCTTGGCAGAGACAAATCTACAAACCGGAAGATCAATAATTAGCCTACGGCTTGTTCTGGTTAGCCTTGGTGCTGTTGGCTTTCCTTGGGTGGTACAGTCTGGAAAGATCGGATCTCTAGTTTGAGCCTCCGACTCGTCGAAGTTGTTCAAAGGGGTAGCTTAGCGTTATATTAGTGGATCATATTTTGCCACTATTGGACGTTAAACCTGGCTTTCCATGGCCACGCAGGGAACCGATCGAAAAGTGATATCCGAGGACCTGCACTAGTGTTGTCGCGCAGCTCGATAATTTCGTGGAATTTCACACTGTTCTTCTTGTTCCTGGTCCGGACTCTTTCTATGATTTACAATATTTAGAACATTGATATTGAATGAACGAAGTGAAAAGCTTGGTGATTTCATAATAAGCTACTGTTTCACCTTGTTATTTTTTTCCTAATTATTTCTGGTACTAAATACTATTACTATGAGCTGAGGAATTTGATGGATGAAAGATGCTTTTCTTCATTTATAATCTTTGAGATGCTCGCGGTGGGTTTCCCACTCGTTTCCGAGACTTTGTGCCATGAGTACGCGCTTTGGGGTCAGGCGGGCTTCAAGCGAGTAGATCTGAGTCTATGATACGATTGTTATGTGCGTGGGCCATGAAGCTCTTTATATTCCATTCTATTCTTCTTGAATGCTCTAATTTGAACATCTCATGAGTCCAAAAAACTCTTCTACCCGGAAAGCAACAAGGGCTTGTTGCTTTCCTCAGCACAGATCATGATCTTTTGGGGCTGATTCTGGCCGCGACGAATAAGAACATTGAGCATGGCGCGTCGATGGGGCGACTAGAACACTTGTTATTGGTTGAGGCCCAAATTTCGATGGGCGAGACGAAATGAGGCGGTTCCTAATCCCCGTCATTTTGTCATTTTTGCTTTTTATGCCTGGTCGCGGATGTGGATGTTGTTTACCCCTTTTTATGTTCCCCTGTCTGCTTGTGTTGTTTTTTTCGAACTTCGATAAGATACCATACATTATACGGATGCAAATCTGTCAGGAATTCTCTGAATCTCAAACAAGACATGTCCATGGATTATAGCAAGATCAACCGTCCAACACCTTTCGGCATTGATATTTTTCTCTCCACATGATACTATCCTCTTAGTATCTCATAGAATAACAATGAGACCGTCATATGCTGCGCCATGATTGGATCATCCCTGATTCTTGTTCTTGTTGCCAAAGTACGAATGTTTGACATTTTGACGGGCACGATGTCAACCCTTTTCCTCTACGCCCCACTGGATATTTCGGCCTTGACGAATCCAGTGCCACATTAATTATGGGGCAATGCGGCTCCTTGAAGATCCCGGCCCGAAACCTTGATAGGATCATTCATTTCCCCGGCGTAGAGAAGTCTTGTGTGGACTGGGCCAGATATGTAGTAACTACCTGATAGGTATCAGGGGAATGAGGGGCTTTGGAAGTGCTTAAATCTCCAGATAGTATCCAAATAGGCACGCAATCAATACCATATCTTAGAGCCTGTATTTTCTTATCGGATATGACTACGAGTATTTACAATGCCTACGATATGGATATATGACAGACGAGGGTACTTTGTCGAGGACTTCATAGCAGGTGATCGACCTCGTTTTTCCCTTTATCGTCACAGCAGTTGAACTGCTGGCGGGTCATCTGGGTCGGTAGTACCGACCCAGATGATCGTAGACATTTTAGATAAACGTAGCTATATATAGATAAAGAACATCAGGTCTGTTAGAATAGACAATAGATGGACAATGTTAATTCGATGTTGAAAGTTACTAACTCCCAGTCTTTAATCTGGAATTCTATGTTACTTACGGTAGACGATATGTATCAAAACCAGTATGATTCATACAATAATATCCTGTGCTAGGTGTCTCCATGGCCCAAGTAGCAAATTGGTTCTCCATTTAGCAGCACTCGAAATACCAAGCCAAAATATGGGGTTACTTGGATAAATCATGAACCGAGTCTCATTGAATCAGCGAAGGATACCAGATTATCACGGGACGAGGAATTATCGGTTCCCAGTGTATGGACATAGACTCCATATGTGCATTTGAGTGTGTAGGTTTTCATATACTATTTTGAGCGTTGTATCGATTGAGAAGTAGTCAAATACGGGACATGCTTTAAAGCTAATGCAGTTGTTTCCGTGTAGAAAGAAGTCTCAAGATTCATTTTGATTTTACCTTTCGAATAACGCAAAATAGATACAAAACAAATTTCCTACAACTAATGAAGTGTTTCCCATCTATCTTTTTCCAAAGCCAATCATGCAGTACACCGACCATCTGAACCCTTTTGGAGTCATCAAACACGATTGGTGATAGACAGGCAGGTATTACCTGTTACATTTGTAGCAGTGATATAGGAAGTAGATGCTTCCCTAATACCAGGGAATTCGTTTTCTTCGAACGTAGGGGACTTTGTATCGGAGCGGTGATTCTCCCGGGATTCTGCGAGACTCTTGAGGGGGTCCAGGGGCTGCTTATGAGAGTCGCAATCGGATTCTCACCTATTTGCGAGTATATCCTTTTGTTCAAGTAGCATATGAAACAGTCTCGGCATGCTCCGCGATTGAACACAATCGATCTTTGAGGTCTATCGTAATATCTCGCCCACTTTTTCTTCGATTCCCGTCGGATGTCTGCGGTTCTTATTGGCCCCCTTCGAGGTAAGTCTCGTTGACGTGGGCCTGATGAAAAATAATCCGGTGGACATGATCCATCTCGAAATGAGCTTTCTTTCATCAACGATGGAACTCCGCCATATTTCACGAGAAGCGAGACGATTTCAGGTTTAAATCCATCCCCAAAAGGGAAGTCGATAACGGCTCTTTTTTCCAGCAGTAGGTTCACCGTTGTTATATTTCCATGTTTGCATGCCAGGTATAATGTGTCTTCATCGTGGCTATTCCCCACGTTGATTTTGGCCCCTGCCTTCAGAAGTAGCTTGACAATACTGGTAGAAGGTTCCTGCATAACTGCGAGATACAGGGGTGGGTAGCTACTGAATTTATTGACATCGGCTCCTTTATCCAGCAGCAACTTCACAATAGTAGAGCTCTTCCCAATTATGGCATTTTCCAAGGGCGTTTTGAGGTCCGATACCTTATGCATGTTGAATTCCGGGGCATAGTTGACATCGGCTCCTTTTTCCAGCAGCAGTTTGACAACATCATCATTCCCATGACAAGCTGCTTTTTGAAGTGCAGCGCTAATCATTGATTTCGCAAAATGCTTAGCATATGGATTTTTGCCTTCGGTCGCCTCGAATAAAGTGCTCACAATGTTGATATTGCCCACTACGGATGCAACCTCCAGCACGGTGCCAAATGGTCCTGATCTGTGAATGTCGGCCCCAGAATCTAAGAGAAATTTGACAGCCTCAATGTGGCCATGTCGACAAGCCGATTCTAGTAGGCTATGAAGGAATCCTCCTGTTGAGCTGACGCTGATACCGCTGGAAAGAAGGTCTGCGAGGACCTCCACATTACCTGCGCTGGCTGCTGTGTGGGCTGCTGCGATGGCTTTTGCATTTTTTAATCCAGCCTTGCTTTGGAATAGAAAAGCACAACCCGCTACGCTAAAAGCGCATTCTTTGAAGTCTTCAAAGAAATAGCCGTTGGGAACATCGAAGCTATCACCCAAGGAAATCCTTTTTTGATCGTTTGCAGATCTCTGTTTGCCATTGCCACTTCCAGCCTCTTGAGATCTCTCATCGGGGCTCATTAAAGTGCTCGGTAAATTATCGAACCACGATATGACTCTTCTGATAGACTCTGCTTGCCTTTCAGATTTCACCGTGGCCGACGATCTCGAATCTACGGATGTGGGAAATCCGAACAGGTTTGGCAGAAATTCGGTATCATTAAGCTGTTTTATGGCTGCAACGACGCGTTCATCAGCTCCTTCCAGCCATTCATTGTAAGTATATTTGAGTAAGTCGCTTCGATCCAAACCAGAGCTCTGGTCTATCCATGTGCGTGCCGCAATTTCTGCTGCCGGGTCATCGGCAACAACGAGGTGAGATTGAGGGTACAGTCCTCCATGCATAGCTCGCAGTTTTGTTGAAAGTCCAGCTTCACCCTCTTCTAGCTCCACCAACTTTGATGTTTCATGACTCGCTTTGAATTTCCCTTCGGGTGTGATGACGTCGGGTAATCGTGTACAAGACGAAAACAGAAGACGCGGGTATTGCTTTCTCAATTCCAAACTGACATCAATCATGGCTCGGTCGATGCAGCTCTCGTAGATGACTTCACTGTTCTTTAGTGGCACGCCATTCAATGGGTTTCTTGCCTCTCCTGTCTCCTTATTATAACCCAGTCCAAGACCACTATGAACAATTTCAAGTATAAAGTGCTCTCCGTCTCCAACCTCCACGAACGACAGGACTTGCTCCATGAAGGTATTGTAGATATCTCCAAAACTCGGTCTGGACGATTTCGAGCTCCTTGATGTTTTTCCTTCCACAAGAGCTTTCAGAGTCTTGGGATAAAACACTATGATCATATGGGGACAGAACTTCAAGTGGTTTTCTTGGTAAAACATTGGAACTGTGCCATATAGGTCGGTAGAGCACGAACGGATTTGCGCTTTAAGATCCTCGTAATAAGGAAAGCCCATAGTAGTTCCCTTCAGAATGGTCGACTTGAAAAGACTCGCCACCAAACTTCCCTTGGGAGTTTCAGGGTCTATGCGTGGAAGATTCGGTTTAGAAATGTGGAAAATGTAGTAAGCCAATGCTTTGGGGAAGTCCTCATCCCTTAGATCGATCTGTAGAGTGGTTCCTTCGGGCCCGAATGCTTGGTTCCAGACTGTAGACAAAAGACCTGCCACCTTTTCATCGGTTGCTAGGTATGAGCTCGCAAAATCCACGTTCTCGCCCTCTGTCTTCACTCTCCTCGTAACGAGCTGTGAGTCAAGAATATCCTGAAGTGTATAAGAGGTCCATAGGCCCTCCTTATTCGTGACACGTCGCGAACCCTTGTCATGAGCTACGAATCCTTTATCTAACCTTTCCCAGACGAATGCGTCCACTTCATGTAGAAATAATCCCTGCTTTGTTCCATTCTCGATCGCGGCCATCGAATTATCTATGATTCTTTGAGAACGTTCATAGAGGCCACGATGACAGAAGACGTAACCGAATGTGTGGTGCGGGTATGTTCTTTTTTCTCTGACACTGGCAAGATCTCTCATTCGTAGACAATGGCGTGGGCAGTACGCCTTCTTTTGTCTCTCCCAATCATACCCCTCCGGTAGTTCAGGGTATTCTCTATGGTTATGAAAGACTCTTTGAATCGAGGCCGCTTCAGTGATACTAGTAGCATCACTGAAGTGGCTGATAGGGGAAAGCTGACTGCTATTGCTTGTATGATCCATTTTGCAGTACAGAACAATAATAAGTTTCTTGGGAATTTTGGTACAGAGAGTATTGATGGCGTTTGCTAATCCGGTAGCTCCAATCAATATATGTACATGCACTCTCAGAATATTCCCATTCTATACTAGTGTAGTGAAATGCAAGCTTTGCAAATTGCATTTACTCTTCTGAGTAAAAACCATCACGTGCGGGCTTGAAACTGCGCGCGTACTGATTCAAAAGCAGCCCCCATCACCCGGGTGAGGCTGCTCGTACAAACCATGCAGGACCTAGAGGGTCGTGCGCCATGTGATTGAAGGTAATTGGCCAGCCTAATGCAGCCATCTGCATCAGTACAAGTGAAATGGAGACATCTCACAGGTGCTGCACGAACAACTCTACGTGAGTGGTCAAACTCACATACTCAGCCGCACGGTTTATCTATCCAAGGTTGGCCCCAAGATTTGCCAAGTCTGCCAAGCTGGTCTGCAAACTATCAGCAGCCTCGTGGGGAGGGGAAGTTTCCAAAAGGACTGGCACTAGCAGTTATGTAAGTACATTGGACAGGTGGATGGCCTAATGACATGCTACCTAAACATCCTCATACATTCCAGTTCACGGGTGCCTGGAGAGCTTTCAAGATCACGAAATCAAGAACCAGAAACCAGATCAAGGCCATTTCCGAAACATTCAACTCCACGGTCAGTCATCTTCACCCAGCTCTGCTAGATTTTCTGGGTACTTGGCTACTCCATCATGGATATTCTTATTATTGAGCCTACTTGCATTACTCTCTCCACTGTGGCCAGGGCCATACAGGTCTGCGAGGATCATCGTCAAAATGCCACTCTACAGTGGCAATCGGATAAGGCTTTCTGCTCCAGTCTTCAATCAATGCTCGAGAGTATTATCGCCTGTTCGCCGGAGAGTGGGTACTTCGAAAACCGCCACGAACTCAATCTCTTGATTGATGTGATCTTACAGCCTCTTGACTGCTTCAATAGAGGAACTATGCAATATATGAGCAACTTAGAACAAAGCTGGGAGTCCTTTGATTCTAGATATGTGGCCACGCAATTGGAAGAGACGTTGATGAGCTCGGTGATTCCACGTTTGGATGGACTGAAGAAACAAATACACAAATACATAGAGGGTATCAACACCTTGCTGCTGCTACACATCATGTAAGTAGCTTTTATCACCTAGTATTGCCGACTAGGGACCTTCAATTGACTAATTCTGTTTAGTGATCTCGTTCACAGCAACCCACTTGGAGGAATGTCAGAAGAGGAGGCTGACGAATTGCGGCATATGAGACAGAATGCCAACGTGAAAGGCGATGATCTTGATCCGCTAGCAACCATGACCATCGATAGACAGCAAGAGTGTCTTGCGTCGATGGAGAATGCTGCCCGACATCGTTGGTGGGTAATAGAAATGACCATGAAGGACGGAGTCTGGAGTGAGTTACATTCTTCTCTTAGCTAGCTCTTCATTAACTGGCGATAGGTCACGCTTTAGTTGGGAACTCTGATAACTTGCCCACAAGCAAGACTCGCGTGAATGATTCAAGTAAAGATGGCAGCCGTTATGGGGAGACACCTATACCAAAAGACTCGACCGAAAGGTTCAGGGAAGACAAGCTCGAAGCGTATGAGGTCGATAACCGCCAGCTCTCAATACATACCGCTGCAAAGGATTACGTTCGTCATCCGCAGAAGCCTTCGACAACAGAATTGGCCAACGATAAAGGTCAAGGCAAGTTTGAAGCAAATCATGTCGACCAACGTCAGGTTCCAAATTATATCGCTACTGGACATCCCGTGCATCAAGACCGTCAAGAGAGTGGACGTTACACACAGTGGTCTATATCAAACGATTTGATCGGGAACACGAGCAAAGATAGGGTTGAAATAACCGCCAGCCGCCAGCTCCCAGTGCATACGGCTTCTCAAAATTTCGTTGATCAGGACCGTGAAGGAGACAGTCCTTTTGCAATGAATGCTCGATCAAAGGACTTGACCACAAATCCAGAGGAAAACAAACTTGGAGCAAAGTCTATCGACAATCGTTGGGTTCCAACGACTAATGTTACTCGGAATCCGGCTCATCAGGACCGTCAACGTCTCAGTGGCCAAGAGCACGACTCAACTATCTTCAAAAATACAGACAGGTTCGAAACAAATCACAGGCAGTATCCAATGCAGTCCAGCTCTCAAAGTACGCGTTATCATGATCGTCAACATTTACGAGGCCAAGAGCATGATTCAACGATGTCGAAAATTGGAAATCCGATGCCAAACATTCATGAAGACGGTAGCAGTCTTAAAAATTCAGATCTGAAAAGCGGATTGCCCGATATACTGAGCCCTGGCCACGAAATAAGAAGAAAACCAGTTGGGTGCTCCAGAGACGAAGCTCCCCCACAAACTTCTACTATCAACGACACCCAGCGCGGTAGTCAATATAAATTCCCCACGAACATGCCCACCACAAATCAAATTCAATCAGAGGTCCAGCCGAAATTGCAGATGACCACTACAACTGGCACTAGATACGGCAATCATCCTGGATATGGTTCGCGAATGCCCGCTACAACTGAACCTCAAGTTTGGTTGATTCCTACTAAAAATCAGCCAAACTCACAGATGTCCACCACAACTGGCACACAGTACAGTATTCAGCCAAAATCGCCAAAGCCCGATACAACTGGCACTATATACGACAAGCAGCTTGACACTCTTGCGAAATCGCCCAATACAACTGAAATTCAATCTGTGAATCAGCCAAAATTGCAATCGCCCAGTACAACTAATACTATCTATGGCAATCAACGTGGATATCCTTCGGATATGCCCGCTCCAACTGGCACCCAGCACAATAATCAAGGCAGATCTTTCTCTCAGACGCCTACCACGGCTGGCACTGCATATGGCAATCAGCGCGAATCTCTCTCGCAAATGCCCACAACAACTGGCAACCAACACGGCAATCAAGGCAATCTTTCATCGCCAATGTCCACTACAACCGATATGCGACAAGGTAATCAGCATAAACCCTTTTCGCAAATGCCCAGTACAGCTGGCACTCAATACGGTAGTCAGCCAAAACCTCTCTTGCAACCGCATAATTCTATTCAGCATGATGATCAGCACAAAAATTTCTCACCAATGTCCACTACAACCGATACGCGACAGGGTAATCAACACAAATCCTTTTCGGCTGGTACCCAATACGATAGTCAGCCAAAACCTCTCTCACAACCGCATAATTCTATGCAATATAGTGATGAGCGCAATCCCTTTTCGCAAGTATCCAATACAACTGACACTATAAACGGCAATCGGCGTGAATCCCTCTCGCAAAAGCCCACTACAACCGGTAGCCAACATCGTGATCAGCACAAATATCTCTCGCAAATGTCCATCAAAACTGGTATCCACCCTGGTAGTCGGCCAAATACCTTTTCGCAACCGCAAAATACCATCCGGCATAGTGATCAACGGAAATATCTCTCGCAAGTGCCCACTGCATCTGGTACCCAACGCAATAGTCAACCAAACTCTCTGTCACAACCGCACAATGCAGCCCAGTATAGTGATCAGTACAAATCTCCCCAGCAGATACCCACTTCAAGTGGCATCCAACACGGTATTCAGCCAAAGGATTTCTCGCAACCACGTAATGTCGTCAATAATAGGGATCAGAACGAGCCTCTCTCGCAAATGCCCACTACAACTGGCAACCAATGCAATAGTCGACCTAACTCTCTCTCGCAGACGCATAATAACATCCAGTATAGTGATCAGCGGAATTCCCTCTCGCAATCACATAATTCCATCGATCATAGGGATCAGCGCAAATCTCTCTCGCAGATGTCGGTTACAACTAGCACCCAACGCAATAGTCAACCAAACTCTCTCTCGCAAACGGATAATGCCATCCATCATAGGGATCAACGAAAATTTGTCTCACAAACACATAATACTATTCAACATAGTGATCAGGGGAAACTTCTCCCGCAAAAACCCACTACAACTGGCATCCAACCAAAACATCCCTCACAACCACATAATGCCATCGATCATAGGGACCAGCGAAAGTCTCTCTCGCAAATGCCGAATACAACTGGCACCCAACGCGATAGTCAGCCAAATTCTCGATCGCAACCGCATAATGCAACCCAGTATAGTGATCAGCACCAGAATAATACGCGATACCAAGCAAGACCAAAGGACAGAGCCCTTGGTAAAGAGGTCAGCTCGATCGATCCGGGGGTCATCGACAATCAATCCATTCCTCGAACTAGTCAATTTCAAGCTCAAACCCCTAGGTTATATATGGGTGATCTCCGGGCGACATATCGTCCCGAGAATAAGGGTAATGGCCGTGAAAATGGGAGGCAAATGCCCATGCGCAAATCGAATGATAAACATTCAAGATTCGGTTAAATTGGTGAAAATGATGGAAGGTATTGTTCTACTATTCTTGAACGAAGCAAGACACAATTTTCGCGCAGTCCTATGTTTTCCAAGATTTTTAAGCTTTGAAGCATCTCAAGAATTTGTAAGAAGAGCAAAGATGCTATTTTAAAGTACTCTTTCGACAGGGCTTTAATGAGGAGGATGATTACTCGAGGGAGAAATGAAAATAGTCTTGTATGTTGCCGATGATAATATGCGCGGGCGCCCTAGTACAAAATCCCATTTAGGTCTGATTTGGTATCTATAGATCTATAATGCATGTGATGCATTTGCTAGGTATGCATCGGGATATGTAGTGATAGGTATCACCAAAGACTCTTTGTATTATCCGATGGCATCACATGCCGAACAATGTGATTGTTTAGAATCTCGAATATCGATTGACTGTTTTGATTTAGCGCCCTGCTCCCGTTTCAACGGATTATCTACCATAGTTTCATAGTTTTCCACTCATATCACTGACTCACTAGTTCTTGAAAAGTGGCGACTGATGACTGGGATTCAGTCGTGGTTGAAATGTCGTAATTTCGGGGCTTAATATATTTTCCAGTATGGTGGGAGACGTTTCACCTTGTGGTGTACTTACCTGGGAGATATTAGTGGTGGTTGAGCCTCCAACTGAGTAGCGCCTACTAGGCGCTGCGGATGCATTAGTGTAATGCATCCCACTTTTTTGATGCGTTTTGGAGGGGCTGTGTATTTCTGCACAGCCTTATGATTACCTTGTACACTACAATAATTTAGTATAAAATATTACATACCCCGCCTCTCCCACCTACGCAATCTCATAATATCAACTACACTTGAGGTTCTCATCCTGTGGATATTAAATATCATGACAATAATTACCTCTTACTCACATAAGCCTATTGAGGAGAATCAGATAAGGCTACTCAAATTTGTTGAAGATGAATCCAGTTCATCCATCCAGGCTGTTCTCGAGCCCTTCTCAATTGAAGAGCCACTTCCCAAATTCCGTTCAATTTCATACGCATGGGCTTGCGATGAGTCGGGTCTCGCGAGGAATCGGGTAATTCGGATTGAGGGCCGAGGGCTCTACGTCTTAGACTCACTGTACACTTTCTTGGAGGCCTTGAAATCTAAGGGTACCATGTACGATGGCGGATGGTGGTGGATTGATTCAGTCTGCATCGACCAAGCTAACCTGGAAGAGAGGGCCAGTCAAGTGGAACATTTACAGCAGATCTATCGCGCGGCTGAGCAAGTTATCGTCTGGCTTGGGGAGAGGTCTCATGACAGCGATATCGCGATTGACTTCATCAAAATTCTGGATAGGTATTCCAGAGAGAAACATAGTGTTGAAGAACTTCGCTCGGAATTGGAAATCGAAAAGTATCACGGAGAATGGAAAGCTTTGGAATATTTCCTCGCTCGAAGATGGTGGTCTCGGATGTGGACAGTACAGGAATTTGTCCTACCTCGAAGTATATCTTTTTGGTGTGGTATGAGGAGTATCGGTAGAGTCTCTATTTGCCGTGCTCTAGCAGTTGCCAACAGATGTACTACAATTGGTATCAAAGAGACCGCTGGATTCACCAATGGACTAAATAGGAGGAGGGTTTGGGGTCTATACAAGGCTGGAAAGCCTGGGGACAACGTTACCCTATCACTTTCAGCATTGACAAGCTACTTTAGTAGTATGGATGCGACTGATGACCGAGACCGGCTTTATGGCCTCATGGCCCTTGCGACTGATGCGTCTCTTATGGATGTCAACTATTTCCTTCCCAGTCAAGAGATCTATGTCCGATTTGCACAATCCTTCATCACCCACTACAAGTCGTTGGACATCATATCCTTCGCTTCGATTTACAGCTCGCCATCCAGCTCCTCGCAGCTATCCTGGGTGCCTTATTGGCAGAAGAAAACACCCTTGGTGATTCCCTTGATGGTCAGCCAAAGCTGCAGGTCACATATAGGGAATCTACGAACACCACACGCACTTGAATATGATCACTCTGTTGGTTACTCGGCATCCAAGAAAAGAGCAGCTGTATACAGTTTCGAAGGCTCGAATCTCCTCGCTCGTGGTGTGGTTGTGGATATAGTGGATGGATTAGCTGGGAATAAGAATTTCGAATTGGTCCAAAGCTCTGAATGGAGTTCCACGCAATTATCTCCTCCCAACAACTTCTCTGCGACGGAGATTCTTGCGAGCGTGTGCAGAAGTATAGCCCTGGATCGAAAGGATCGATATCTGCGATATGCTATGCCAACCAAGGACTTTTTCCAAGACTTTGTTCGTTTATTAGAGCAGCTCTGGACCGAATCAAAAACCGCTTTTCCCAGTTCCCCTGCCCAGGAGCTACAGGAATGGTTCGAGTGGACGAGATCGCTTCAAATACACGGCCGCAGCTTCGAGACAATATTGCGCGATAGCCTGGATCAGGATCAAGCTGATATCTATCGTAACCCCACAATTCCTGCTCCGAACCAAGACGAATACTATCATGACACATTCTTCGGTCGATTCTTTGATACAGTTGTGAGATTATCGCTGCGGCTAATGGTCAGTCGCAATGGTCGCATTGGCATGGTCCAAGAGAAAGCGATGAAGGGCGATCTCATTTGTGTGCTATTTGGTTGCAATGTCCCCGTTCTACTGCGGAATTCAGAGTACGGAGATGGGGTCACTTTTGTAGGAGAGTGTTTTCTGGATGGTTGTATGGACGGAAGTGTATTGGACGATCATGGGCTTTTGGAAAAGACGTTCTGTATTCGCTAATTCTCATTGTAAGGACTTCGATATATTTCAGATGGTCTCTAATGCCGTAACATTAGTTTGAAGAATTTGTATTATTCCTTCTACTCAAACATGCTCAAGTATTGTAGCGACAACCCTTGCTTGTGTCTGTGTCATCGCAAACGCCACAAGGTTAGCCAGTGATATGATCTGAATATCAGCGAAAGTACACTCGGAATTTTATTTTGCATTAAATTCGGGAGAAAAGCGCATAATGCATATTACTACAATGTATACTCTACAGTTCAAAAGAAAATAAATAAAAATATCTCCGGGCTTGGGGATGATGTCAGGATCTGCATGGCCAGACCTAGGGGGTTCTATTGCGGACATCATCATCAGCTTGGCATACACTACTGTATTACACTATTCGGGAAGTGAGTGAGATCTTCTCAGCTTGTCCATAAATGTATCTTAGCGCAGATAATTCAACCAGTGAGAGAGTTGGTTCTCGAATCGATTATCCCCGAAGACTTCGTTAAGTGGGTACTATGGAGACACTGGAATGTAGATCGCTGTTCTCCCCATTGCCGTGACCAAAATATTCGATTTCGTTCCGGTGAACCGGTTCTTGATCGATCGATGTCTTGATTCTCATCCCTTGAACCACTGACAGCTCCACAAATTTCTACGCGATCATGTTGGTGTCAATTTACATTCCCTAAATGCTCGCCATCTCCGGAAATTTTCTAGTCCAGCCTAGAATATCTTCAGATTGGAGTGAACGATGACGGTCTCAACGCCCGACACGATTGTTGTCGATTTTGAGAGCGATTATTCTCATAATTGGCCTAGTCGTCGAAAATGGCTTGTCATATGTGTATTGGCGATTCCACTGTTTTTGATACTATTGTCTTCTACGATTACCACACCAGCTGTCACGGCAATCTCGGCTGAATTCTATATTGATACTACTATTACAGAATTCTTTATTCTTTCGCTTTTCTTGTTGATATATTGTCTTGGACCAGTTTTCTCGGTTCTTTGAGTAAGATATTTGGTCGCGTTCCGGTCCTCCAGACAGGAAATTTGTTCTATTTGGTTTTCAATATTGCAGCTGGATTTTCTAAAACAGAAATTCAGCTATTAATCTTCCGGTTTTTTAGTTGAATCGGAGATAGCATATTATTAGCTGTAAGTATAATCAATTTTGCAAATATAGTAGATTCCTAATTTTGAGTAGATTGGTGTCAGTACTATTGCTGATTTTTTCCGCAAGAAAAAATATAGATTATTTGTGGTATTGGTCAGTATAGATTCTGTATTTGATTCTTGTATTGATTCTATTGTTGGAGATTTTATTACAGACAATACTATATAGCGATAGATCTTTTATACAATCTCTATCGCTGCTAATAGATCTTTAGTATTGTATTTTATTATATCTCGGAAATTATATTTACCGGTATTTTTATTACGCCACAACACTAAGTGACGGTAAAGGACCCACGTGACTACCAACTGGTAGACGGGTATTTGGGTATACGGGTAGATACTGCCAAGCACCATCTACCACTATACCATCTACCAGCAATACCAGGACAGGAGGACTAGGTATATAAGGATAGCTTTACACACATGTATTTAGTTCTTCGCGATCAATCCATCTAAGTTACTTGAGTACATCTTTACTTCCACACAGTATAACTACAACTACACTCTACAGGTAGGGGAGCTCTTCGGACTGACCTACTTGGCGCGCATCAACTGGCACGCCTACAAGACTTGCTCTACAGACCCGAGCCCGTATAAGGCTTAGCAAAGCGATGGTACGGTTGCGAGACGGTAGACTTGAGGTACGTATTAGGACCACGGAGGATCAGCTTACAGTGACCAGTTTGCACCGCGTAACACGGCCCCTCGTCGCAGAGTCCGTAATATGTTGGAGATTTGTTTAGCGGATACAACTGACAAATAGCGGAGTATATTAATAGGCAAACCAATCTTTTATAAAGAATTAATTTATATATACATAATAGTTGATATAGAATCTAGTAGCAGATATAAGATAGTTGTTATTCCGTATCAAGGAGGCTGACGGAGCGGTGAGATAGCAGCACACCAACTCGGTCAGAAGAGGTTTGACAGGGGCAGGGGAGTTGTTAAGGACACAACAATACACAACAATTTTCGTATGACTATATATACTGTAGTACAAGAACTTGGCCGGTGCCCGACGAATCAAAAACAATCAAATTGAACAAAAATGAAAACATACAACAGCAGGGATTCGCATGTGGTCACCCACCATACTACTAACCTGCCGGCGTGTGGCTTAAGTACGGCTGAGCGGACGGGAAGCCCTGTTCTCCACACCCTATGGTCGTATGTATAAGTTCAAAAATGGGTTAGGGTAATATGCTAGATGAAAAATCTGTTATATAGCAACTATAAAATATCAATATAGGGCATCAACCCGGGGTCAAACGGTCAAAATTCTGCTTTTATATATAGTTATTCACTTATATGAGCACCTAGTGGTTTCTGGCGAACTTCAGCGACCAGTTAACATAGTGTATGAGCATTATTCTTAATTAGCAGAAAATGTGGTTGAATACGGTGATACATATATATATATATGTATATATATTTACATACAATGACCACTCTACACACGTACACAACTTAAGTTGGGGAATATCTTGTACATTTACTGGCGAAATCTAGCACTTGGAGTTATTATACTACAAATACTTATACTACCAAGAGAACCATTGTGTTGTACACAGTAGTACACGAAAAAATCACAGTAGAAATACACCCATATAAATGTATGCTTATCCAACCCAGCTGCCTTCCCCACCAAAACGCGTCCGCAGATCTCCACTTCCACAAATCACGAGAATTCCTCACAACAGCCCTCCCCCTCTTGATATGTCTCAGTTAGACTTATCCCGGTCTCCAAGAGTAGATCCAGAACTTCAAGCGGATGTCGACTGCCTAATACTGGATTATCTAGTCTGTCTCGCGATCGAACAGACCTTCTCCGCCGCGGAGACACCCCTCGATGAAAACAAAGCAGAGGAGGCGGATTGGCTCGTGGCGTCATTAAACGGTAAGTGAAACCCGAGAGAAACGATGACAATACTGCGATAGAAGACGAGGGGGACTAACTAAGGTATATAGCGTTTGAAAATATCTTATCGCCTTCTTCAATATGTCAAGATCTGAGGATAAAGTTGGATCTTTTGGGAGTTGCGCATGCTCTTCGACGTCATGAAGGATATGAAATTGAACCAACCATTTCAACGATTGGTATCTCTTTCATGGATTTATGTCACTCTGCCATTCATAAAGTTTCCCAGTCCAGATGGTTAGATGTTGGTGCTCAGTTCATTATTCAAGGTGAATTGCTCGTGAGAGAACTTGGACCTGGATGGCTCGGGTATCATGAATCTTCATCAGAAGCAGCGGTAGAAGCAGCGGTGAGAAAATCGTCTGATGATCTTCGGTCGTGGATGATTGATGATGACCCTCGGAAACGGAGGTGGTTGTCTATATGGCAGGATTGTGTCAGAGAAGTGAATGGTCACACGGTGTCGAAGGCTAGAGAGAAATATCCAATCTCTCGATTCAAGGACATGGTTATGCAATTCTTGTTGGATCTTATGACTACGCTTGACCAGCCGGTTCTTATGCAGCTTGAACGGGGGAAATTGGGGAACCTAAGTCGGATGGAAACGGAGTTGCTTTTACAAAGGGTTGGGATTCGGTGATACATCACGGAAGACCAAGGCTTGACCATCCACGCTACTTTGAATCTACGCGAAGAAAAGGGGGTCTCAAATGGCGGGTTATCTTGAATTGGATAATCTACAGGTTGTGCCAATGACAGATATAAGCACATTAAAACACAGATCGACCAAGGGTGTGGGTATGAATCATTTACCCGAGCAGCATGCGCCGGGGGTCCTCGATATACTCCTTGACCTTGACCAAGAAAGTGACGGCCTCACGACCATCCAGGAGACGGTGGTCATATGTGAGAGCGAGGTACATCATCTGCGATAATGACAATTAGCATGGTATTCAGGCGGGCCAGGACAGAGGTGGTTCTTACCGGGCGGATCTCGACCTTGCCGTTGATGGCGACGGGCTTATCCTTGATGGCGTGGAGACCCAGAACAGCTGGAGAGAATTAGCAAAGGGTCACTTCACTGTGGTGGGAATAAACTTACCGGTCTGGGGCAGGTTGATGATGGGGGTACCCATCAGAGAACCGAAGACACCACCCTGTTCAAGTTAGCATGGAAGATTCAGACAGACCGCGCGACCATTGAATAAACTTACGTTGCTGATGGTGAAAGTACCACCGGCCATATCCTCAATGGTGAGCTTGTTGTCACGGGCCTGTAGAGTAATAGTATTAGCATGAGTCTCAGCAATGCCAGTGGTGCCGTTTGAAAAGCCTACCTTCTTGCCCAGATCGGCAATGGACTGCTCAATGCCAACCAGATCCATAGTCTCAGTGTTACGGACAACAGGGGTGACGAGACCCTTCTCGGTGGCAACAGCAACACTGATGTCGACGTAGTCGCGGTAGACAATGGTGTCACCACCGTTGGGGCCCTCGATGGAGGCGTTGACGGCGGGGACCTCCTTCATGGCCAGAACACAGGCACGGGAGAAGGCGCTCATGAAGCCCAGCTTCACACCGGTCTTCTTCAGGATGTCATCCTTGTAGAGCTTGCGGAACTCCATCAGCGAAGACATGTCAACCTCGTTGAAGGTGGTCAGGGAAGCGGCGGTGTTCTGGGACTGCTTGAGGCGCTCAGCGATACGGAGACGCATCCGGTTCATCTTGACCTGTTGTTTCAATTATATTAGAATCAAGCGTTGTTTTAGTTGTATCATGCACGCGGGGAAACATACGCGGCGCTCCTCGCGGCCACCGACAGCGGGCTTGGACTCCTTGGGCTCCTCCTTGGGCTTCTGAGCAGGAGCAGGCTTAGGCTTCTCAGCCTGGGGCTCCTTGGGCTTCTCAGCTTGAGTCTCCTTAGGCTTCTCAGCCGGGGCAGACTCCTTGGGCTTCTCAGCCTCCTTAGGTTGCTCGGAAGCAGCCTCCTGCTTGCCACCCTCAGGCGCCTCACCGGGCTCCAGCTTGATGATCTCCTGTCCGACGGTGACGGTATCCTCCTCGTTGACAAGAAGCTCCTTGATAACACCGGACTCGGGGGCATTCACAGACACATCGATCTAATGCGCGATAGGTTAGAATTTGCAAGGTAATCCTTTTGGTCACGAGGCAAAATATACCTTGTCGGTCTCAATAGTGGCAATCTCCTCATCACGCTCAACGAACTCGCCAACCTCTATGTATTTATTTAGTATCCGCCGAATCGTGAATATTGTTGACGTCAGTCCATACGTTTGGAAAATTGCTTCAGGGTACCCTCTGTGATCGACTCGGCCATCTGGGGGACCTTGACGATAGAATCGGCTGATCGTAGACATAATTAGTATCACAACTCTTTCGCATTATCATCTCTCAAGACGTATTCCGATGGCTGTAATTACCGTAGGTGCGAATCTGGGAGCCAACGAAGGGCGCAAGGTTACGCGAGACATTGATTCTATATGTACCGGTCAGCAATTGCGCCAGGTGGCAATTGATGGACTACCCTTACCCTGAGGAAGCTTGCAAAAGACCAGAGGCTCTAGAAGTGACATTTGATCGGGTGGCAGTGGAAAGGCTCTGGAAGCCGCGAACCCGGCTGGCGGCGCGAGTGGCCCGGGACAAAGTCGTCAACCGCTGGCCCGAAAGGCGCGCAAGAGGAAGTCGAGCAGACATGATATGCGGATTAAGGAAATAATAACAACAACGTCACCAATAAACCCTGTTGGAAGGGGAAGAATATAGGGGAATAAAAGTGGAAAGGAGAGGGAAAAAAAAGCCTCACTCTTTTCCTTGTTGCTGTTACGTAGCCGAAGCCCAAAAGCTCCCGAAGCCGAGAGATGCGGAAGCCGGCAGGCGGAGTAATGTTCTTACGCGCATTGTGATTGGTCAACTCTGTTTATGTTAGCCTGAAGTATATGGTGTCAGTTAGTGCCATCAAACTAAGGCATTAAGGCCATCATAGTCACCGCCTGCGCAGTTTCACAGAACGACGAATGAGGAAGCTGAGAATACCAACCCGCATCTTCCCCCCATCTCGGTTTGACGCGCATTGTCCAGGGAGACTCTCTGCGCTTGACTTCTTCTTTCTCTCTTTTATAACTGGGCTACAATTGTACCCTGACAAGCGATCATGTCCCTTACCCCCGCCCTGTGAGTGATCCTCAGCACTTTCAAACCCGTCCGCAGTTCTGACCTCCCACCCCAGTTCGCTCTATCGGCGATCACTGAAGCTGTCCCTGGACTGGGCTGTTCACCGATCCATCTGGCGCGGACAAGCCGTTTACATTCGATCCCTCTTCGAGGCCAACAAGGACGTTCGCGATCCCCGTCAGCAACAGGTATCTGAGCCCTCCGATCTGGCCCTGGCCCCCGTCTTTCCCGCCCTATATCCGGAAATGCGCCCAACTCACATCGATATACAGGTATTGCTGCGCGAAACAGAGAAGATTCTTGAGGAATGGAAACACCCTGATCCTTACCGGCATCCGACTGCCCCCGGTGGTATGTTGACTAGTGTTGAATCGGATGTATTGGACTTGACTGACTGGATTCAGGAAACAAATGGGAGAGGAACTTGCCCGCTCGTATTCTGCCTTGTACGTTTCCCTCGGATATAATTAAAGCGCACAGGTTTAAGCAGACAGATACTAATTGTCAACAGATGCCGCTCCCCCGGCTGCTCACTAATGGAGTGGAATTTATGGGTCTGATATCTGGGATGGAGCAATGGGACCATGTGGTTTATTCCAGAGAATGTGTAGATATTAAGAGTAAAATGTTCGTTCTTCATTCTGCGGTCAAAGTAGTCATTACTGTATCATTGTATGGCGGAAATCTATCTTTATTCATAAAGCCTGCAATGGAATACCTCCATAGATCGTTGTAGTTCTTTACTGCTGCAATACAAGACAAAGTAGTCTTTTACCGTGTCATTGTACATATGGCGGTTCTTGCATTCATTCATGATCAAGACTACTGTATACTAACTATATGCATTATCTCCCTAGAGATCATTCTCATGCAAATGATTCCAACATGTAGTTTTTTTTTAAACCAGTTCGTTAAATATGTAAACCAGAACAGACGCGGCGAAGCGCGGAACGATCAATAGAATACAAGCTATAAAGTGGATTGTTACACGGAAAGAAATGGACCTAGAATCTTTTATTGATTCGGGTTGTACCCGGCTAGTAATCCGAGAAAAAAAAGTTTGAAAATCCATCGAACAGGCTGAAGTTCGTCGGTATCATTCCATGTCCGCAGACATAATGTACAACCTGGAAGCTGAAGAAAAAAGAAAACGCAGAGCCATAACGTGCCCGTCCCATAACCCCATTATCGTGTCAATGAACCAAACCACGCCGGAAAAAAAAGAAACAAATCAAACCCGCGAAAGAAAAGAAACCCTTTACAGCTCCTGGCTGCCCTTGCCGGCCTTGGGGGTCTTCTTGGGGAGAAGGTCTGGAGAAAACAATTAGTATGGATATTGAGATAGAAGATCAGGAATGATTGCGGGAACATACTCTGGTGGATGTTGGGGAGAACACCACCCTGGGCAATGGTGACGTGACCCAGAAGCTTGTTCAACTCCTCATCGTTACGGATGGCAAGCTGAAGGTGACGGGGAATGATACGGGTCTTCTTGTTGTCACGGGCGGCGTTACCAGCCAACTCGAGAATTTCAGCAGCGAGGTACTCAAGGACGGCAGCCAGGTAGACGGGGGCACCGGCACCGACACGCTGAGCGTAGTTGCCCTTGCGGAGAAGACGGTGGACACGACCAACGGGGAAGGCCAGACCGGCCTTGGAGGAACGGCTGCAAAAGGATTATGTCAGAATGAGATGTTCATAAATAAAGTAGATGACGCGAAACCAGCCAAAAAAAAAAGATCAACCAAATTGGATGATTCAAGTTGTGTATGTTTGGATTGGAGTACTTACGACTGAGCGTTCTTGCTGCCGCTAGCCTTGCCGCCAGATTTTCCGCCAGTCATTTTGATGGAGTGGATTTGAAGGTGTTAAAAAAAAGAAGTTGAAAAAAGTGAAGAGAATGGGGTCGAGATAGTCGAGAGATGTTAAGGGAGCAGGTGGAAGGGCGACGACGAGGCGGCCCCGGGGGTTTATAAGAACGCGGTGAGGGTGACGTTTGGACTTTGCAATCAAAGCAGAGACACCGCCAGATCACGCCCTCGCTTAATGGAATCAACCAATCAGAATGCAGATCACTGGGACCCGGGCATACCAGATCAGGCAAGGTGGCTGTAAATTACACCGTGACAGATCAATACCAGTGATCCGCGTGATCCATCCCCCGCTTTCTACACCTTGAAACGCGTCCCCTCTTCTTTAATCATACAGATCATACACCCCCCTTACCGTATTGAAATTCCGCCTCCTTTGCGTTCCCCCGGGATCAACGAGTCTTTGGCGGTCGAGTATAAAGACCGCGTTCCCCTCGTCACCGCGTTTCTCTTACCCTTTCCTTTCCATCCATCCATCTTTCACGTCTCGTCTCTCTCCCATCTACTCTTTTCTCCCCTTTTTCAACCTTCATCAATTTTGATTCAAAATGCCCCCCAAGGCTGCTACCAAGACTCCCTCCACCGGCGGCAAGGCCCCCGTTGCCGGCAAGGCCCCTGCTGAGAAGAAGGAGGCTGGCAAGAAGACCGCCGCTGCCTCTGGCGAGAAGAAGAAGCGCGGAAAGACCCGCAAGGAGACCTACTCCTCCTACATCTACAAGGGTGAGTGAACTTGAATTGAATTCGGATTCAACTTGGATTATTATTATTCTTATTTTTCCCCAAATCTTTTCATCTTCAATTATGAGACGCAGCTTATACTGATTGTTTTTCCAGTCCTCAAGCAGGTCCACCCCGACACTGGTATCTCCACTCGCGCCATGTCCATCCTGAACTCCTTCGTCAACGGTATGTTTTGATCTACACTTTTCTGGCGCGTCTTTCGCGTTTTCGCGTCAACCTTTCATATACTAACATCTGTCTTTTTCAGACATCTTCGAGCGCGTTGCCACTGAGGCCTCCAAGCTGGCTGCTTACAACAAGAAGTCTACCATCTCCTCGCGAGAGATCCAGACTTCCGTGCGGTTGATCCTTCCCGGTGAGCTGGCCAAGCACGCCGTCTCTGAGGGTACTAAGGCTGTCACCAAGTACTCTTCCTCCGCCAAATAAGCGGGTTTCTACTTTTTTTTTCGTTTTGCGCTTTTTACTCTTTTTATCTGCCTCCTGATCTTTTCCTGGGCTTGGAGGCGGTCGGTTATGGGTGTTTTGCGGGTTTTCTAATGTGTCATGGGATGGTCTCAATTTCTTTTTTCCCGATGGGCGACTTTTTCTGATGGTTACTGCTCAAATTCGTGCGGTGTAACATAACTCGGGTCTGGGGGCTGGTTGCACGGTTGAACCTCCCCTTACTAGAACACGAAATTTCAAAATGCTTGATCGCATTTCAACTATTCTTCCTTTCTCCATGCTAGATTCCATTCTCTAGATCTGTACATGTGACATTTGGTCCCTCGTCTTTCTGCTATTATTTGACCCGCTCACTCTGCTTCAGAATCATCCAGTGCTTCGACTTCATCCAACGCCTCCATCCTCTCCATTCCCTCCTCCGTCGGCGCTCCAGATGCGAGTATATGAATGATCGGTTTTCCGGGTGTTGATTGTACTCGCTGCTTCCAATCTTTCCAGTCTGATTCGTCTCGGATGAGGAATCCGATCAACATACTGGGATCCATGTCTTTGATATGTATTCGTCGCAATCGACGGGTATGACAGGTATCAAGATCCTCTCGGGAGTATACCTTGGATGATTGCGGCACAGGTAGGGCTGGACGCGTGGAATGGGGGTCCAAGAAGAACAAATGGGAATCTTGAACGCCCACGAAATAGTGAGATGCCGATGGACGTCCGCTGTTTCATACTCCGTCAGTTATCTGCCAGCTTGGTGGAAAGGACTTACTTCACTTACCCGGCTATTCCAACTGATTGCGGGTATTGCAGAGCAGCTCGAAGTCCATCCCAGTACACCGAGGTAACTTGCTCGATACCCAGCCTCAGTCCAAGTAACACGAGAACCGGTATTGGTTGACCATTCTCATCACGGCCGAGTCGAGCAACTTCATCTTCGTAAACATCGGACGTATTGTTTGTGATGTAGACTCTCAGCTTGGGAGATTCGCATTCGTTCGATAGCAATCTATGCAAGTTTATTTAGTATATGATTTCTGGGATACCTGGGGTAGATAAGATCAATCATACTGAATACAGCGAGCTGTCGCTGATGGCCCGAACCATTCTCCAGGATATTTCCCACATGACTCTGCTCCACGTTGAACAAATCGATGTACGGAGAATGGACTATCTGGGTGATCAGCAAACATAGCAAGTAATTTCGATTCTTCCTCAGGTGAGGATCCCCTTCGCCAATCTATTTGGCCGGTTAGCAGTATGCTCGCGTTGGCTCCAAGTAGTGCTGTGTTGGCAGTGTATTTATTCACCTCGGCCCAGCTGTATCAAAGATAGTGTATTCGCCAGTAGACTCTGTCCAGATCTAATCATACACCCCCAACCAGTATCAGATGTAAATCCCTGGGAATCCATAAGTTGACTGCGTAGACGGACACCTAGCGTCATCGACGAGGTTGCTTCTGGTGTCTTGTTACGGGGGATGGGAGTGAAGTTTGATCGGTATGTCATCCATATCCTCGATTCGAAGTCATTCAGAAATGCCTCTGGCCATGAACTGCCGACCGCGGCGTCCGAGTTCGTCCCAGATCTTTCCCCGCGATTCGCATCTGCTCCCGTGTGACTGTCAGTGGATTCCCTGCTAACTCTGCGGGTATAGCAGATCAGGAGCTCACCTGTGCTCTTTGAGATTTCCTTGGGGGTGGGGGTGTACTCCTGGCCTAGGCACCAGATCGGAGCCTCTGGTACAGTGTCATTCTTAGGTTCGGGATCCCAGAAGTATTGTACAATACGCTTGCATTTCTCCAGATCGACTCCTGCCATGTCCGTCCGAATCGCTTGGTGTTTGATCTGGGGGGAAAAAATGGTGGTGGTGTGTTCAGTGGTGTAAGTGCATCAGTCTAGGCGGAGTAGAATGTAAATATATATATATGTATCTCTCTCTCTGCACATCCCCCCCCCTTCCCAATAGATATGATGACATACAGGTTGGCGAGCCCTGAACAAGTCCAAGGTGGTCTAATCACCTCAAACAATCAAATGAAAGAATAAAATAGAAGACAAAAATGAAAAGGTCCAAATCAACCAAATCGCGTTGAAATTGCAAAAGTTCAAGTCGAAGCGGGGAGGACGACGTCACTTTGGAGATCATTCGCTATGGTCAAGTCTGGTCGGATTTGTTTACTTTAAACAGCTGAAGTTATATCTCATTCTAGATAGATATACTCATGGAATTAATATTATTATCTAGATATTTTTACACATATATATAAATTTATATGCTATTAATTAATCATTGTACTACTTACTATATTGTATAATTAGTTAGTTAATGAACAGCCTTAGTAAGAAATGCAAACTGGACCATCTCCACCGCCCAGTCCCACTTCAACCGTTCGTCTTCAACTTCATCTTGTTCAACTCCCATCGCCATCACTCATGGCCCGTCATGGTAAGATGAAGGGCCGTCCTAAACGGCCGGCAATGACAGCCCCAAGTAAGATCTCTTCCAATGTGGCCCCCCCAAGCCACGATCTTCATGACTGACAACCGCAGAAATGGCCTCGCCACATCGGTTCACAATGCAGCAAGAGGCTTTAAATACGGAAACACATCATCGATCCTGGTCTCATAATAATCTTCGCAGCAAGGCGGTGACGTTTGTTCGCGCGGGAGAGCTCCAACGAAGCGAATTCGAGAATGTCGAGCAAGACGGTCCTTCTTCGGTCGAAAACCCGGCAGAATCACAACCTGATCGCACGACGGAGGGTGAAGGAGAGCAGCAGCAGTTGCCCCAGATAGAGACAGAGGAGAAGGACACAGAAGTGCAAGAGGAACCGCCGCTTTTCGTGATTGACACAGTCGGGGAGAGCGTGCCTGATACCGGTCTACCTGATCCTACGATACCGGATCCAGACCAGTCGGATGAGACTAGCGAAGATGAAGTTGTCTTCACTGGTCGCAATGCAGCCAAGCCCGTTGTAATTGATGAAAGCGAGGTCCATATTGTCCAGAATATTCCAGAGCCCGGGCCTGTACACCGGACAGAAGAGCTTACGCTGCGGACACAACAGTCACACCCAACCCAAAATCATCGCAAACCACCCCAACGGAAGAGACATCAATGGTCGCCTGAGAATGATGACATGATAGCGGATTATATTGCTAACATGGATCAAGATTATCTCATCGAGGAAGAAGATGATCGGGCTCAAGTCGAGATTGAGGGCGGTGCTGGTGTTAGTGATGTTATGGCGAATTCTGGATCGTCGTCTGGGGAGGATAATGACGAGGTTGGAGTTGAAGATTCGATCGATGGTAAGCAACGAGTCATTTCTTATCGAAGTGATCTCCCTAACATGGATGTACTAGTTCTAGCGAAAATGTACCTCGACACCAAACCTGATCTATCTGCCACATCCGACAAGGAAGATGTCGAACTCGCGACCCCCGGCACATCGGATATGGAATCTGACGAAGATGACGAGGATGAGGATGATCTGGATACTGATCTCCTTGAACAACTAGCCCTTGAATATGCTTCTAGTCATAAGAAGAAGAAGGGCAGGGCTGGAAAAGGTGCTTTCCCATCTGCATCTGCCTTTGCGGATGCAATTGACGACGATCCTTACTATGGATTTGATATTATGGACTTCAATCGACCGAGTCTCATGAAACCAGGCAGGGGCAAGAAACCACCTGCTCTGGACATGGATTGGATGCTCTCTGACAGCGAACTGGAACACTTGCAAGAGGTCTGGCAAACCGATCGCAAGAAGAAGAAAGAAAAGAAGAAGGAGAGAGAAGAACTTCGTTCTCAAGGTCTTCTCGGTAAAGATACTGAGAATGCGGATCTGAGGGCAAGATATTCGAAGGGAATGAACATGGAGGAGTTGATGACAGAGCTCCGAGCGTTCCTCATGTCTTCAAAGTCAACGTATGTCATATGTGCTTTCCTATTGGTTTTCTTTCTCATTTATACAACATTCTTGCTAACTATCGCATTCTACCACAGTCTTTCCCTCCCTCCCATGACGAAAAACCGCCGCAAAACAATTCACGAGCTGGCTAACATCGTCAATCTCAAATCCCAGTCTCGAGGGAATGGTCTCAATCGATTCCCTATTCTTATCAAGACTTCCCGTACCCCCGGATACACGCGCAAGACTATCTCCAAGGTTGATTCTCTACTCTCTGGAAGGAAGTTGAACCGTCGCTTATTCCAGTCATGGGGACCGGACGGGTCAAGACCGAAAACCAAATCGAGAAGTGGTGGTGGTGGTGTTACTGCGGGTGTTTCTTACATGGATGGTGAAGTTGTTGGTGCGTCTGCACCGGAGATTGGAGCTGGGAATCGTGGTCGTGCGATGTTGGAGAAGATGGGATGGAGTAGTGGGACGGCCCTTGGTGCTTCTAATAACAAGGGTATTCTTCAGCCTGTTGCCCATGTGGTGAAGAATTCCCGAGCGGGTCTTGGATAGGCTCCTTGTTCTACTGCATCTAGAATTAGGGTGAAGTAACAATTCAATTGAGATATTGAATTCATTGAAACATGTCTATTTTGTTCACTGGTTATTTCGCTGGATATCATATAGTAGATTCTATTGGGAATGTAAATGCGTAATGGGATATCGGAGACACATAAAGCGGAGACGACTTGGAAACACAGATGACTGCTGGAATCCTCTATCGTCGACCTTTTTTAGTCGATTTTAATTGGGCATGACTTGGGTTCTCCTGGAGATGGGCGAATAACTTCGTCTTTGAAGGGAAGTTGGCATTGCATCCTGAACAAATCGAACCCGATTGACTGGCGCTTTGAGCTTTAGCTTCCTTCTTGGCTCGCTTTTGTTTGGCCTTTCCAATTGGAGGTGCCTTTGGTTTCTCTTCGAGGGTTGTAGAGGATAGTTGTTCGCTTAATGGTGTGATGGGATCCTGTTTAGGACTGAAGTCCGAGCCGAGTCTGGTTTCGACTGATTCCCGTGTTGCATAATCGTCATCATGGTCGTCTGAATCAGATATTTCTTGCTCAGGTGGAGTGACTTTGGTATCTTCGTCTGAGTCAGAAGCCTCGGGAGATTGGATGTGTTGGGGCTTGCTAGCCTCTTTGGTGTCAATATCGATATCGACGTCTTCATCCGCTGGTAGATCCGGGGTAGATTCCTCATCAAGGGGATCGGGGGTATCTTGTGCAGCTGGAGAATCTAAATCGAGCTCGACATCCTCCAAGCGCATTTCTCGACATAATTTTTTCACAGCCTTAATGTGTTTCTTGCTCTTTTCATGAGCATCATATTGATTTTGACTTTTGAAACTCTTATGACAAGCCACACATTCGAAACTCTCGACTTCACTTGCCGAACTCTCTTCATCGCTAGCTGCAACTTCCTCGGACCTCGCCCATTCTGGAAGAACATGCTCGCGCATCTTTGCATTGTTCATAGCTCGTGACCTAGCTTGTTGAGCTGCCACCGACTGACGAAGAGACTCCTGGCGCTGAGCTTCATTCAGGGCATTTGCCTGGTATCGAGGGTCACGCTTTTTGATAAATGCTACCAAAGACCGAACTGCATCATTGAAACCTCGAATTGCTTCTTCTCGAAGACGTCTATTTTCCTTTTCCATAAGTCGTCGGACTCGACGATCAGGTGCTTCGGATAACCTGTAGGTATCCTTCCATGCGAACGACTTTCTGGTAGAGAACCCACTCCATACCGCGTAGAATGGACGCACAACCATCTCGAAATCACTGTCTTTAGATCCAAAGGGTGGGAAATCCACCACCTCTTGATTCTCCCACTCGCAAGCTAATCGTTCCTCAAGAGCCAACTGTGTGAACTGTTCCTGAAGACCTCCATAAAAACCCGACGACGAATCGGAAAATTCCATCCGAGGACTGAATTTCGAAAAGATCTTGAGGACGTCCTCTGCCGTGGTAATTCGTATATTATAGGAATGTTGGGCCCCCTCCGAGCCATCGGTAGTCCCTAGAAATGCGTCGCTATGAGAATCGTACCAAGCTCGCTCTTGAGGATCTGCTAGAACTTCATAGGCAGATTGAACTTCGGCGAAGAGTCGGGTAGCTTCGTCAACGTTGCCATAATTTCGATCTGGGTGTAGTTCGAGAGCCTTTTTTCGGTATGCTTTTTTAATCCTGCAGAATGTCAGATATACACACGCTCTGTTCCATGTACATGGTAAGGGATCCAACAGATCACTAGCTTACTCATCATCAGTTGCTGTCCTTGATAGACCTAAAAGTTCATAATAGTCGGTCTTTCGTTCACTTTGTTGCTCCTGGCTGTTTGAGCCTGATTTTGACTGAGATTGACCCATGTCGAAGAATGGAGATCGTAGAGAAAATTCTCAAAATCAAATTGTAGAGAACAAGAGTATCCTTCTTCACCTCATCCTCCAGAAAAAACTGATTCAATTCTCAACCCTGTTAATCCACCTTCTTTCTCTCTTTCTTGTCCAGGTGGGAATTAAAAGAAGTTGAGAAAAAAAAAAGACGCGTTGATGCGGAGGAAAAAGGCTTGGCGTTTGTTCCCCGCCTTCTCGTTTCTTTCCTCTCCGCGCGGTGACGAAACGAAATCATCCCCGAAAAGAGCTCCAACGCTGGCGTTGATTTTGCTCCCCGATGATTGATAACAAGTCACAGCTTGAGAAAAAGATTGTACATTTCTGTCCAAGTACACTCCGGATCGACTTCAGCTCCTCCCTTATCGAATATCGTCGTGGAAGCACCTAATAGTGGGCTCTATTCTCTCCAACGTTATTCGCGGTCTTCCGCGATTTTTTCACAGGGATGATTCTATCACTCAGTCATCTGCCGGAAGAGATTCTTCACTCGATATTATGCCATTCTGATCCTCGCTCTGCAGCAGCTCTTCAACAAACCAGTCGCCGATTCGGAGATGTGACGAGGGAACCTTTGCTATGGCGGCATTATTGTCGGACATACTACAGGTTTTGGGATCGCAAGCATAATATTTCACACAAAGTTCTACTTCCGGCATCATCTGTGGATTGGAAAGCGCTGTTTATATTGAGATATGAGATTGATGGTACTGTTGCGAAGCTTCTTGATAGTATTCTCGCCAGACAAGCAGGACGGATCGAGAAGTTTAGAAGCGTGATTGGGTTTGGTTACGATGCAAAAGATACATTGTTGCGGAATATTCAAGTACAGGAGGGACATGACCATCTTGCAAGAAGGTATTGTTTGATGAAACTCTTATCATCCCTGGTTTATTCCACGCTTACACCTTTATCATGATAGATATTATGCCAATGCTCTTTTGACTTGTCTTCACCGAAGTGTCGCTGTACCGGAATGGGATAGACTGAGACGTGGTGAATCAGTTCCTCTTGAACGTGCCTTGGGTGCATTTGATCTTTTCATCCCGGAGAGCGGATATGGGGATTTTGACGAGGTGCGTCCTGTCTATCAGAGAAAGATGGTCCATTTCCTTTTACTGACCTTAGCGATATAGCTTGAGCTAGCCATGACCCGGGTGGTACATCAATTCACTGCCTCTCATCCAGACCATGATAATCTCACTCCTCGTGAAAAAGCTTTAGAAATTGCGTCCTGGCTGCGAGCTAATAGACTTACGGGCATTGAACCAGGCCGTGAGTACCATTGCCTGGAACACAATTTCCTGGGTATCGCTTTGGACAGTCCAGAGCATAACTCCTTGCCATTGATATCGGCGGCTATATATTGTTACGTTGCAAAGCAACTTGGACTCGATGCACGACCTTGCGGATTCCCATTTCATGTCCATGTCATTATTTATCCGCAGTCTGGTTTTGATATGGACGGAAACCACACACCCGGCGTAGAGCCGGGTCTGCCCATGTATCTTGATCCCTTCCGAGGGGCGAGAGAGACACCAGTTTCGGACCTGCGAGAACAACTAATATTTTTTGGTGCACCAGAGAGAGAACGGAATGTGTTCCTTGGTGAATCTCGTCCCCGGGAGGTTGTCCTGAGATGTGGCAGAAATATTGAAAACTCAATCTACTCTAGTTCGGTGGATGACGTGAGCGCAAAATATGCGGCTTCATGGTCAACAATGCTACTGTCGGCCGATTCGAGGCCGATAGATCTAGTACCCCAATTATCAATATTGATGGAGCTGTTTGCAACTGATTTCCCTTCTGATATATTCTTGGTGGAGCAATATATTGCGCCTCTTTTCGATGGTCTTTTGGAGCACGAGCATATACTCGAGCGTCTTCATGTTATGAGAGCCGTGGATGAAATTCCCAAACAGATTCACCGCCGAGCCGAAGAAACCAGAAATGTCCAGTACAAAGTGGGACAGGTCTTCATGCATCGCCGCTATAACTACCGAGCTATTATTACAGGGTGGGATTCGGAATGCAAAACTGGAGAGCAGTGGATGAGACGAATGGGTATCGATCGGTTACAGGCTGGTCGTCACCAGAGCTTTTACCATGTCCTAGTGGAAGATCGAAGTGTTCGATATGTTGCCGAGGAAAATATACAGCTCATTATGCCTGAATTCGAGGATCTACCATCAGGTCTGACGAGTATTGCGGGTAAGCATTTCAAAAGATGGGACAGTACAGAGCGAGTATTTGTTAGTAATATGAGAGATGAGTATCCTGATGATTAGCATTATAATGTTACCTCCATAAATATCATCTCATGAAAGGCTCAACATAATACTATACTGCTTCACGAGCTTTTGCAAATTCTTCGTCCCAGCTAGAATCCGGTTGGATTAGTTCATTCCTAGATATCTTTAGGGTTGATTTTTTGATAAAACTCGGATTTCATATAACAAGTAGCTATTATTACTTCGGGAATTAGAATATATTGTAGTATAAAAAGAAATAAGATCAGATCGAAGTAACAAGGGACCGGCGTGCGAATATACATGATATTATTTTGGACTACTTTTTCTATGGGTTTAGAACTTTCTGCGCAAACTCGAACTGGTGTGGTTATTTTCTGAGTAGAGATAGACATTCTTATAACAAGATACTGGATTTGAATCTCTTCATTGACTTTCATAAGCTGTAGACAGTGTAACGATCGAAGCCCTTCGACCCTGCTTATATAATCTGTTATATGATCCAGGTCTCCATATACAATAGAACTAAGAGTCTCTCTCTTTCTCTCTTTTCTCAGTTTTGTTACTTTTGTTGATACTACTGTCTCTTTCGATTTATCTGAATTCTTATATAGTAACAATGGTTTTTTTCTTTTCTTATCTCTTCAGAATATCTGAGATTGTACAGATTTACGTTTGTATAAAATCTCAATCAATCAGATTTATTCTATTTTATATACAATATCTATCAGTCAAGATTGTTTGGTATCGAATCAATTAACAAATTACGATACAATAGTCTGTCCGATAACTACAAAAATCAAAAATACTGATCTGAAAATATAAATCGAAAAAATCAGTATCAATTATCAGTCTCCGGATAATACTGAAAACGAAACCGAATTCGAATCCAGAAACAAAAATAAAACAGATTCTACAGCTACTGCTAAAAAAGAAACAAAAAAAAATCTATTTCCGATAAAAATAAAATAAAAAATAATTATTGTTGTCGATTATTTATTATAATCTATTCTGTATTTTCAGATATAGATTCTGACAAACAAAATAGCTATTGCAAATTTGAGAATTCTGATAATCTGAAAATTTATCTACAAAAAAATCCAAATCGATATAAACAGCTATTCAATAATCAGAAAAATAATACTGATAAATTCAATAGAATCTGAAAAAAATCTAGAATAATAAATTACTGATCAGAAAATATTGATAATAATCAAATAGTAGATCGATTACTATATTAAACTGTTGAATAAAACTGAATTTGAATATAATTATTTTTAGCAGAAATTGAATATTTTGTAAAAAACTATTAGCTGCAAAATAACTGCTGATTTTTTTCCGGAGATATTTTTGTCAACAATTTTGACTTTGATTTTATTTTCGAAAATTAAAATCAATCAAAATCTACAAATTTGTAGATTTTTCAATTTTTTCTGATAGTATCAGTACTGATATAAAATTCAGAAACTGATATACTGTAATAGAAATAAAATTGAAAATAAATACAGAATATTTTTCTTTCTATAAAATCTATATTGCTAATCAATTTGTAGATATAGTTTACAATTAGATTGTTTCTGAATTAAATAATAATAATAAAATCAATTTTAATAAAAATAATAATATCTTTGATTATCTAAAAATTATTTATAGAAATTCTGTTTGATAGAAATAAATGGAATGTAATTTTGAAAATTTTCGGATAAAAAATATTAATAAATTTGCTATTTTTTACTGAATTTATTTATTTAATCAATAATATTCAGATTTTTTGCAACAAAAAATAAAAATTTTATATTATAAACTGATTTCTAAATTACAGTATAAACTAATAAAAATTTTTCAAAATCTGATATTAATATTAATAAATATATCGAAAAAGTTTATTATATAGTTTCAATATTAGAGATTATAGATATCAATATTCAGTAAATTAAAGTAGTCAAAACTGTAAATACAAAACTATCTATAAATTTTTCTGGTTGAATTCCAAAATTCTGTTTTGATTTTCTATTTCTATTTTATTTTTCCGACTAGATATAATTAAAATAACTAAACAGAAAAAAATATTAAATTCTGAAATTATTTTAATTATATATCAATAGAACTATTTTACTAAATATTTAATAATCAAATCAATATTTTTAAATAAAAAATAACAGAAAAAAATAAACAGGATTCAATTTTTTTGGATAGAATTTAATTCAGAAAAAATATATATAGTATAAAATTTATTGTAGTATATTATCAAAAAATCTGATTACAAATCAGATTCGGAAATATCGAAATTTTTATAGTTTTTGTTAATACTAATAAATTATATTAGAATAATTTAATAAATAATAATTACAGAACTGATTGATCTATAGAAAATAGTAAATAATATAAATCTGATATTTTTTATCTGATAGACTATATATTTTTAATCAATATCGAAAACAAAAATATTATTAGATATTTATATTCAGAAATAAATAGATTAAATAAAATTATTAATTAAACAGTAATATTAATTAATAGTAATATATTTATTGAATATTTTTTACTATATTTTCAGTTTTTGTATATTATATATATTTGATAAAATTTTGATACAGTTAATATTATATTCAATTATCAGAAAAACAGATTTCTGAAAAATATTAATGTTTCAGTCTATTTGATATATATTATAGATATTAATATCAATATACCGAAAATCGATAATTTTATCTGAATAGATATTTTTAGTATAATAGAAAAATAAAATCAAGTATTAAATATAATCAGAACAGAAATAAATATATATAAAATAGTGATCAATATTTTATCGGATTATCTATTGAATAATCGAATACTATATATTGTATTATCAATTTTGATATTTTTATTGATTAGTAAAATTCTATTTATTGAAATAGTAATTGTATAGAATATGTTTTTAATAAATAAAAAAAATAGATTATTGATAAAATTATTAGACTACTCAGTTAATAAATAGAAAAATAGATCTGATAAAACAATATTTTATTTTCTATAAAAGAATTATAAGTAAAAAAATCTGATTATTTAATAATATTATTATATATATAATAGATTATAATCTAAATAAATTTATTAGTAATATATAAAATAGAATTTATTTTATTTTTACTAATAATATAAAAACAATTTACTATTATATATCGATTAAAAGTATAGAATATATTATTTTTTTATTATTATCAATATTGTTTTTGATATTGATATTATTACTGATATTTATATCAGAATCAGTATTCTGATTAGTATAGAAATCAAAATAATTATCAGTTTTCGAATTGATAAAAAAACTAATATTGTCAGTAAAATCAACAAAACAAAAATAAAATATAGAAAATTTTTAATTTACTGATCTGTATCTATATCAAAAATTTTGTAAAAAACAGAATTATAGTTGGAATCAATATTTTTAATATCAATATTCAGATCGGAATCAAAAATTACAGATCTTCCAGATATAGATACAGTTATATTATTATTAAAAAAATATTATCAATACTATTAGTACTATTAGTATCAGTATCAGTATCAGAAAAAAATAGAAAAAACAAAAATATCAATAATTATCAGAAAAAAATTATTTTCAATTTCTCTACTATAAATAAAATTATTAATCAATATTTACAATTTTAGATTGATAAATTGTATTTGATTTAGTAGAATAAAATTTTTGTTTTAAACTGTTCTTTTGAAATTATTCTCAATCAGTTCTAATATTTTCCAGAAATTTTAATCTAAATTAATTAATCGAAAAATAGTTATATTATTTAATATAAAAATTCAACTATCAAAAAAAAATCATAATTGTATTTATTCAATATAGAAAAAATCAGTTAAATTATTGTTTTCGATCTAATATTTTTCTATAAAATAATAGATATCTATTTATCGAATCTGATTATAAATTACTGATATATATTTTCAATATAGATATATTTTTTTTTCTGATATTCAATAATTCAATATATATCTATTTAGTAAATATAGAATATTTTCTGATTTTCAAATTTTTGCTAAAAAATATATTTTTCGATAAATATAAATACTTAACTGATTTGAAATTCGATTTATTAATAATAGATTAATATATATTTAAATATATAATTCGATATAGAATAGAGTGTATTGATAAATATAATAGAAATAATTCTAAATATTTTATTGAATCTATCTAAGATAAAAATATTTTTAATCTATAATATAGAAAAATTATTTATATTAAATTTTTATCAAATAAATAGATTATCAATATATAGTATATTGAAATTTTTGATTATAATATTATTAATATTATTTACAGATAAATTAACAATATTGTTATTATTTCTGTATAGTATTAATATTTATTGATTTTTAATTCTGAATATTATACTATACTATATACTATAGTAATATCGGCTATGGTAATCAATACAATTACCGATAGTGGTGATATCACTAGTCGCCATATAGAATCTAATAGAATTGACTATGTGGCAATTCTTTCAGAATAGATCAGATGACTGATTCTATTCACTGTCGTCAAATTAATATAAATAGGGCCGTTACCCCCCGGTCTAGATGAAAGGAATCATCTTCTCTATTTTATTTCAATCTCAACAATTTGAAAATTTCCTATTTGGGACTACTCCCCTCTGCTACTAAGACTATTAGTCAATCCTACTACTAGTCTTCACAGTATCTATCAATATAGTCTATTCTATATTAAATTATATATTTAAATATATATTAATCTATTATCAACAGATCGAATTTCGAATCGATCAATTATTTATATTTATTGAAAAATATATTCTTTAATAAAAATTCGAGAACCAGAAAATATTCTGTATTTACTAAATAAATATATATTGAAGTATTGAATACCAGAAAAAAAATTATATCTATATCAAAAATATATATCAGTATTTAGTAAGATTCGACAAACAGGTATCTATTGTTTTATAAAAAAAATATTAGATCGAGAACAATAGTTCAGTTAATTTTTTCTATACTAAATAAATACAATTGCAATTTTTTTTTCTATAATTGAATTCTGATATTGAATAATATAATTATTTTCTGACTGACTAATTCAGATCGAAATTTCTGGAAAATACTAGAACTAATTCAGAACAATTTCAAAAAAACATTTCAAAACAAAAATTTTATTTTACTAAATTAAATACAGTTTATTAATCTGGAATTACAAATATTAATTAATAATTTTATTTACAGCAGAAAATTTGGAAATAGTTTTTTTCCTGATAATTGTTGATATTTCTATTTTTTCTGGTTTTTTTTTCTATTGTTGATACTGGTAATACTGATAGTAGTACTAATAGTGGTAGTACTAATAGCAATAATATTGTTTTCTCCAATAACAATATAACTATATATCTGGAAAGTCTGTAATCTTCGATTTCGATCTGGATATTGATACTAAAAATATTGATTTCGGCTGTAATTCTGTTTTTTATAAAATTTTTAATATAGATATAGACAGATAAATTAAAAATTTTCTATATTTTATTTTTACTGATTTTATTGACAATATTAGTTTTTCTGTTAATTTAGAGACTGATAATAATTTCGATTTCTATATTAATCAAAATATCGATTCTGATATAAAAAAATAATCAATTCTATAATTCTGATCAATATATAGTAATAAATTATTTTAAAATTATCAGTAAAAATAAAATAAATTCTATTTTATATATTACTAATAAATTTATTCAGAATAAATAACTGATTGTATTTTATACTATAGTTAAATCAATTACAGATAAAAAAAATATTTTATTGATTTTTATACAGAATATATAAAATTTCTTTTTGAACTGTTTGATATATTTAGCAATTCCAAAAACTATAAACAGTTTATAAAATATATGTTTCTGATTTACTGTAGTAGTCATAATTGAAATTTATTTAAAAAAAATCTGAAATTATTTTAACCGAAAAACAATTTTTTTTGAAAACAATTTTTATAGATTTATTAATAATCTATTTTTCTGATTAAAGATTGACTGAAAATATCTATTTATTTGACTATTTAAATCATAATCTATTATATATATAATAGTATAGTTGAACAATCAGATTTTTTTATTTATATTTTTTTTATAGAAAATAGAAATATTGTTTTATCAAATCTATTTTTCTATTTATTAACTAAATAATTTAATAATTCTATCAATAATCTATTTTTTTATTTATCAAAAAAATATTTTATATAATTATTATTTCAATAAACAGAATTTTACTAATTGATAAAAATATTAAAATTAACAATATAATATATAATATTCAATTGTTCAATAGATAATTCGACAAAATATTAATTATTATTTTATATATATTTATTTTTACTCTGATTATATTTGATAATTGATTTTGTTTTTTTTATTATATTAAAAATATCTATCTATTTAAATAAAATTACCGGTTTTTGATATATTAATATTAATATTTGTAATATATATTAAACAGACTAGAATATCAATATTTTTCAGAAATCTATTTTTCTGATAACTGAAAACAATATTAACCGTATTGAAATTCTATTAAATATATATAATATATAAAAACTGAAAATATAGTAGAAAATATTCAATAAATATATTATTGTCAATTGATATTACTATCTGATTAACAATTTTGTTTAATCAATTTATTTCTGAATATATATATCTGACAATGTTTCTGTTTTTAATATTAACTAAAAATATATAATCTATCAGATAGAGAATATCAGATTTATATTATCTACTATTTTTTACAGATCGACTGATTCTACAATTATTATTTGCTAAACTATTTTGATATAGTTTATTAATATTGATAAAAATTATAGAAACTTCAATATTTCCGAATCTGATTTATAGTCAGATTTTTTAATAGTATACTATAATAAATTTTATACTGTATAAATTTTTTCTAGATTGAATTCTATTTAAAAAAAATCGGATTCTGTTTATTTTTTTTACTATTTTTTTATTTGAAAATACTAATTCAATTATCAAATATTTAATAAAACAGTTCTGTTGATATATAATTGAAATAGTTTCAGAATTTGATATTTTTTTGATCTAGACAAAAATATAGTAATAGAAATAATATATATCTAATATATAAATATATAAATCAAATATTTTACAATATTCTACTAGTTAGAATAAAAAAATACTGTATATATAATAAATTTTTTTCTGACAATAAAATTTACAGAACAGAATCGATAAAAAATAGAAAAAATAGAAAAAATAGAAAAAATAGAAAAAATAGAAAAAATAGAAAAAATAGAAAAAATAGAAAAAATAGAAAAAATAGAAAATATAGAAAAAATAGAAAATATAGAAAATATATAAAATTATTTTGTTAGATTTGTATTTTTATTTTTGTACTAATAATAGTAATCGTAGTAATAATAATATTTATAATATATTTTTTTTAAATATTATCAATATTGATAGTTATTTATTTTATTTTGAAATAAAAATCAGATTGTTATATAATTATTATTTTGAATTATTTTAATATTTTGTTTTAAATTATCAAGAAAATATCAAGAAATACTAAAAAGTTTATAAAATTTATAAAATTATTATTTTCAGATATTTTCAGATACTACTAGAATATTTATATCTAAATCTATTCGGACAAAGAAAATAAAAATATAGATTTGTATCTATATTCTAGAATACAGTATACTGTATTCTGTCTATATCCGAGACCCACTTGGGCAAGGGCACGAATATATACCCTTGCCCTAGGGCTCGGGCAGCGGGTTCGGGTATGCCCTTGGGTTTTGGCGAGGTCTAGTTTTGATCCAGAATGAAGATGGTATTTTCCAATATGATAATGCTCCAATATACACTGTATATATTGTTCGGCGAGCTCTAGATGAAATGGGTATTGAAACAATGGACTGTCTACCTGTTTCACCAGATTTGAATCCAATTGGAAATCTTTGGGCATTGTTAAAGGCCAAAATATATGAATTGCGGCCGGATCTTTGGTATATGAACAACAACAATACTACAAAAGAGATTTTGATTGCTACAGCACAGCAGACTTGGGAAGAAATTGATATACGCCATTTGCAGCATTTATCTGAAACAATGCCTAACCGGGTAGAGGCTATTATTGAGGCCCGAGGATGGTATACCCCTTATTAGATAGCAAGCAATTTGAGAGCATTTGGGCGAGGTTTTTGGACCGGCAGAATGTTACGTAAGGGCAAGGGGGGTGCTGAAACTTTGGTCTGACTGTAGATCCGAAAAAAACCATATTGGGAATGATTTTCGATTCCCCCGTTGACCGATACCGGCAATGTTATTGCAATATATAAAAACGAAAAAGATATTACTGCTGAAGAAGTTGAGATCTCGTGTGATTTCTCGCAGAACGTTATAGCTTCTAGTTTTGAGGAGATTCTGTAAGTGAAAGAGATTTGTCCTGAAAATACTTCTCGGGTTATGGCAACCCTGAAATCTACGCTGGTCCCGGAGTACTTCAAGAACTACCTAGAAAAACGACGGTCAGGAGGAGATGGCTCCATATAAATCTCGCTGAATTGAAGTTCTTAATCAGACTGACGAGGATCCGATGAGGCAGAAATACGTTGTTGGAAGATCAGTGGTTAGGAGTCACATCGAATAGAGCTTTTTCTATCTCATTATATAATATGGCACCTTTCAATCCGATGAATTTTTTGTAAGCTCGCAAGGCGGTCTACAACTTTTTGAATAGCCTGGAGTGGGGCCATCCTCTCAGCAACGAAATCAAGAGGGCGTATGGTGACGAGAACCGCCTCATGGAAAATAGTGGGGTGTCGGACCGCCGCCATTTCGGGTACGCCACATGATGCACGTCGATCATCTGCGCCCGCAACCTTGCGGTAAACTCATCCGTAGTTCGGCCATCCGCGGTTCATATCTAATTATAAAGCGGCAGCAACACGACATGCAAAGGTCACCATTGCCTACTAATTATATTATCACCCTAAATAGGGTTTATCCTTGGCGTCCAAGTTCAGAAATTACCTAGCCCACCGACTGTTTGAAAGATCACGACCCGAGGACAATGAAATAATTTGCGTCATGATTAACAACTACAATCCCTATAATTGAATTCTAGATCTTTACATGATTGTTAGTTGATTGTAGTCCGAGTAGCTCTCAAATCAATGCCGCTTAATTGGTGCGGCCGAGCGTTATGTCACTTGATATAATTTATGTGGCTTATATTCTTTTTCAGATAAGGATATTTCTCTCAGTCAAGGAAATCTTTGGTCACTCTTCCATTGTATATTTATGTTGCTATAGCACACAAACATACAATACAAATCGTTATGTCTCTCAAGTCAAACGGCGAGAGTGTTGAGTCTACCGCTCAACAGACAATCCAAGGCTGGCTCAAAGATATCGGGAGTCAACTCGGCCGCATACCTGAGGATTTCAGCGTACTCAGCGGCCTCGTAGGGGCTACATTGACCGATGGAACGATCGATGACCGAAAGTGAGCTTTAATATTGAGCCCAGAATTAGACAATGGAAGTTACAAATGCTGACGTTCTTGGATAGATACTTAGTATGGTTCCTCTCGGTTCACCTCTCCATCGCCGGCTGACTTCATTCCTTTTAGCTAGAAAAAATTATCCAGCTCGCCTGCTCGTTACCGCACGGATCTCCGGGCGAGAAAAAGCTGACAGCAGAATTACTCAAGAATCTTTGGAACAACCTAAAGCATCCGCCTCTTTCGTATATGGGTGATGACTGGAGGTATCGTACTGCCGATGGATCAAACAATGTAGGCTCATCTCCAGAAGTTCCCCATTTGATAGCCATGTATCTCACTTTCATCTCCCTCTAGAACATTCTATATCCAGATTTGGGCAAGGCAGGTTCGGCATATGCCCGTAGCGTTGTGCCCCAGCGTGCTCCGCTAGCCGCTCTTCCAGATCCAGCCTCCATGTTTGATGGTATGAAGCTCGGAAAGTCTGTTTCGTTATTGTTATATAAGGGGCTAAGATTTTTCTAGATCTATTTGCTAGGAAAGGGCCTGCTCGTGAGCACCCAGCGAAGTTCTCAAGTTTGGCAATTGCCCTGGCAACAATTATCATACATGATATCTTCCGCACGGATGATGTGGATCCTAACAAGCATTCCTCCTCGGCATACTTGGACCTCGGCCCTCTTTACGGCCATAATGCTGAGCAACAAAAGACCATTCGTACATTTCAGGATGGCAAGATCAAGCCAGATGCATTCGCAGAACCTCGACTTTTGGGACAGCCACCAGGGGTTGGTGCTCTCATGGTTTCTTTCAATCGATTCCACAACTATGTGGTCCGGCAACTGGCGTTGATAAATGAAGCTGGGAAGTTTAGTATGCCAATGACCGTTAACACTCAGGATAAATCTGCCTATGAGAAGGCCACTGCAAAACGCGATAACGATCTTTTCCAAACCGGAAGGCTGTAGGTTCCGTTCTCTCTGGTATTATTTTCAAGAATGAACAATGCTGATACCAAATTCAAAGTGTTACTTGTGGACTCTACATCAATATAATCCTCCACGATTACCTGAGAGTTATTCTCAATCTCAACAGGTTGTTGGACAAGCCGAGGTGCCGTGTTTGGCAGAGACTGTACTGACTCTATTTTTTTCAACAGATCGACCACTCAGTGGAACCTTGATCCTCGTGTTGACTCGATCAATATTTTTGATCCTGATGGCACGCCGAAGGGGATTGGAAATCAAGTCAGCATTGAGTTTAACCTGATATATCGATGGCATGCCACCGTCAGCGATAAAAACGCGAAGTGGCTTGAAGGTTTCTTCGACAAGTTGTTTCCGGGCGTCGACCCGCAGACGATAACACAGGTGGAGTTCCTGAATGGCTTAAAAGCCTTCGGCCATGGAATTGATTCAGACCCAGGCAAATGGACATTTGGTGGGTTGCAGCGTACAGCTACCGGTGGGTTTGATGACGGTAGTCTTGTCAAACTATTGACAGAGGAGACTGAGGATGTCGCCGGCGCATTTGGCGCTCGAAATGTAAGCTAACCGCCCAGGAACAACTAGGTATTTTGACATCTGATTTATTTTTCAGATTCCTGCCATTCTGAAGGCCGTTGATGTGCTTGGTATTAACCAAGGCCGCACATGGGGAGTAGCAACCTTGAATGAAGTACGCAAGTTTTTCAACCTCAAGCCCCACGAAACTTTCTTGGGGATCAACCCGAATCCCGATATTGCTGCCTCATTGGAAGCTCTTTATTCGCATCCGGACAATGTTGAGCTGTATCCTGGGGTTTCAGTGGAGGACACCAAGCCTCCGCTTGTACCGGGATCTGGGCTTTGCAGCGGCTTGACAATTGCCAAGGCCATCCTTTCGGATGCTGTTGCCTTGGTTCGGGGAGACCGGCGAGTTCAACATGGCTAAATGTCATGGCAATCGCTAATTTTGTGACAGATTCTATTCGGTAGATAACAGTCCGGCGAATCTCACCGCATACGGATCAGCCCTGATTGGTTCCGACCTCGATGTTGGTGCTGGGACGGTCATTTACAAACTTCTTATGCATGCGTACCCAGGATGGTATCGTAGTGATTCAGTATATTCACTGTTTCCATTAACTATTCCCAGTGAAAACCGGCAAATTGCGAAGGACATGGGAAAGGAGAGCGACTATACCTATGAGCCGCCCAGCTTTGCACCTCGGCCAATACCCGTGACGACTTGGCAAGGCGTGGTTGATATCCTCAATGATCAGGTGAAATATAAGGTCCCTTGTATGTCTGAGCACCCCTGTAACTGTCTTTCTCATCGTCACTAAACAAGGAAGGGGGGTCCCACGTTTACGAGTTAACCCATCACGACTGGGTAAGACATCCCCGGCCCGAAATTTCCAGTTTTGGACTAATTATATTGCTATCCAGATGCTTAGCGGAGACAAACCATGCAATGCGGAGCAGAAGAGCTTTTACCAGCAAGCCCTTTACGGACCCTCGAAAGGGCTCGACCAGATCCGTGACTATTACAGAAATGTGACCGAAAGGCTTATCCGGGAAAAGAGCAACAAGATGCGCGAGACCTACCAGCTCGATGCTGTCCGTGATGTTGGAAATCTGTCACACCCTATTGTTGTCGCACGGATCTTCAATATCCCAATTAATGAAAATGGCGACGTGGGCACAGTGACGGCCAGGCAACTTCATGACGCGATGGCGGCGTTCATTGCATATATCTTCCTCGATATCGATCCCGCAAAAACTCAACAACTCAAGGTTGCTGCCAAAAAAGCAACAGCTATTTTGCAAAAGCTAATCACACCGTCAGTTGAGGCTGTGAAAGCCGAACGGTTCCACATGTTAAAGGATATAATTGGTATCAATACGGATGACGAATTGACGCTGCCTGACTACGGTACACATTTGGTCCAGCGGTTATTCGATGGCGGCAAAAACCTTGACGAGGTAATCTGGGCGATTATCCCAACGGCCTCTGCCGCAAGCACAAGTCTAGGTCAAGCGGTAAGTTTATTTTATCTAGTCTCTCGACTCGAACAACGAATTTTCCTCTCGTTTGCAAAGTTCAGGTTTCTGACAGATGAATAAAAACAGTTCGCGCGACTCCTGGACTTTTATCTGTCGGATAACAAAGGCCATTGGGCGGAGATTCAAAAGATTGCCCACCAGGACACCCCGGAGGCATTCGAGAAGCTACGTAAGTACGCCCTAGAAGGTTTGCGCCTAGCCACTCCCGCATTTGGAGTCCTTCGGACCGTGAATATCGAGAATGGCACAGTCGTCGATGGGGAACGGCAAATTCCAGTGAGCAAGGGCGATACTATTTTTGCCGACTTCAGCACCGCCAATGTAGACGCTCAAGCCTTCCCAGACCCACTGGAGATCAAGCTTGACCGGCCGGATAGTTCCTATATTCACCAAGGTTATGGTGGACACACGTGTCTCGGTCGACCTATCGTCATGATTTCTATGGCAGTGCAATTGGGTGCCTTTGCTAGACTGAAGAACCTACGTCGCGCACCTGGGCCCGCTGGACAGCTGAAAGCTACAACTGTCAATGGGGCCTTTCAAGTATACATGAATGAGGACTGGTCGGAGTGGACGCCCTTTCCTACCAATATGAAGGTTCAGTTCGATGAATTTTAAGGGGCCGTAGGTTCATATTTTGCTATTTATTGTCTGAATTCAAGCGCGATGGGTTGACAAAGGTAAAGCCCATTGAAAAGCAAACTATTTCCTCTGTAACCCGACTTCCATACAAATTGCCTGTGTTTAGTTTGTTTTACAATTCAGAGTTATTTCCGTCCAGTTCGCTACCATAGGGTACTCGAAATACAGGATTTCTCGATTTCTAACCTTATGAAAATTTAGAAGCGTATAGCTGGGTATGCATTCAGGACGAAATAGATCAAGAACCAATTTTGGATGAATTCCAGGCATCGAGCCGGCCACATTTTATATCAGAGCTTTTCAACCTTCAGACACGGCACAGAGCGGATATATTTGCGATCTCGCAATTCAGTCCAGAAATTATGGACCAGCTCAAAGGCGGCTTATCGTTGGAGCCGTACGACTGACGAGGACGTGGAGGTGTATCTGGAAAGTCATATGGGACAGCTACGATCTTGTGTGCTGGAGAATCGAAAACTGCAGGAGGAAATTAAAACTACTATCTCAGATGCAGTCGACGGAATGTTTCTGTTGGCACAATGTTATTTTGGTTTCCCCGATGAAAAATTGACAACGAATGCTATCTGGTGGTCATTGAAAAGCCTTCGGAAGCAAGATCAAAGATTAAGCGTAGACGAGAAGACCGAGATGTTGAGCTATGCCTATGACTGGACCATAGAGAGAATTGATCAACAGCAGCTGGGTTTGAAACAAATGGTCGTAAAGGTTTTGTCATGGGATCACCTGTGCGAAGCAGCCGCTCAGTATACAAGAGCTTCAGTATGCCCTCTTAGCAAAGGAGGGAAAGTTCCAGATTGACGGAGGAGATGTGTCACATATAGGAGATACGTACTCAGTTTGTTTGGAATTGGTCACATCGACAATGAAAGTAGCATCAAATGCTTGGTGCACTACATCGCCCAGGAGTATTTCGCATGGGCCCCGGAGGGCTTGTTCTCCAACGCCCACACTGAAATTGCTAAGTCTTGCGTCACCTGCTTGTTATTACACGTTTTTGAAGCCGGATATTGCCTAGGGTTTATTGCTGAACAAGGGATAGATTGTCTCAATCCAAAAAGAAGCAGGTTAGGAGAATGTCATAATCTGAATGTTTTCGTTAGAGATTATAACCCCGGAAGATGCGGTAGGCTCTGCTTCATGACGTTGGAGGCGCTGCTCTTATTTTTGTTGGATTGATGCCAAGATTAGCCCAGTGACTCAATCAACTCGTAGTGAGAGACCCATTTCCTACACCGAGACTTCACTCCATGATGTGTATGTCTAGAATGATACATGTTTCATTTTGAGGCAACAGAAAACTATTACGTACCAAAATAGCATAAATAAGACAAATAACTAGATGTTGGCAGTGATTGAGCAAAATATGTTCCATTTAGACTTATGGGAGCGAGAGGTTAAGGTAGGTGGTGCAAGGAGGCGGCCGGGGAAAGACATTTGCGGACAAGCGACTTATTGCGGCCAATTGATGTCGGGGCTAGACCTCGCTACGACTGCGGATTAACCATTGAATAAAAGGCGCTGGAGTCGGGGTTTCATAGGCTGGGTTCAACCTGCGAGAAGCGGCAATTTAGAATCCGCGGGGTTGCCCACTGGCAATCCGCTATTTATTAGGCCCGACCGATATACACCGTATCGATCAAGGTCAAAGTCTTCAGACCCCAAATCCGATTGAGAGGATCTCAAAGGTTAAAAGTTTAAGTTTAATTTTATCTTAAGTTCCAAACGATTCACGGTATCCGTTCTATGGGGAGTCCGGGCTCTCCAAAGCCTAGACCGGCTCCGTGGCATATTCTTGTGTACTATTGACGGAGTTATTCTTGGCTACAACAGCGGATGAAAGGTCAGCCAACACTATGCAGCTGACCGGTTACGCCAGCACATTCCTTTATTGGCTATTTTTGCGTAATGTGAAAATTATGAAGCAATATGAATCCGAATGATCTGTCGGATTAATCTATATTCCTCTTCGGAAATGTTTGGGACTGACTATAATGACTGGATCTATAGTCTTTCTGTTCGCTTCAACCTACAATAATCTTCTAGTGAGTGAGGTATGATCACCTCTGATTTGGTACATGTGATCATTATAATCGGACAGGGGTGTCGGTATAGCGAACATCCCATAAGCTGTCGGAATGGAATTAGCTGTATCCCAAAGGACCATATTTGCTTAATACAGTGGGAAAACATCTTGGTCTGGAACAGATAAATAGCAAGTAGTTTGGTTAAATAACAACAAAAAGCGATGGGTTTCTACCACACGTCATTGACTGCGTCCACACGCAAACGCATACGGCGGGCTGCGGGCGCTAGTTAGTCTACCAATCTTAGCAACCAAACATTACTATAATATTATTGTGATGATTGGCCCAGCTGCCTTGACCCTAAATTTCAACCTAATACTTTTCGAAAACAGTCGTGAATAGCGAATAACTACCGGAGACTTGACTCTAGAAAAACAGAAGAAAAACGAAAAGCATGATGGTCATTGGTCATCGCCATGGATATTGTAGCCAGTTGATTATTTGCCGAACAAAGTCTAAAAGAATTATCAATCATCATTCTTCTGAGTTCGTCATGATTATTTCATGCACCTGATTCATTCTCACCTCCTTCTTCCAATATAGACTGCGACCTGGAGACGTTCTAGATTTTTGGAGACTCATTTCTACTCGTCATATGCGAACTGGAAGGATTCGACTGCATAGTCTTCTATACAAGCACAGTAGCTGCATCATCTCTATTCCAAGGGATCCGGTGCAGTGGACCTGACTGCAAATCGGTAAGAGGCCTTAAGTATAGGCAGAATCGGATCCACTTTGGACGACTGCACACTATTTTCTGAAGACGACTGCAAGTACTTTTTTTTGGACAATCAGATTTAAACTCTGGCAAGTTATAGACTGACTCAAATTCTTCAAAAATTTTCAGTTTTAGTTTTTCTAATTATCTGTAGCAGTTGTACAAACTAATTCTAAACAGCCAGTTTTGAGTATTAATTTTGATAGAGTACAACAGAAAAGATCTATTTTCAGACAGTTTGTTTCACAGTTTAATAGATCCAAAATCTATCTTTGAATATATATATTTAATATATATATTATATTTTATTTCTCTAATTCTACTAATATAATTACTGAAATTTTTTATATAATCGAGAAATTTTTTACTATTTTTGTTTTATATTTAATTTTAGTCTGTAAACTATATCAAATAGCTGTACAACTAAATCAGATTACCAACTATCTCCGATATATATTTTATAAATATAATATTTTTTTCTGTATTACAAATACTATCCGGAAATATATTCTGGTCCGCTGGTCTAAAATAAATACAATATATAATTATAGTAAAATAATCAACTGTATAAATAATTTTCTAGAATATCTGAAAGATTTTCCAGTTTTCAATAATAGTATTCAATACTATCGGAACTCTGATTGTTAGTATATATATTGTATAATCAAAAATATCAAAAAATACTGACGGATATATTATTACTGGCTAGTTCTCCGATTATTCAATCTCTCTATACAGTCTGAATTTGATCAATATATCCAAAGAATTTTCTGTCAGCGGTTTTTCTGTCAAAAATTTTATTCAAATTATTTTACAATTCAATCGACTATACAAATACTAAATCTATAATCAAAGATTTTATCAGTAGATATTTTTTTCGAACAATTTGAAATCTAGTATTAGTATATATTCTATCTATCTATCTATACAGTTGAGATTACTAAAATCAATAAAACTATTCTATAGTTTTATTGTACAAAATAGATACAATATTTCGCTGATTAACTGTTAGAAATTCTGTTATTTTTTATTCAGATACTGTATTCCGATCCGGAAAATCCAGTTTTTCAGATCTACTAGATACTGAATTATATAGTTTATACAAATTAGTAGATTGCTAAACAGTATAGATATTTTATCCGGATTGAGATTGTATAAACCGAGACCGATATTTTTTCCAAAATTCCACTACAGATCTATATAAATCTGGAATCGATTACTAAATATATTTATCTCTGATAGTAGATTGTCTATTTTTTTATCTATATACAATAGATTTCTAATACTAATTATCTATATTACTGTTTTAATTATTATCAATATTATATCTGGAATATTTTCTGATAATTTATTTTATTTACTGTATCAACAATATTTGTTGCAGATTTTTCCGATCTATTAGAGAAAAAAAATTTTTATATTAATTTCGAATTTTCTATCAAATTCTACTATCGACTATTGAAAAATATTTGTTTTGATTTTTGTTTTGAATTTCTGAATTAGCGGATTGAAATAGATAAATATAAATATAGTTTAATCTGTATTTTTGCTATTTTCGGAAAATTTCGAACCGGATAGTAGAATCCAGATAATTATTTTTTTCTGTTTTCAAAAATTATTAAAATTGTTCGGTTTTTTATTTTTGATTATATTCTCTGACTAGATCTGTATACTGAACAGATTATCCAGAATTTTTTAGACCGATATTTATCTGATAATCAAAATTTAGTAAATCTGTTTGATAATCTGGAATACTGTTTTATATATAAAAACAAAAACTATAAAAATTTTTTATTTTCTAGTTTCTATTCTCCAAATTTTTTATTATTTTTTCTATTACTACTATTTAGTCAGATTATCCAATATCAGTCTATCAAAATTTTTCAAAAATAAATTTAATTAATAGTAAACTATTTTATAATTTGTAGTACAAATATTCTATTCCAGTAGATTTTCGATTTTTGTATCTATACTATAAAAATAAATTACAATACAATAGAATCTGAATATATTGAATAGATTGACTAAAATCGGTTATTCTATAAAATTTTTTTATTTACTATAGACAATCTCTATAACTAAATCTATAATTTTACAGCTATTTTGAAAATTTTTTTTTTGTCCGAATTTTTTCTGTTGAATTCTACTATATCTGTTTTTTCGATTCTGTAGAATATTCTAGTAAATAATTCAGCCGAGAATTTCTCTGAATAGAATTTTTTTTAAAATTTTCGGATAGTCTGATCAGTATAGAATAATTAATAGTTGGTAAATTGTATCCGATAGAAATTTTTTTTTCAGTAGTAGTTTCTGGATTTCTATTGTACAGAATTTTGTACAAATACTATTCAGTATTATTTTAATTATATCTATCGATTTCGAAAAAAATTTAGTATTTTGATCTATTTCTGTATCGATCAGTCGAACCGAATCTCCGAATTTTTTTCGATTCGATATCGAAATACCGAAAATATCTACCGAAATATTTTTATTGAAAATAGTTTAATAGTTCTAGCTGTACAATATTATAAAAAATTCTATATCAGTAATAATATTAAAATAATCTATCAGTATTTTTCTCGGATAATTAATAGTTTTTTTATTCAATATTTCTGATTGATTCTACTACTAGTAGAACAGTTTGAAATTTTTTATTATTCCGAAAATCGACTATTATCTATCAGTCAGACTGTATTTTTCTAGAATCCGGATTTTTTAAATTAGTAAATATAGATTTCGGAATATTTCCGGAAAATTTTTCAGTATAAATTAAAAATTGGTTTTATCGGTCAGATTTTGAATATTGCTGTATAGTAGAATATTATTATCGCAATCAGTTATTATTTTTTCTGTATAAATAGTTTTTTGAATTAGAAAATCAATAAAAAAGATTATTCGGATAATTTTTCTGACAATAATAGCGAAATAAATTATCTAGATTTTCAGATCGAATATTTAGTATATATAGTCGGAATTATCTACAGATAATAGATATATAAAATTTCGGATATTTTTGTATTCTGCTGTACAATATTCTATAAAATTAGTCAGAACTGATATAATTTTTTTGGATTTCCAGAAAATCAGATAACTACTATACAGCAGTAAAAAAAATATAAACAGATTCTGTAAAAGAATAAACAATAGAAAAATCAGATATTTTATCGATTTATATTTGTTCAGATCAATCCGAATAAAATTTTTCAGTATTTTATAGATAATTTACAGATATAATTCCGAAAAATTCAAAAATCTGTAATACAGACTATTCAACAGAGAATCAGTTCTATTATTGTAGTAATATCTATAGATAGAAATAAAATTTTTTTTTTTTTGCTGTCTATCTGGATCTCGAAAAATCTAACAGTAATTATTATATTTTTTGTAATATTTTATACCGAATTCCGAGAATACTGTTTAGCTATAAAAATATTCTGTATATTCTAGAAAAATCAGTATTTTCCGGATAAAATTTCTATTGTTCTAATTACTCCAGAATCTGTATTAACTATAGTTTTTTGTATTTTTTTAGTTTGTTAATAAATTTTTTACTATCTCAACCGGATTATAATCGATAAATATTATTTGATTTTAAATTCTAATTTTATTTTTTGTCTGGATTTTATTCAGTTTGATTAATTTCAGAATCTAAATATACAGATAATTTTTTTAACAGCTATTTTTTTTTCAATACTGGAATTCTATTTCTAATACTATCTATATACAAAATCGGAGAATATCTGTTTTCTATATAATTGTATTATCTGTTCCAATATTGTATATCAGTTTTTTTGTTTTCGGATCGATCTATCTATCCAGAATATAAATTAGTAATTCCAGAATTCTATAATTATCTGTCTGATTCAGAATCGTTACCGGTAAATACAGTCAGATTGTATACTGATCTATATATCGATTATTTTCCAGATAGTATTTTTGGCAGTATTTCTGAACTGTAAAATATTCTATTTAAAACAAATCGATAAAAAAAATATATTTGATTGTTTCTGCTGTATTTCGAATATTTTATTTATAGTAATAAATATTTTTGATATAGATATAGATATCTCTAATATTTGTACAATTATCTATATCGATTAATTATAGAATCTACTGAATTATATATAGAAAACAGAATAAACAGAATAAAATAGATTTTCCAGTAAAACAATTCTAATCCAGTTTTATATTATAATTAATCTACTATTCTGGATCCGGATTCTGAAGACCGATTCTACCGAAAAAAAAATTATACAATAGTAGTTCAATTCCGAGAATTTAATCTACTAACAGATTTTTTTTGATCAGTATTTAGATAGCTATATTTGTATACAATATTAGAATAGAGAAAAACTATATAAAATATATATATCAGTACAGTAATCCGATTGTATTATTTCTGAATTAGAATCCAATTCTAATCTATCTCTATACAAAATTTCTCCAACAATTTTTTATTCGAGATTATTTTATCAATTATTCTATCAAAATCTTTCAATTATCTATTATAATAAAACTGTTTTTTCTGTCTACTATTTCTCCAGTATTCTGTTTCGGTTTCTATTCCGGCCAGATTCTATCTCCGAGATCTCTGAACCGGAAACCGAAATTTTCTATATAATTCCAATCGAATATCGGTTTACAATAAAACAGCAAAATTTTATCTGTATACAATATATTCAGAAACAACTGAAAATCCGGCAGATCAATATTACTAATCTAACAGATTTTGAAACCGAAATCCAGCAGTAGATTCGGCAATATTGAATCTGTATCGTAAATCAGTATCCGGATAACTATAAATTGATTTATTGTATAAATATCTATAGCCAGACAGTCCGGAAATTCTATAATCAATAGAATATTCGGATTCAATATACTGTCTATTTATACTGTTTTATCTACGGTTTTCTGTAAATTCTGTATATAGTTGATCTACAGCAAAAAAAATACCGATATCTATATATACTATTTTCAATAGTAGTTATAATAATATACAAAAAGACTGATCAAACAGAATTTCAGAATCTGTTAAACCGGATCTATACTATATAGTACTAATAATTTGGATTTCAGATTTATAATAAAAAAATTCTGATATATATTCTTTCCGAGATAGCTAGTACAGAATTTCGACAGATCCGGATAAATAAAATATTTTTATATTTTTAACAGCAGTTTTGTCTACAGAAATTATAGAAAATACAATAATTTGCTATTTATATATACTATTCTGTTATACAGAGATTACAAATTAAACTGTAGTTAATTATATAATTTATTAATTCTCAACAATACTATCTATCAGATTTTTTTTTTATTATACTGTTCGAAAATATACCGAATTCTATTCTATAACAATTGATATCTGTTTTATTTTTCTATAAAAACAATAATATACAAACTGTAACTATTCTCGAACTAATTTTTCGAATTCTCTAGTTAATCAACTATTTTATCAACAATAATTCTGGAATTTTGTTTCTATCTAGTACCAAATATCGATATTCGATACAGTTTCCGAACAAATACCGATCGGTCTGATTTTTCTATTTGTAGTTTATACAGATTCTACCGAAACTATCTAGAAACCGAACAGTTTTTCCAAAAGATTTACTATCTAGAGAATTTGTACAGAAAATATTTATAGAGATTCCGCGGAATACAATTAGAAATATATTGATATAGACGGACCGGACTATACAAAACTAATTCAGATTAGATTCGATCCGATTATCAGAATCAGATTTATATATATAGACAGTTCTGATATCAAAAATATTACAGCCGATTCGGACCAGAAATAAAATAGATCGCCAGAACCAGATTTTCCGCTGGATTTCTATATAGTATATTAGATATAGAATTTTGTTTTCCGTAGTTATCAACTATATTCGGATATATTTACAGTAGATTTGTTTTTCTCGGATTGTATAAAATATCCGAAACAGTTTCAGATTTTCTGGTTCGATATCGGCGGAATTGTACAATTTTTGGATTCGATTTATAGTAGAACAGAGAATACAGAAACAAAACTGATAATAGTACAAATCCGAAAATATAAAAAAAAAATAGAAACAAAATTGAAAAATAGTAAAATTCAGTAGAAAAAAATAGAAAAAATTTTTTTGATAATAGATAAAATTATAGTTTTTGTATTTACTAGATTGGTAGTAAAAAAATTCAGTTAGAAAAAATAGAGAAAATTTTTTTAATAGTAGATAAAACTATAGTTTTTATATTTACTGGATTTATCCAGATTGAATTTTTCTGGATTTTGATCAATACAGTTTTTCTCTATATTTACAAAAATAATTTTTTTAATCTAGTACAATAGTTTTTAGAATTTTCTAGTTTTTCAGATTTTATTCAATATATTTTTTTTAGTATATTTATCGGTAATCAATCTGGAAACAGAATATAGAATTATTCTCGATTTTCTATTAATAAATATATTCTATTTTAATTTATTTCAATTTTTTTCTCTCTTTTCTCCAGAATATATATAATACTGTATCCGAGAATTTTTTTTTGTTTCTGAAGATTTTTTTTGACTATTAGTAATTAGTATCTATTAAATTTCTATTTTCTCTATAAATTCTGTTATTTTTTTTGTATTTTTTTTTATCTATTTATAAATAGATAAAAAAAACAATTGTTCAAATCTTTGATTTTTGGAAACTAAAAAAAATTTTTTTATTTTCAACCGCAGTCTGTTAGATACAATTTTTTGTTTTTATCTTTTTCGATTCAAATAAAAACTGTCAGCGATTCCAATTCAATAAATCCGAATTTCAGAATTATTATTGTTAGTAGTCTAGAATTTTTTATTCTATTCAATCTCTATTCCAGAATATTTTGTCTATTTTTAATATCAAAAAAATCCAGAATATATAGAATCTACAAATACAATATTAATTTTACAATTATCTACAAATTCAATTCAGTTTTGTAAATTCTAAAAATTTATTTTGCAATTCAATCAGTAGATCAGTTGTTCAGATCTACTATTGAAATATTCAATCGGATATTATAGATTCTGGTAGAATTCTGACCAATCTTTTCTCTATCTACTATTCTATAGCTACCGCAGCCGATTTTGTTTTCTATAAAAAATACAATAGTTATATTCGGAAAATATAGCTGAATTTTTTTTTTATTCCGGAGAATAGTTTTATCTATAGATATCTCTACAGTTTTCGACAACAGTTAATTTTATTTTATTTTTTCCGTATTTTTCAATTTTTCGCAGATTGTAAAATCAAATATTCCAATCTCGACCAAAAATTTTTAGATACTGATATTGTCGAAAAATTTTACAATTTTTATAACTGGTAACAATATAATAAAATCAAATATTTTTTCTGTCAGCAATTCCGATTCTGGAAACTCCAGATATTAATTACCAACTATACAATTACTATTCTATCAGTTATAGAATAGAAAAATCTTTCTATAATCCGAACCGCCGGCTATCCGGAATCTAATATATTTACAGAAACTATATTGAATTACTGTAATATCTGTATAGATTTTCTGTTTCTATATTATCCACTCGAGAATTCTGTATTTTATAATCAGAATAGATAGTTTTTTTTTGCTATTGTTATTATCTACAGTATTCTATATATTATCGGACGGTTTGTAGACCGACTAACTATCCAGACAGTTTTTTATATTCAATAATATCTGATTATATCTATACAATTTTTTACCGAGAAAAATTTTCACTATCTCAAATTTATCTGTTTCTACCGATTAGAGCAGATTTTTGGAGATTTTTTTTTCCGGATTATATATATTTTTCTGATATAAATATTGTAGAACAGATTCGGACTACCGACTGGATAATTCTAAATCGAAATATCAATTTCTGTATTTTTATCTCTGGATCTATTACAACTACCGCTATACAGACTGAATATAATCTGACAATCAGTAGTATCTCTATCCAGAAACAAACTGTCTGATACTATACAGTACAGAATCTCTATTACAGTTTTTGGAATTGGATTAATTATTTTTAGACTACTATTATACAGATCGATCGAGATAGAAATAGCAATACTATTTTTCTGGATACGGTCTATACCGGAAAAATTCGATTTATCAAATATCTTTTTTAGCAGTATCTATTCTGTAAAACAAAAATTCTCAATATATATAGATTGGATATTTTTGACTATATTTTATACAATAATCGGAAAAAAAATAGTATTATAGCCGACTATATTTTCGATAGCTAAATCCGGAACAAAAAACTGATTCCGATTCTGATTATCGATTTTCTTTTTCAACTCCAATAGTTTTTCCAATATTACTAGACAGTAATCGATATCTATCAGACTACAATACTGACAGATAGAGATACAATAGTCAACTATAATTGTCAGTAGTAATAACAGATCCGCTATCGATTCCGGACAGTTCAGAATCTGTATATCTATATAACAGAAAATCAGTTCTGTATATAGAGACAAAATATCGGATATCAGAATATCCGGATATTAGTCTGTATATTCGATAGCCGGCTGGTCGAACAGATTGTCAGCTGTAAAAACTACAGAATACAGTCGAATATTTTCTATTATCGGTTCCAATACAATCTGTAGTATAATATCGATATAGTTGTCTACAGCTGATAGTCGAACAAATTTCGATCTGTTGTTGTTATACTGTTTTGACAAAATACTAATCTATATTTTTCTTTTTTTAGTAATACCGAATCGGAATCTGTCGGTTACTAGAAATCCGGATTCGGATATTTTCTCTCCGGAATTTTATTATAATTCAAGATTGTCGATTGTTTTTTTTTTGTTTTTTTTTTTTTTTTATTTAAAAAAAAATTCTTTTCGATTTTTTTTTTTTTTTTTTT
>Ga0102593_1000449_pt1 | contig 76252 bp, 81 predicted proteins | sample AraplaCol_mMS_r2_2_FD_76862 | JGI IMG/M metagenome (GOLD analysis project Ga0102593, IMG submission 76862) | Arabidopsis root microbial communities from North Carolina, USA - plate scrape MF_Col_mMS_r2 (SPADES assembly) (version 2) | ecosystem: Host-associated > Plants > Roots > Endosphere... | reverse complement strand
AAAAAAAAAAGAAACATCCTCCAATATTTGTTGCACAACTTCCAGCTGAATGGGCCATTTATATTGTACTAATTAGATACGGAGTTGATTTGAGGTCGCAGCCAAGTGGAGCGGCGGGCGTAATCGACCGCCCGCTTGGATCCCCTGCGCGCATCATCACCGTCACCACTATCCATCACTGCCGTACCTAAACCACTGGAATTGTCCGCTGTCTCCCCTCATTCCTTCGGAAGCACCTAGTCCTAGGTACTCAGATACTCGATTCGGCAATGGTGTAAAGCTTCGTGCGCAACGAGCGTCCACACTCTCTCCTTTACACCCGCCTTTATGCGAACGGTACTGCCGGGGAAACCCCCGGCGAATCTCCAGTCATTTAGCACGGCGCTTTGGGATGGCCTGCGTGTGATTGTAAGTGCCGGAACCCTGGAGCTCCCAACCAGCTCGAGGTCCTCTCTTTGTGTTTTCTATATGCTGATCTAAGCTCGTGCACTCATTCAACAGGCATATATCTCCGGCCACGCTCTTGTCATCCTCAGCGGTCCACAGACGCTTCTACAAACGATCTACGTCGATGATACTGATACACTACAGGCCGTAGCCTTCGATGAGGAGTCAGGAAATATTGCTGTATGCGGAGGTCCGGATGTCTTTGTTTACCAACCATATGGAATCCCGGGCGAGACTCTTAAGGTGCGCATACCGAGAATAGAGCTAAGGTGTAGCTCTATCCCCCCATTGGACATTGTCGCATTGGACCGAGCATAGATATGTTAACATACGACTCTTTACAGTGGTCTCTTGCTTGCACTTTCCGCGCCGATGATGACGACGAGCCGATCTACACTCTATCGTGGGGTTCCGAGAACGAACTGCTGCTAGGAAATTCTCGCCTTGCCTTATGGTTTTTAAACGATGAACCCCGTCTAGCTTGGAAGAAGGAATTGGCATCACCCGTGAAGTTCGCGCAGTTCTCTCCCGATGCAGGACTCGTTGTCACTGTTGGATTATACGATCGATTGGCAAAGGTGTGGAAACGACTAGCGTTCGGTGACGAGGTACGATTTGAGGTCTCATATCTTCCACATCCGAATGTGATTACTGGAGTTCATTGGCGACTGCCTCATCATCGGGGCCAGTCTATGGATAATGTACTATATACTTTGTGCGCCGACAACAAAATCCGAGTATGGGCTGTCATCGACCATCATGCTCTTTCACCGTTGGGGTTCTGGGCAGATATCGACATGAACCTTTCTGTACAACCTCGTGATGCGTCAAGTATCGATCAAGGTACGCAGCGACGATATGGCTTTATTCTGGATAGTCGAGATTTCTGTGCCGTGACGGAGCGTGCCGTTGAACGGAATACGGGCAACACCGAAAACCATGCCTTGGAACATCTCATCGAAGTCGCCAAAAACAGTCCTGAGATCTGCGTGGTGATTGATGGCCAAGGCCACATGTCTGCGTGGGCCCTGGAGGATGTTGGCAGCAAGGCCAAATCTACCATGAGCGTCTTCAATATCCTTCATGTGGAAGGTCTTGAATTTGGATTTTTACCGAATCTCACCCCGGAAGAGGATTATGCCCAGATACGTGTCTTCCAATGTAATCCTGCGGACGACAAACTCAGTATTGTTCTACACCATTTCGACGGCCGCATCGAATGGTATGACTCCCAAGTTGATATCTTATTCGATCCAGCGCCCCGAAAGAAACGCATAGTTCCAAAATCGTCTTGGTCAGGACATACTGCTCCTGTCAAAAAAATAGTCCGTAACGCCCTCGGCGATACACTTATTTCACGCACTGATGAGAATACGGCTATGATTTGGAAACAAAGGCGAAAAGATAAGGGATCCATGATTGTGCACAAGAGTACATTATTCTCAGAAGATCACATTCACCGCACATGTCTTATCGAGAACGGATATTTTCTAGTCAACCTTCACCATAATGCAGTATCATTATGGGATTTCAGCACCTACCATGCCAAAAAAGTTGCCTCTTTGCCCTTCACACTGCCAAGCAAGCCCCTTTGTGTGCTACCATTGCCGACCCCAGATTCAAGCCCGGATAGGGCTTATGTGGCAACTGTCGCCGCAGATTCACATGGTATAGTCTGGGAAATCCAATGGGGTAAACATGGAGATCAGGAAAGCAGAGACGAAGGAAGCCCAACCTGCGAAATGCGGAAATTCTGCACATTTGATATGGGATTAAAAGAAGACTTGGCTTACATCCAGCCCGTTGATCCGGCCGGACTCAAGACTGAATATTCTGGTTTCTTCGACGCCTTCTCTCCCGATATTGCACTCTCCTACACCCAACGCGGTGTCGTACAAACGTGGACAGCTAAAGTAGACCGGGAAAAGACTAAGGTCGAATGGCTATTAAAGTCGACGACAGAAACTGGCATCGAGAATCCATCACTGGCCAGTGGAAGCTCGATTCGGAAGACAGCACTTGTGGACCAAGACCGAACTCAGCTGACAATCTGGGATACCAACAATGCTCAGCTCGAATTTGAGGAGCATTTTGCCCAGCATGATATTATCCGAGATCTGGATTGGACTTCCACCCCCGATAGGCAATCTATACTCGCTGTAGGATTTCCACACAAAGTTGTTTTACTGTCTCAGCTTCGCTACGATTATCTGGATTCACGACCATCCTGGACGCAGATTCGCGAGATCTGGATCCGCGACCTCACACCTCATCCCATTGGTGACTCTTGCTGGCTCACGAACGGAAATCTTGTTATCGGCGCGGGCAACCAGTTGTTCGTTTATGATAAGGAGTTCGATGGAGCAGATCGGTTGATTTCTGAGCTTCGCATCCCATCTAAAGGGCTGCCAGTTGTTGACCTGTACGATGTTGTTGGTCGACTGAATGGACCATTGCCCATATTCCACCCGCAATTCCTTGCGCAGTGTATTCTTTCTGGAAAGACTGGATTAGTACACTCTATTCTGATGAATCTTCACCGAGCACTGAAGTTTTACACCGAGGGTGATGATTTAGACGGTTTCCTAGAAATGCCATTGGAGGCTTTCTACAACGAGGATAATGTAAGTCTGTATATTCAACAAAATTGTCATTGGAGACGCTAATAAAATAAGCCAATTGAGCAAGTCATTTCAAAGGAAATGCGGTCTTCTTACGTTGATGCCACAGTGGAAGAAGAGGTCTCGTCTGTCGTTGATGAAAATATTGCGGCTATTCTGAATGAAAACCTCTCACGTATTGCGTTACCTCGGCTGTCTAGCCATGAACAGTTCCGTCTCCTTGATACAATCGAGTGCGTGGCAACCGTTGAAAAGCATAGGCGATCAATGGATGATAATGCGGCCCGATACCTCCTCTTTTTCCGCCAGCATATGCTGAGGAAGAGCCAAGGTGTAGCAAATAAAGACAGAGTATCTTGGAGAGAGATTGTCTGGGCCTTCCACAGTGGGAGCCAGGATATCCTGACGGATCTTGTCTCGCGCCAATTCAGCGGAAAAATGACGTGGAAAGCTGCGCGAGAAAGCGGGATCTTCATGTGGCTTTCCGACTTAACAGCATTGGTATGTATGACATCCTTTCTCCAGGCTGAGCACAGACTAATATTTGCATTAGAAAGGACAACTTGAAGCTGTTGCTCGTAACGAGTATACTAAAACCGAGGAAAAGAATCCAGTTGATTGTACACTCTATTATCTTGCCCTCGGAAAGAAGAACATTCTTCAAGGCCTATGGCGCATTGCCCACTGGCATCGTGAGCAGCGGCCTACAGCCCGTTTATTGGCGAATGATTTCAAGGAAGCTCGTTGGAAAACTTCTGCACTCAAGAATGCATATGCGCTGCTTGGCAAACGGAGATTTGGTAACTCTCTATGAATCTAGTGTGTACATTTACTCAGCTAATACCTGTACCAGAATACGCGGCGTCATTTTTCCTACTGGCGGATCATCTGCGTGATGCTGCTAATGTTGTCGCCAACCAAATGGGCGATCTCCAACTTGCCATTGCCATCACCAGAGTATATGAGGGAGATGATGGGCCCGTGCTGCGCGAATTGCTAGAAGAGAAACTTCTCCCTCAAGCTGCTTTAGAAGGTAATCGCTGGATGGCCTCCTGGGCTTTCTGGATGCTCGGACGGAGAGACAAAGCAGTACGAGCACTAATTGTGAGTTCTCACCCACCGGGTATTTTGTTGTTACACTCGCTAATAACCATGCAGTCACCGGTAGAAACGCTTTTCGCGTCCAGTCAGACCTCACCAGGGAGTCCCGGCCGTGGCACACTTCAGTCGAAGTCTTACCTCTCTAACGACCCTGCCTTAGTAGTCTTGTACCATCAGCTTCGTGCAAAGACCCTCCAAACTCTCAAGGGCGCCTCACAAGTCCGACCCCGCGAAGAATGGGAGTTCGTGCTTCGCAATGCCCGGTTATACGTCCGTATGGGCTGCGACCTTCTTGCCCTGGACCTAGTACGCCATTGGGAGTTCCTGTGCACACCTACCCCAGATTCACAACCCTCTCCGGAGACCGATGAGAATGGTGTTGATTATCGGAAACTGCTTCGCCGGCGGAGTAGTTTAGTCGTCGCTGATATGCCAGTCCGTCTTTCTAACACGGATGGCTCAGCGGATAAGAAAGATTCATCTGCCATTGATGATTCCCAGCCGAAAGCTGCGCAGAAACCGAAGCCCCCGCCAACAATGTTTCATGAACCAGATTCGAATTCGCTGCTGGATAGCTTTGGATTCTAGGGGAGATCAGTGAGGAAATCAGTGTTTGATAATGTACTCAGCGAACAAAGCTTTCTCTTTTTGATGTATTCAAGTTACTGGTATATTTGCATTTACACAGCGAGTAGGAATTATACCTTGTATGTTATTTTGGATCTAAGTTCCTCTAAATTTCCAAGGGATGAATGAATGGTATCAATTTTCATTTCGTATACTACATAAGGGCTAACTAGCCAATTCTTTTTCCATGTCCAATAAATCGCTCATAAGTAATCATCACAGACTGTTTAATACAGTTTTGTGCTACGGTTGCGCAGCACAGAAAGCTTCCTCCTCGACATAACAGTCTGGTTCGCGGGGGCGGTGGCATTCTTTTGATGCAGCTTAGCATTCAAGTGATGCTTCGTGGAGTTGTGCTTCCCATTGACAATGTTCGTATGGTTCTTCTTCCTCATCAATTCCATGATATCATGAACGACCTGATCACTCTGAGCATGACCGGCCTCATTAACACGGCTTTCATCATCAGGTCGGCGCTCGGAGTGTTGCTCCTGCGCAACAGACCACGAGTTCGAGTTCGAACCGGGTGTTTGGATATTGTTCGCAGCTTGAGCTGAATTTGTGTTTTCAAGACGGGGGATATCATCATCTTGTTCTTGTAGGGATTCAGCGCCTTGACTCTCACAGACTAGTTTCAGCCACACCTCGCTGTATGCAGCGAATTGTCGAGGCCTGCAGTCGCTCACTTCGACGCCGTTTCGAAGCTCTTGGGTGATCAGTGGTGGATCAATGCACTCGGGCACCTCGTGGACGGTGATATTGCACTTCGGTCCGCCCTCTGGTGGGTAAGGGTGGCCTTTCTCATGTGAGATCAGTTCTGAATCTACTGAGATGGCGCTGACGAGGTTGTGTTCGTATGATGGAACACCAATATTGGCACAGCGGCCGACAGTGATATCCTGAGATGGGGCTGTTTCTTCATAGTTTTCGTATGTATCGAGGTTGGAGAAGGGTTCGCCGGGACAATTGGGATAGAAGTGTGTCCAGACCCGAGCAATAGTATTGGCTGAGATAGGGGTGGAGAGGAGAAAGAGGGTTGCCAAGGAGGAATGCATGGTGAAGAATTGAGATACTATAGACCTCTTTGAAGGATAGGGTTTATATTCGGAAGATCACGATCAATTGATTGATAGTATCATTGATGATAGAGATGATGTCCCTGCTCACGACGGCACTTGCTTCCCTTATATACGCCCTCATTCCACCCTGATTGAGATCGAGATAATCGGATGGCGGGTAAGAATGACGGACATGAAGGTTAGTGGGAAGATGAAACGCGTTTAGCACGCTCAACACAGTAAGAATGGCCTTTTTCGTCATACTTGGTGGCGGGGGATGTCATAAAATCAGTCCAAGTGCCAGTGGGAGGCCAGATCGTACATTCCAGTGCCTGAATAGTCGATTTAATGTCGATCAAGATCCGCATGATGGGTTCGGATTGCTTGAAGTGGCATGCAAGCGCGTTATGAGCATTCCTGAGCATGGCTGCGCGCCTCTAAGATGACTAGATGGAAAGCAGATCGTGGGGCAATTGTGTCAGTTGGCTGGTGGACACCGTCTGTCTGAATTTTGTTGTCTCTACGACCGAAGAGAAGAAAGTATGAAGATGTTATGTCACTGATTGTAATGATCGAAGACCATCTGAGGTCATTGGTATATTGACAAGGCTGTTGAGAGGTTTCTGGAATTTCCATAGGGGACTGTCTTATTTCATCTTCTTTGCATCGGAATTTTCCCTAGACCGAGGCTTATACTTCAAAATAGACTCCCCTGTCTCAAACCCACTGAGCGTATTCGAGCGCCTTCCTCTGTTCCTGATGGTATGGATCTTTCGGTCGATCTCTTCCAAGTCGCCCTCCGAGTTGATGGTGCTTAGCCCCTGCAGTAAAGGCGCAGCACCAGGGCCAGTTGACCTGCTACGACTGCGATCCCGACTTGTCGCCTCGCTGGGTGGCATGCTCTTGAGGAAAGACTGATAGGCATCGGCCTTGTAGGGATCGGTGGGAATTTCAGCATCAACATCCGGAAGTATACCGAATCCGAGGTCGTTGATAGTCTGAGTCACTTGCTCTGAGAGTGCTTCCCGATGATTTCTCAAATCTGCCAGCGATGAGGAAGCAAGAGGATCCAGAGCCACGAGCAGTGGCATCAACGATTTAATGATATCCATGCCAATTTCCCCGAAACGAAGCGCTGCAAAACTGACAAAGATCATTTGCACAAAGAAACCCACGGCAAATGCCCACAGGGGGATGAAGTCAGGAACGTACGTTCTCGCTACCATATACCACGGCACTGCATGTGTATAGTAGCCGTCAAGGCGATTGTAGCGAAGCCAGAAGGTAACGATTATCGTGTAATAAGCGTACAAAGTGGGCGCCAGTCCCATAGCGACGAGGATCTTCCAGGTTCCGACAACATCACGACCTTGCAACTTGACAACTGAAGCAGCCAGGGCTTTTTTTCTCTTTTTCTCCGAGATAACTTTTGTTGTAACAAACACAGGCCAGAAAAGCAACACTCCAGGAAGGACACCGACGCTCAAGATTACTAGTTTGCACAGGCGATAGATAAGGGTGATGAAGGTGAGCCACCAGGGCTTCTCTTCCACATTACCCCACTCAACCTGATGATCCTTGATTCCAAGCGATTCTAGACGTCGGTTATAATCTTTCACGGCTTTTCTCAGTCCTTGGATCCGGGGATCGTCATGATACTTCTCGTACCCCTTGAGTAAGCGTCGGTTGAACTCAATGACTAGAGGAAGAGGAATTTTCTTGCTGATTGGATTGTAGAGTTTCCGGGTGGATTGAACCAAGATCAGTGTTTCATGATCAGGACTGATTTGAGTGACAGCTTCCAAGCCTTCGTAAATGGTCTCCAGCAGGGATCCTACAGCATTTCGCTTGCTATTTCCTCCAGCCTTGAAAGCCTCCACCTGGTCGGGATGCACATGAATCGGACGGCCGAATTCAATGACACCACGCGAGCGGAATTTGTGCGCATGGAAGTAATTCATTCCACATGGGACAATCGATAAGCCACAATTGGGATCCTGAGCCAATGCGCCAAGAGACATAAGTGCAGCGCCTGCTTTCAGGGGTAGCAAGTTGGAACGATCGTGGCTACCACCTTCCGGGAAGATACCGATACAGCCACCTTGGTGGAGCTCTTTGTAGACGGCGTCAAACATCTGGCTTTGGTCAACATGAGGGGCGATCTTGAATGTCGCGCCCTGGCCGGACTTCTCATTAGTAGGCGGGGAGGCGAAAGCCTTTTTGAGTCGGAGTGAAGTTGGTCCCAGAATTTCCTCAATTGAGGCAGTCTGAGGTCCATCGGGGCCTTTGATGGTGATTTGGCCACCAGGCATATACTCGGGCCGAGTGAAATCCGTATCAATTCCAGTAACCAGAGTCGGGTCATTGTCCGGGTTTGCAAGAGAGATCATCCCCTTTCCCGGTTTAGCGAGATCCATAGATCTAACAACAGGAAGAGCTCCCATAAATGATGCGAGGGTTCCGATATAAGGTTCATTCATGGATTTTTGCGCAATCAAAAAAGATACACGTCGCTTCGCCTGCGATTTGAGCAAGTGCATCAAAATCGCCGAATCGACGAATTGATTTGCATGAGGGGCGGCGACAATAAGGACAGGGCTTTTTTCTGGAATCCGCCAGGCACCACGGGGGTAGATCTCCCGGAAGAAGAGATCGAGGGCCCAGGTGAACAGCCATAAGACCATATCATACAACCACGGGATCATCCGTCTGGGGGTATCCGACTGACCCGCCATGATCGCCGGGAAGATGGAAGTAACGTTGCAATAGCCTTGGAGCTGCAGAATCAACGATGATCATCCAGTGGAGATACGGAACTGTGGTGGGGTGGAGGAGGATCGATGCGAGAAAGACGTTTTGGTTGCGTGACACGTCGAGCTTGCGGGGAGAAAAGAAGGTGCGGGGCGGAGCGGAGAGGCGGAGGAAAAGCCAAGGATTATCTACTTCTGCGAATGTAGAAATGCGATCTATAATTAGATTAAAGCCAGAGATAAAGGATAATAAGAGTTTGTCAGTTGGTATTGATATGCTTCCAATTCTCATAGAAATCATCGTCCAGCTTATCAATTCCCTGACCAATCACGAGTTATCCAACATACATACTATACTACTTACTGTTTTGATTACTAGTCAATGAATCACCCAACCTAGTACTAATTTTTGAATGCTCGAGTACTCCTACTAAACAACTATTATCAAAAACGCGTAAGAGTAAATCAGTACTTGTATGCTTTTCTCACAATATTGACCTTTCTACATGAGACATGAACTCCAACTTAGATGATATCGTAGATCCGAGTTACGCGTCTTATCTACACAGATTATCCATAATATGATGTGTCCAGCACACTCCCCCAATTATTTAGCCTTTACCTTAACCTGAGCAATTGAAGTTACATTGAGAAACAAGAAGCGAACTGCAATCTACTTCCGTGCAAGCTCCATATCATCTTCAATGTACTTCAATGCAGGTGACTTTAGATAACTACAGACATGAAACATCATACCAATCACAAGTTGCACCACTCAACATCGAGAGAATGCCCGTCTCTGGGATTAAAATTGATGGTATGAATTACATGATATTCATGGAACAGGATACGAAAGGAGTCGTGTCTCTCATCTGTCTGGAAAGGGAAAGCAAAAAAAAAAGTTTAAGGACCTCCCTCGGGGCCACCGAATCCACCGAAGCATTCCAGCTTGAAGGAAACATATCCGGGGTCCAGGATATCAGGCAAGCATTGGCCTTGAGCAATAGGACCGCCCTCGAAGGGCAAGAAAGTGACGGGTCGGCCAGAGCAGTCATCGTTGTTCCAGATGGTCACACCACTGCAGAGCAGAGCATCCTTGGTGTCGAGGTGGGCCTTGAAGGAGTAGTTGTCGATATCCCACTGGCGGTTGACAGTGGCCTTGTCACAAGTAACCGGGGTAGCAGTCACGGGGTCCGTGAATTTGGGCTCGCCGATAGCTGGGGCGCCAACATCGCAGGTCTCCCAGGACTGGAATTCAACGCTTGCAATTGGCATAGCAGCTTGGGCGCCGATGGCCAGGGCAGCCACGGAGGCGATAGTCTAGTTCGAGTTAGTATCGGTCAAATTTTATCTAAAGTGTTGCTTCCTGCTGACCTTGGAGAAGAACATTGTTGAAAATTGAGAGAATGAATGACAGCTCCTGCGGAGGCGTTGAAAGACCGGCACTTGGTTGGTGTCAAATGAGTGAATGGCGTCGGAAAAGATGCTTCGAAAGCTCCTCCAAGCCCACAGAATTTAAGTAGTCTCTGGAATAAACTCCTTCAACGCATTCTGGCACGCGGAAACATGCGCTCGAAGTAAACACAAGGGACATCCGCTTGGCGGGAGCGTGGAATGTAGGCATTAGATAGGGAGGTCAGCAAAGGTTTGGAATGCTCGAGCCTCGGAGAAGCAGTCAAGCCAGTCTTTCAAGGCTGTGGAATGGAAATTCATCAAGGGACAGCCAATGCAGGACTGGCCAGGGTCGCAGTGGGCATACTCTGCACTGCTCATCATACTCCTTTGGGCAATCTGCCCATCGAATAGCCCTCCCCTCGTGAAAATTTCAAGAATAACCGTAATTCTTGGTCAAAGCAAAGTGACAAGTCAGACTGGTAGTCGTCTTTGAACTTGAGGAAGCGCGTTGTGTACTGCGCCGGTGCTGGATGTGATACTACAGTACAGGTGTAGAAACCCCTTGCATGAAAACCATAGACAATATTACTGCTTCAGGTTAGTCTGACCTAGATTTGAGGATCAAATAAGAGTAAGTATATTCCCAAATTTATATGGAGATTGGTTTTCGATCTCCCAAACACTGAAAGGGAGGTTTTTTTTTTTTTTTTTTTCAAAACAAGTTGGACTGAATGTTCAATATTTTACATTTTAGGGTTCAGAATGGTTACAGTGATTTTACATCCATTTCTCGAGGTTTGAGCCATTCATTGCCAACCACCTGCATCTATTTTCAGTTCTTGTCGACCATTGCCGGCCTCTGCGTCTGTTTTGAACAAACCATTCCATGATTCAATCTTTTCATTATTGAGTCCATACATTTGTACTGACTTTCGAAACTGATTAACAGTTTTAAGAAGAAGAAATATTTCAAAGCTCTCGGGGGAGGGGGTTCTTTTTTCCCAGACTGGTGATACAATATCTCCGATAGAGTCTTCATCCTAAAATTCAAGCTTCGAACAGTCAATACATACATACTATTTATGCAAACATACTAGGTAGTATGTTTCCTAGACCCAATTGAATGTCACTGATAATAAGTTCCAATATCGCTACAGCTTTTTGAACCAACATTTTCTTAACTTTTGGTAAATCTGGTCGGTATAAAGGAAATAGACCAACTGAAGTGAAAATATTCCAAATTCGATTACGCTACTAACTAGCATGACTAGTAAATTAAATCGCATGGGCAATGCCAAAAATTGCCTATCAACCCATTTCCATCTGATTAACCCTCAGGTCATAACATTATACTCCCCAACCTTCAATCTTGTTTAGCTTCAAATGCATACCCTCGATTGGCTGACTCGTCAGAGTTCCTCCAAAGGTGATCTTCTGCTCAGGATCCTTCAATTGAAGCTCAAACTTGCCAAAAAGACCAGCAACCGCACATCGGAATTCTGCCTTGGCAAAATCCTTACCGATGCACGCGCGTGGCCCATGAAGGAATGTAATTTGGGCAAAGTTGGTAGATGCACCACCGTGTTTATTGGGTGATCGCTTTCCAGTCTCGGGGTCAGTGTCGATCCATCGCTCTGGGAGGAATTGGTCTGCGTTTTCTCCCCAAAACTCGTAGCTACGGTTGACGGCTTGGGGGCAAAGAGCGACAGTAGTGCCCTTTGGTATTTTCTTGCCGGCGATTGTGGTCTCTCTGATAGCTTCACGACCGGTCATGGGGACTGTTGGGTAGAGACGCAGGACTTCTTGGCACACGCCATTGAGATAAGGCATTGCTTCAAGATCTTGCCAGGAGACAGAAGCGTCGGCAGAAGGAATTGCTTCATGTATCTCTTGTCGGAGCTTGTCTTGAATGTGTGGCTCTATACTAAGGTGATAACAGCACCAAGTGAGAGCGCCAGCTGTTGTTTCATGCTGTGGGGGAAACATAAGCTACTCGAATTATCTCAACCAATGAATAGCATGGGGCTCAGCAGTCCCATAGGATGTACGACTTACCCCAGCTGCCAGAATGGTAAGCATTTGGTCAACCAATTCGTCGTCGGTAAACTCTCCTCCTCGCATCATTGTGCCCAAGATGTCACCTTCAATATTCTTGTCTTGATCCTTTTCCGAGGCAAGCTGCTTTCTCTTCTCATGAAGAATATCATGGAATACTGCTCTTAGATAGCCCACCTTGCGTGGAAGCACGATATTGGCTTTGCATGGAATACTTTTCACAAGCCATTGGGGAAGTATGAGAGAGAATGCGAATAGAAGCAGCAAGTCGGCAGAAGGCTTCAAAATGGCTGTATAGTTCTGTGAAACAGGATCGTTCTCATTTTCAAGTGACTGAAAGTCTCGCCCAATAGCTGCAGGGCCAATGATGTCCAAAGTCAAGCGGCTAGATTGAAGCGTTGTGCTTGTTAGCGAGGCCCTTGTCTGAACAAGGTTGGAATCTACTTACTTAGCCCATCCTCCAATTTCTATAAACCCAGCCTGTCCTGACTTCTCACCGGGAGCAGGGTCAAATTTGATTGCCTTTTCCAACTGGGTGAGAAAAAGCTGAGTCTTACTCCACATCAGCGGGTACATGCTGCGAATGTTTTTGATAGTAAAAGCCGGGGTAACAGCCTTGCGCTGTGCGCGGTGGGCATCTCCCTCAGAAAGAATAAGGCCGTATCCAAGACCGCGAGCAAGGAAAGCCCGGCCCCCCGGGGGCTTCACAAAGTCGTAGCTATTCGTATGTAGGACGTCCATAAGGGCTCTGTGGTTTGTGGCTACCAGGAAACTAAGATTCAAGACTTCCCGAAAATGTATAAGGCCCTCATTTGGTATAGTTCGAAGCCAGTCAACTGCTATCTTGCCACGCGGGTGACGCAAAAACACTTTCGCACCAATCAATGGGCCCTGGGAAACAATCGTAAGCTGTCATATCGAGGACTAGGAGTTATGCTTTTTTGTTTCTTAACATACATGCACGGTTGGCAAGTGTCTCAATGGATTGAAAAAGAATGGCCATATGAAGACATTCCATATAAACATCAATGCAAAGTTCACCGACAATGCCCAAAGAAAAATGGTAGCTGGTCGCTCCGTGGTAACATCAGTGACCATTACGAGGAGCGTCTCGACGACGGTAGAAGGAATCAGGAGAGCCAGGAGCTCTTTTGAAGAATACATGATGAGACTGCAAACTTCAAGTTCAGGCTTCCCAGGTTGGGGATTATAGTACTCTAGGTAGTAGTAGAATGTGATTTCTTATTTGCCCAGATTTCCAGCTCAAGTTGACTTCAAACTGTACTGAGACCAGATTGAATGCCAGAGAGGTGTTTGAAGAGTAAATTGAAAATGAAGTTATTGATAACAGTCACAGCGAGAAAACATATACTTAAAATTATACACAGATCTGTCTCGCTCACATGCCACTACAACGTTATGATGTTATGTGCATTTTAAGTTTTTGAATAGAAGGGATATAGATTCTGCCTGGAGATGCTATCCTACAAAAAGGTTGAACCGCTCAAGGTTGGAAATCGATGTGTCAGTGAATGTCAGTATATAGTTTAAACAGACTAATAACCCCAGATTCACATGAAGAGCATCTTGAATGGTCGATCCAAAATGCGGGGAATATAATTAGCGCGTCCCAACAGATTCAGATCCAATCGCGGTTCGTAATAATGTCATAACCTAAAATACGCGAAGCGGGACAAGAGAGCATTCACATGCCCCGAAGGTGCGTACAGCTTACCATTTTGGGTATGGAGGGCGAGTCTGTCTGTTGAGTAGTCCGTAGCGTGTGGACTTCCCTAGATGGAAAGCAGGTGTCGATCTAAGGATCAGGTACTTGTAGTAGATTTAGTAACGGCCACTAATATGATCGAGGTCGATCATCAGGTTTAGCAAGTATCTATTCTATGGCCATCTTGTATTTCTTCTTAATCCTGCTAATAGTAATTACTGAAACCGTCATCCCCATTCCATCCGTGTATACAAGATATTAAACTTCTTTTTCTCTATATGGAACAGAATACTACCCACATGGGCTGAGTTGGGATCTAGATAATAGTTTCTACTCAGCTAGCCATATTCAGTGGATACAAAGTATCATAATCATTAATATTTAGCAGCAAAAAGGTCAATTACAGCTGTCCCAGCTGGGGAGAAAATCGTCTTATCGGTACTAGCCAGTGGCATACCTATGCCAATGGACACAAGCACTGTTCGTACCTACGAACAGTACTTGTGTGTATCACCTTCAAGTATGGACAAGCAGTATTCCAGCCCGATATCAATATTACCAGCATTGCACATTGTATCACAATTATACCCTTTAAAATCCATCGATGACTACTTTGCAATTGGGGAGAAACTACGGATTTCAGACTATGAGTGCTTACTGTATGCTTCGACAGTTCCCTTGAGACTAAGATCCAAACTTTCCTTCTTTAACTACTAATTTGCTTATTATACGATTTCTCATGGGGCATATGTTTTGAGTTACTGGCACTTCTGGGAAAATACATGATGATGATGATATTCAACATTTCAAAGCTATCCTGACTCAGGAAGATCAAAAACTCGATATAGATAGTATCACTTCATGTTAGACATTTTACCTTGTTGTCGTTAGGCGCGTAAAACAAGACTATCATGACTTTGCTCTGGTCCCCATGTCTATCAGCAACATAATCGAGGACTTTGGACTTACAATTCTCTGCCACCAGGCTTGACCGTGATAATGACATCGAGGCAGTTTAATAGAGACTCAAACTACCGACACTCCTCTTGTAGATAAAGACTCTTGATTCTTTTGTGCGACTACTTAACTACCGGCTATCCGGATTCTGTTGCGATTAAAGCTCCGCTATGTGAGTTATTTTTATCGGAGCAGTCAAACTCAGGAGATCGCACATTAATTCAAGACTATTCTAACGCAGGCTAGCCTCTGAAACACTGATGGAAAAGAAGTCCTTAGAAGTACGATATCACATCGTCCGCTGTAGCCTTACAAAAGCCCGCCATGTTTTTTATGGCCTGGCCTCGGTATCGTTAGGACCTCTATTCACGTATGAGACATTATTTCCAATCATCATCATACAGAAGACTCCGATTCCAAGGATATTCAATCCACATGCAATGGAGTCAGTGCACTTGTTCGATGTTGGGAGATCATCGTCACGACATCATAATTTCCTCGCCATCCCCGCATCCAAATAATGGGGCTCGTCCATCCTGGGGGACCGCAAGGGGTCAACAGTATCATTGGGTTCGTATTCACTGGTTCCAGCGAGGCCCGCTCGAACAAATTCCCCGTTACTGACAGATGATCTGCCGGCGCCATCACCGAGGTAGCAAGGTCCCGCACCCCTGTGATCTTGACCAAGAGGGGCTGACCGAGGCAGCCCTAATTTGAGGCCATCTTGTTCATGTGGCCGGGGCACTCAAGTATGAAACAAAGTCCAATTGTAACCCAAATTTGGGGCATTCGAGGGCGTATATAACTTTTTTGATGACGATCAATAAATTCGAGACGGAATTTCTACATTTCTCATCGATCTATATCAGACATTCACCATGACCGTGCCCGATTTGTCGACCGGGTATGTCGGAAACCTGACACCCGAACAGGAAACCAAACTGCGTGAACTATGGATTATTCTTTTCACTTCTATTTCATCCGTCCTTTCGAAGATATACGACGTGCCACTTCCCAAGGGCTCACCAAGCAAGATATTCGAGGTCTTCGAAAAGATCAAGGAGCCAACGGTCGATTCAATTCTAAGTGCCCTTAAAGGAGAGGATACTGTCGATACGCACCAGTCAAACGAAGGAAATTCTGCTGAGGATGCTAAGCATACCAATGGAGCAACTAATGGTTCCAGTGCCCCAGAAGAGACGAACGGTGATGGTGAAAACAAAGAGAAACAGTCACTCGATAAGGTGGATGATCTCATGAGCAACGGCGACGCTGAAAAGAATGTCAGAAAAGAACTAGCTAGCCGAAAAGTCACACCAGAGCATTTTTCTGTTATATTTGATCAACTGCGCAAGTCAGGTGTCAGCGACTCGGAAATCAAGTCGATGGAGAGTATACTAGCAAAAATGACTCCCGAGGAAATGTGCTTTGCTATCCTAAAGATGGCCAAACAAGAGCATCCCGACAGCTTACTGCTTCGATTCTTGCGAGCCAGGAAATGGGATGTTGGTAAGGCTTTCACAATGCTAGCGACCAACATCCTTTGGAGAAAAGAGATGGAGGTCGATGATGATATCCTTCCCAAGGGCGAATTATACGCCTTAGAGCAATCTCGCAACAACAAGCTCTCTGCAAAAGAGAAGAAAGAAGGCAATGACTTCATCGCACAATTGAAGACCGGTAAAAGCTTTTTACACGGCTTCGACCGACAAGGACGGCCGGTCAACTATGTTCGGGTCAAGATTCATAAGCCTGGAGCTCAAAGCGAGGAAGTTTTAGAAAGATACATTGTTCATGTGATTGAGTCAACTAGACTTATTGTGGCTCCTCCAGTTGAAACAGGGGTATGATTACAGCAGATCCAAATCCGTGTGACCCATTTCTGACACATTTTAGACGATCGTGTTCGATATGACAGGATTCGGCTTGTCAAACATGGTTTGTTATCCTACTATGGCAGAAAGTGCTGGACTGACCGTTCTTGGTAGGAGTATCAACCCGTGAAGTTCATTATCAAGTGCTTTGAAGCAAATTATCCGGAATCACTGGGCCAGCTGTTAATTCATAATGCACCCTGGATATTCTCCGGTAAATCAAAAGTTTTTCTTGAAATTAGATTATGACCAAAGGCTGACATAACCAACTTCAAGGAATCTGGAAACTCATCCACGGCTGGATGGATCCCGTAGTCGCTTCTAAAGTGCACTTCACCAAGTCAGTCAAAGACCTGGACAAGTATATCTCCCGTGATCAGATCCCCAAAGAGCTTGCGGGCGATGAAAATTGGGAATACAAATATGTCGAGCCCAAAGAGGATGAGAACGAGATAATGAAAGATAAATCAGCTGGTGACGAGATTTTGTATGAGCGATTGATGATCGGTATCAAAATGCTCGCAGCAACGGCTGCATGGATCTCGGCAACTACGTATGCAAAAGGTAAAGAGGACGCCAACAAGGTGGAAGAATTGAAGGATCGCCGAAATAAAGTCATCGAGGAGTTCAGACAGAATTACTGGAGATTGGACCCGTATATTCGGGCGCGGGCACTTATTGATCGGACTGGAGTTCTAGAGCCTGGGGGCAATGTGGTAGGGACTCCGGGGGCTGCCAAGCAGAATGGTTCTAAATGAAGTATATCGTTCAACGTACTAGGAAATTCAGCTCGTGCTCGCAGTGTTCTATTATATACTTATTACATATCAACTGTCACATTACTTATAGTCATGACGTTCATTTACATGAATCACTTTGGACTCAATTGACGGAGCATTGCCCACATGGTAAACTCTTCCGCTGCATCCCAGAATCCCTTAGGACAACGCTGGCTTCCAACCACCTTGAATCCTTGCTTTAACCAATATTCGCCGGCATTTTCCTTTGCTACTCGGATCATAATTCGAGCTGGTAAGTCCTTCTTGCTGCTTTGGCTTTGACGTCGTAGAAGTTCGTCCTCACAAACTTGAATCAGACGTCCCGCCAATCCTTTCCCGCGGAATCGAGGGCCTGGCGGGAGAGCGACGACAGCAAGCTCATAATCTCCAGGACAAGCATGTTTTTGGAAAATCCGGTCCACTTTTTCATTGACAGTGCCCTCGCACGAACTATCACCTGATTCTTCTTCATCGAAGGGTCGCCATAGCCCATCGTCTTTCCAGGGCTTCATGCTGGCTGTGCCGACTATCTCGAGACATCCGGGCTCACTAGACACGAACGCAACTGCTGTAAATCCGCTTGGGCCTAGCTCTTCAGTGAGCTCAGAATCAGAGCGCAGTCGGATTTTGTTCTCTGAAAACTTAATTTTTTCTTTGTCCATTACCAAGTAACTGGCGTTGACCATTTGAGTTAGGCCAGAAATCCATGGCTGTGAAAGTAGTTCGGCAGATGTAAAGAGCGCCGTCTGAATTGTGGGCCCACTGCTTTCGATGGTCATGATTTGACAGTGTTGGTATGAGTCTCGAAGAAGAGTAGTTATACTTGCTCAAGAGGCAAAAAAAAAAAAAGAAGGGGGGAAGGGAGAAAATAAAAATTACTTTATAGAGATGGTGGGGGGGGGGGGGGGGGGGGGGGGGGGGGTGCGCGGGGGCGCGCCTAAGAGTTGTATCTGTTAGTAACATTTTTTTGGTATTGACTCATTTCGGTGGTTCGGGAAGGACTTGCTGGATTTGCCTGGCGCATCCAAAGTAAAAACCTAGTGGGGGCCTGTCAGATGGAAAGTATCCAATCGCACATGAAGCCATTCAGAAGCGCCGTATACGGAGGGGGTTCAGGTGAAGATGTATTCGCGAGACCAGGGAGGTGTTTGAAGCTATTTGCTGATCAATATTCTAAGACGACGAGAAAGGAAAAAAAAGAAAGAGGGCGAAAAAAAACCATACATCTTCCACTCAGTGGTGTAACATAAGTTTGAGACGACCTGCTGACCGCTTTGACCTACCGCCTCTCGTTTCTCCTATCATTCCGAAGGCTCGGAGGTGGTAGAAAGAGACGCAGTAAGAACGGCAGAAAGAAAAGTATTTTCAAACTAATGTTACAAGACTGTAGGCAACTAAGACATACAAATTTCAAAGCACGCGGTCCTTTATGGTACCAGTCAAAACCAGGGAGATTTGTGCCTTTTTAGAATATTACCTAATATTCTTATGTCCATGCGTCGAATACATGGAATTTTGCAAAGCATTAATAGTATCAAGGTCTTTTGTTTTGCCTACTTCCCAAAATCATTTCAAGGCCGCCACTCGAAAGACGATCCCCGGCAATCGAGTATTAGGATATGAAACACTTCGAAATGGCTATCCTCAAAATAGTAATTACGAGTGTAACATCTTGACCCATCAGACTCTGTACTGACAAATATACATGGCAAAATCCAATATCGTATAGTTATATTCTGCCGTACCTGGAATGACGTCAGGTGATCTTATCGCTACTTGCAATCATCGACGACTCCCATTGGTCGACCACAAAAGCTTACCCAAGCGGATATTCCCCATTTCCCCCGACATGAGAATATCAGAACATCCTCTATGACACGCCTGCTTGACCGATGAATTACCAGACACTCAAAATGGCAGGAGATGCCTCCGAGCCCAGGCATCGCACAGATGATCGATCGTCATTCCCAGACCGACCAGCGGAAGCCCTCGACGACGTACCACCGAGTCCAGGACCTCCAGCTCCAACTGCGCAGAGCTTCACCCCCCGCTCGTTACTCGTCGGCATTATAATCGGTGCTCTGATTACATTCTCGAACACATATTTTGGTCTACAGACAGGATGGATCAGTACGATGGCCATGCCCTCGGCATTGATCGGATTCTCGGTTTTCAAGGTCTTGACCAAGTACCTATCTTTCCCGTTCACGCCAGTCGAGAACGTCCTCATTCAGACTGTGGCGGGTGCAGTGGGAACTATGCCTTTGGGCTGTGGATTTGTGGGTGTGATTCCTGCCCTTGAATTCCTGCTGAAGGATGGCGAAGACGGGCCGGCCGGAGATGGCGGGGAAGGCGAAGGCGGACCCTTGAAGCTGGGGTTCTGGAAATTGGTCATCTGGAGTCTCGGTGTATGTCTATTTGGTGTAGTATTTGCCGTTCCACTTCGAAAAGAGGTCATAGTTAGAGAGAAGCTGCGATTTCCCAGTGGTACTGCCTCGGCCTTGATGCTTCGGGTCCTACACGGTGCGGGGAAGAATGAGAAGACCCCTACGCCGGACCCATATCGCAGCGATGGGGTAGACGGACAAAGAATAGTGAATGTACAACAACAAGAAGAGGAGGAACAGGGTCTTTTACTGAAGTATACCGACACGGAGGACCAAACAGAGGATAAAAAGGATTGGCGATCCAAGATGCGCCTCTTGATCGGCGCATTTGTTGTATCTGGTGTCTATGTGAGATCCAGCTGTATTGATCTGAGATTCTTGAAGCTAACTAAGCCAGACCTTATTCTCTTACTTCGTTCCCCTGGTACATGATCTACCAATATTCGGGGTGGGCATCGCGCATACTTGGTTATGGACTCTCAACCCATCACCGGCCTATATCGGCCAGGGTATAATCATGGGACCCTCAACATGCATGCACATGCTATTTGGAGCTGTTCTTGGCTGGGGAGTTCTCTCGCCATTGGCCAAGGCTCGTGGGTGGGCACCTGGCCCCGTCGATAGCTGGGAAGACGGAAGTAAAGCCTGGGTCGTGTGGGTCTCTTTGGCTATCATGCTTGCCGATTCTCTAGTAAGTCTTGGATGGCTTGTTGCGAAACCCTTGATCAATCGTGCCCCCGAATGGCTGGCCAAGCTCCGCACAACTCGTTTCGCTCGATGGATTGCCCTTCGACTTTCGAGCTCAGGTCAGCATTCTTACATCGATTACTCCTCGGTGAATTCAGAAGACTCGGAGCCACTACGATTGGAAGACCATGAAATGGACCCCGATCACCACAACCACTTCCTTATAGAAGATGAGGACGCACCTCCCTCGCAGTTAATTTCCAACCGTACGGCCATGACCCTACTTCCACTAACCCTAATCTTGAACGTGGTATGCATGCACTTCGTTTTCGGCGACATCATTTCCCCGTGGCTATCAACTCTAGCCACCCTCCTCGCTGTTCTCCTATCTATAATGGGCGTCCGAGCCCTCGGAGAAACAGACCTAAACCCAGTATCCGGCATCAGCAAACTAACCCAACTCCTTTTCTCCCTCGCTACACCCGCATCCCACTTCTCTCGCCGAACTGCACTGGTAACAAACCTACTCGCTGGTGCTGTCTCCGAGTCCGGCGCCCTCCAAGCCGGTGACATGATGCAAGATCTCAAGACAGGTCACCTCCTCGGCGCGAGTCCCAAAGCCCAATTCTATGGCCAAATGATCGGCAGCCTTATCGGTGCCGTCCTATCTGCCGCCGTGTACAAAATGTACGTTAACGTCTACGAGATCCCGGGAGAAATGTTCCAAGTTCCTACGGCCTACGTATGGATCTTCACTGCGCGTCTTGTGACAGGCCAAGGTCTTCCTGATATGGCATGGCAGGCATCTTTTATAGCAGGATCTATCTGGGTGATCCTCACCGGCATACGTATTGCCGCCGGCTCCCCTTCTTTCGCAAGAAATGGCCAACCACCCGCATGGAAAGCTTGGATTCCAGGCGGTATCGCCGTTGCTGTAGGCATATTCAATGTGCCCTCTTTCACTCTTGCGCGGGCCATCGGTGGCATCATTGCCTGGTGGTGGGCAAGAAAGAACTCAACACCCGAGCTTCGTCCCTCCTCCAGTGCGTCTGCAGCTGTTGCTGGTACATCGGCTGCGCATGGGCGAGAATCCTCACAGGGTCAGGGAGATTCCCCTGAACAAGCTGCCGAGAAGGCGGATGCGGCCTCTTCGACTATTGTTGTTTTGGCATCGGGTTTGATACTCGGTGAAGGAATTATGAGCATTGTGAACCTGCTTCTGGCAAGCGGCAAGGTGCCTCATCTTTAACTCTTAGTAGATACTAGCGATGAAATGGCATTTTATGAAGCATAGGCGATCGAATCGCCTGCAAAAAAGTACATGCATCCGCCATGGGTTGTTTCGGGATCTATCTAGTTTTAGAATAGTACATTATGCATAGATGACTCAATCTCAATATCTATTTCTCATGATACTACTCGCAGTAGATGAACTCGCTTTTCACAAATAAATAGTGGAATTTAGATAGCTATCTAGTAGATATAGACTTGCAGATCCTCCATATAAATGTTACAGGTTCCAGGGTATTTAAACTCATCACCGAGACGTTCGCAACGGTCCATCCGTAAAAAATGGGAAGAGGAATACTTTCTTCCGTGGTAGAAGTGAAAGGGGATCAGGGTAAGTAAATTTAACAATCGCGCTTGGTAGGTGAAATCAGCCCAGACGTAATTGAATAGTGTCCAAAAGGCGTAAGCAGCGGATTAAACGACAAATGTGAAAGCATCGAGGGATATTGAAAAACGGAAAATTGACAGTGGTATGTAAAGGATAGGAAGTTGTTCGTCACGGTGTCGTACTGGGTAGGCTTGTTTCCGTCCAGCGGGGAGAATTGTCAAGACAGGGCAATGTCTATGTTCTGTAGGGAGTGCTCATTTACCAGGTGCACGTCTAAGCGTCTTGAGCAGCAACGGGCTTTCTGCTGATGGATCCCTGGGGCGAGCTTGGAGGGGGCGAGCTCGAGGGAGGCTGGGAGGTTGGAATAGCAGGGAGTTGACCCGTTGGGGCTGGGGCGGGAGGCTCAGCGGCGAGTGGACTGGGCTTTGGAGGGAGGGTGGCACCCATATTAGGAGGAGAAATGTTACCGGCACTGTTGCTTCGCTGACGTTGAGCGGCAGGCATGGCTGGACGCTGCATACCCGGAGGGCCATAAGGGCCGGGGCTCATAGAACGAGGTACTGGTCGGCCTGCAGGGCCAGGTGACATGGAACGTGGGTCGGGACGTCCAGGTCCAGGAGACATTGATCGCGGGCCCGGGGACATTGCTCGTGGGCCTGGGGACATTGAGCGAGGTCCGGGGAATCCGGCTGGTGACATGGGGCGGCCTGGATAGGGACGCGGAGGGGGCCCGGACATTCCAGGGCCACCAGGGGATCTAGGGCGTGCATCTCCGGGGTAGAATCGACCCGGGGGTGGCATACGGCCGTTAGGACCCATCGGCGGGCCACGAGCACCAGGTCCCGCACCCGGTGGGGGTCGTGGGCGTGGCTTCACAGGGTGTGCCGAAAGGCAGGACCGCGGTGCCACTCCTTGCTGAGAGCGATCAAGACGCACGCAGAGAGCCTGGAGTATATGTCAGTACTTTGCATTTTTCTCAGAATCGGTATCAAAATAGGGGATACTCACCCAACCATCATCATATTCATGAAGCATACGGACCAGAGTACCAACCCGGAGCGGGAGCTCGTCTTCTGCCGAAGGATTAAAGTCCATTTGCACACGGTGAACATTGTTTGGCCCAGGACCGGCTTCTGAGCCTGCCGCAACAGCAGCACCGGCCACGGCAGCTCCACCGGCTGCCGCCATGGCAACCGATGAGACTGACTCCCCAGTAGCACTTACTGGGCTTGGAGAGGAACCAGGAACCGAGTGAGCGTCGGAATCAGCCGAAACGGGGCGATTGGCCTGCTGCTCAGAAGATCCTTGTGATGCAACGGCACCGACAGCACCAATCGCACCGACAGCACCGGCGGCCGCGGCACCTTCAGCCCCAATAGGAGCAGGGCCAGATGGACCAGCAGTAGGGGACTGATCCACGGGGCTGAAAGGATTGACAGGGTCCTGAAAGGGGTTTTGGCCACTGCTAGCAGCAGACTTGGGTGGAGTGGGAGGAGGCGAGTTGCCAGTCAAGTTACGTGAGTTAGCTGCGCCTGCACCAGCACCAGCACCGACAGCTGCACCGGCTGCGGCGGCAGTAGCTGGGTTGAAGGAGGCACCGTTGCTCAGATCAGGGGCAAATTGAGTGACAGGTCGAACATTCAGGACCGGAGGTGTTGAAGGAGTTGATGGCTTGACAGGAGGCGGAGGAGGGAGGCTGAATGCCTTTTCGTCCATGTCTTCAGCCAACTGCTTATTCTGATTCTTCTTCTTGCGGATAAAGAAGAAGATCAGGGCAGCAATGACACCAACACCTAAGATGACACCAATGGCCACACCTGCTTTGGCACCAGAGGACATACCGGAGGATGCAGCACTGGCAGTAGATGAAGCAGACGCGGCGGAGTTGGTAGGCGAGCTAGTTGATGTAGCAGCCAAGGCATTGAGATCCTTACTCGAGTCTGCTGTGGTGCTAGCTGAAGTGATAAAGGAAGAGGCCGTCTTGTGCTCGGCATTAGTCTTGGTAGCAGATTCCTGCTCAGTGGTCTTGGTGACTTCTGCCTTGGTGGGTTCTGTTTTAGTGACCTCTGCCTTGGTGGGTTTGGGCTCCTTTGCGGTTGTCTTTTCCTCGGTAGTCTTTTCGGTTTCCTTGGTGGTATTGTCGTTCTCGGTATGCTTGGTCTCCTTTGCGGTTGGCTTGACTGTTTCAGTGGTTTTTTCATCGTCGGAGTCACTAGACTTAGTGGCGGCTACAGCAGCACCAACACCCATATGAGGCTTGTCATTTGTGGCAGTCGCCGTATCCTTGTCGTTATTGTCGTCGTTGCCGCCGCCGCCGTTCATCATAGTCTTAAAACCCCCTATGGCCCCTTCAAAGTCCTGCGCCACGGTCTTGTAGACGTAGACGATATCGTCGCCTAAGTCTCGTCCCTCCAGATCCCGGTCCGCTAGGAGCTGCGCGGGCCGGTGGATATTATGATGTGCATGCCCGTGCACCATGATGAAGGATTTGGTTCTTCTTGATATCGCCGGATTAATCTCGAAGCAATCCGGGTGTTGTTGAAGCAATAGGTTGCTTCTAAAGACAATAAAGGAACCTGGGACCTAGCCAGAATTCCAACGCGAGTCGGGCGATTCCGAATACCGCGTCCTTGGTAAGTCAAAGTAACTAAGCCCACAATCGCGTTATGTGGAATGTGGATAGAAAGAATGGACAACTGGGAGATCGAGCACGGCCCAATACAACCAGTCTCAAGAAAATGAAAAAGAAGGGACAACGACTTCCAGGCCGTTAAAGGAATGAGTGAAGGTTGAGAGAAAAGAAGAAAAGAGCAAGGCAGAAGAAGGAGAGAAGTCAGCCCCAGCAGCCCTGAGGAACTGCGGATGACCAAAAGTGATGGGGGAGGAGACCCTGATCCGGTATTGGGCTGTACATAAGTTACAAAATCTAACCATATCGGGAGAGGATCGGGGTCAGCAAGCATCGGGAGTGGTTGAATATATTACGGTACCTGGTAATTATCATACATCAAGTGAGAATCACAATACGAAATGGGCGAGACCCGCCGGGTTGGGCGTTCCTCGTTTTGTTTTCCAGGGTTCGTCCAGTCTGAAAATTGGATATCAAATGGTCTTCAATGGGGATAGAAGAGGGACGATCTGGGAATATTCTGGTTGAATTGTATATCACTGATATTTCCAGATCATCCCTCAAATTCTAGAATTACATCTACCCCATGGATACATACAGTACTCATAGATATTTTAGAATACGTACAATCAATGTTATCCTACTCCGCCCCCAATCTCGTGTCTTCGCTAAACTGCGCGGGGCACAGACTCCATTTCGTTTCACCATCTTCTCATTTGCCCCGTCCCCTGTACACCTAATCTCCGGTGCTCCCGGCTTTCCCTCGGTTCCTGAGTGTGCGACCGAATCATATCTCAGATCACATTCGATCCTCATTTCTCCATCTCGTGCTGCTTATCCATTCCATTCCTGGCTTTGCTCGCATGGTCGTTATTTTTAATTTGGTTATCCCTTGAGATCCCTAGCCACACCATTCCCATCTACATACTGTTGTGACCAGCCACCCTCAGCCCTGTAAGGAAGCGATTCAGCATTGTTATCATCTGACTCGACTCTTCAATTGCTGTCCACTTTGCTATTGCTTGATACACCAGCATATCGGACGTTGAAAAATTGTGGCCACTGCCGCTAGATTTAGACTAGTCCGTTTTTATTCCCGGAACATCAAATTGAAGACTGATCACTCAACATAGTATAGCCTTTGAAATGCGGAAAAGGAATCCTTATGGACTTTCTTGAAGTATGTACGAGGCCTTGAATGACTCCCGATCTCATATAGTCCCCTTTTTAGACTCTTTCACAATTGTTCGACTTCCCAGGCTTTCTTCTTGACTTCGTCAGGCTTGTTTACTCAAAAGTATAATCTACAATGCTGTCAATACTGATAGGCTGGCGGGATTCTGGAATCCTGGGATACTGCGGTCATTGGAAAGCCCTAGAATTCTAATGAATATTCCCATGTAGACCATGAGGTATTGATATGCTTGGAGTGTGGCTAGAAGGGAGCTTGAAGCTCTTTCCCTATACCTAGTAATATACAGAGGTATTCTATCCATAAAAACGGCCAGTTGGAGTATTTCTGGGATTCAATGACTATTTACTATTGGTCAACACCAGTATGCAATGAATGTTATGTATATTTCAATTCTGTTATTGCTATGAGGCGCTTTCTTGAACAACCCACGATGCATCTGTAAAGTATAATAGCAACCTGGAAGAGCCAAAGACGGTACCTTGCCTCGTTAATCGTTTACTCCGCAGTCATTTCCAAAAGCCACCTTTGTGGAGCTTCTGGTCGAGGCTGACGCACGGCCGCATCCCATCATTTGTGGCTTAGAGTACGTTTCATGAAGTCGTTGTATATTAATATGTGGAGAAATAAGGATGTCGGAGGACCTGCTCGCATTAATTTCCGTCATCAGGGGCCATTGTTCTCTCGCAGTCGCTTACCTCTTCAGCAGAAAACCGTTGACGGGAGTCATAACAAACTAGATGACGTACCAGATCTCGACCGTTGGACGAAGTGCCTGGTAGGACTTTGTCCCAGGATTGGGCAGGCAATGGGTGGAATTCCACCTTGCCCCAATCAGGCAGTTGACTAATCTCCTATAGTGGTGGTTTAGTTTCGAATTTCTGTTGGTGAAATGACATTGGCGCTCTACACTTACTGGCCAATCCTGCTCATTTGGAGTTCCCAACGTCTTGAAAATAGAAAAGATAAGTGACAAGTCACTACCTACTGGCCCGGAATCAAACAGCGGTCCGTGATCGACCGCGATAGCCTCTGCCACTACACATCCTGCGGCCCATTGATCCAACGCAAAGCCATATCCCTTATAGCCGAATAGTATTTCAGGGGCACGATAGCAAGTAGTACCCACATCCGTGATCTTCTGGTCGGCCGGCTCGGATGCTGGGTCTCCTTCTTGCCACGAAATCCCAAAGTCGGCAAGGTAGGCTGGGCCCTCGGGAGAATCCATCATAATATTAGACGGTTTGATATCCCGATGGATAATGCCGAGCTTGTGAACGTGGTCAAGGGCATGAAACAAACCGCTTAAGATGTTCCGTGTCTGGCTCGCAGTGACCATGTCACGTCGTAGCAGGTGCTCGAAATCATATCGTAAGAAAGGAAAGACCAGAACTAGTCGACCACCATCCAAAGAAAAGGTTTCGATTAAAGGAATGACTTTATCACCGCTTGCTGCACGAAGCAGTCGCACTTCCCGTGGTGCATCATGCGGAGCTGTCATGAGATGTGGGATGGTGATTTTGATGGCTCGTACCGTACCGTCCTTGGCGGTCGATTTATAGATGGTAGAATGAAGCCCATCGAAATGGCGGAAACATGAAATATATCGACCAAATGTTTCACCTTCTGTTGAGTCTACAGATGGTACATCTTGACCTTTGGACTCATCATTCAGGGATTGATCTGCGCTGATAGTGGCAGGCGCTGAGGTCTTGGTAATTTCAGCCTCGTCAATGGCCTGCTGGCACAGCTGGTCATACTCGTCCTGGGATGGAGCATGAGCGAATGAAGTTTGAATACTCTCTCAATACAAGCCAACGGACCTTGGAGGTAGCCTGGTCGTAGAAGGTCGATTCATATTGCCTGGCCTGTGCTTGAGCCTCGGTGAAGGCGGCCGATGAGGAACTTCGTTGATATGCAATTGTGCTACGATGGAATATTAGAACTGGGGAAAATCAAGAAATAAGCATTGACAAAGTTCAGTTAACTGACAGGGACTGGATGGTCCTTAACCGGCCCGAGAAACCAAGGGCTTCCTTCCACTCCATCGTGGGATCTGTATATGTTTTGAGTCCAAGCGGAGTAAAGATCAAACAGACTGTAGACGTAGATAAGATGGACCATGCAAAACAGACAAACACGCCAAGCCAGTATGCTAATGATGTCATGTGACTGCAGGAACCGGGGGAGTCACGCGGCTGTCGTTGCTGATTGGACGGGCTACCCGCGACGTCGCCCTTCCCGACCATCGTCATTCCATCCCCATGGCCGCCCTCGGCGACACCCTATGATTCCCGCATTCATTGAATCCCCGCATCGTCTTTTCTCCTGTGCGCTACCTTCCATCTGATTATGCGCTTGGTGGACTGTACGGAAATTTGATCGGAACCACCATGGAACTATCTCGGCAAGAGTACCCGGCGCTGCTGGTATGCGTGTCTCCTCGAAAGCTCGCTGAGCTTAAACTCGGTCTGAAGTGATTGCCCGCTAACTGTGGAATGACCTCTGATTGATATAGGCTACTCTACACCCCAATCAAGCTACTAACATCCTCAATGATCGTATTAGAGTGATTAACAAGATCCATTCGGATATCGCGGACTTCCTCCAGGTATGACGGTCGACATCTGGTTTCTGCGACATCCCATTCGATTTCACATTCTTGGAGATATGCGGGGTGTGAGACTGACTTTCGAATGACCAGGAACGTCGGCGGGTGGAAGAGGTATACGCCCAGAGCTTGCGGAAGCTGGCGCATCGCCCTCAGCTTGATAATGGCGCTGCACTTGGGTAGGTACTATCAATTGGGAAAGGGCATTGTCGCCTGGTAAGCAGCTATTGTGCATACTGACAATATAAAAGCATCTTCCAAATCCCTTGGCAGCGCATCATCAACGCTACCGAGGCCCTAGCCGTGTCGCACGAGACCCTTGCGAACAAGATTGAGGAGGATGTGGAACGACCTCTCAGGGAGTACAGTAGCAAAAATCGCGACATGCAGTCAATGCCTGGTATCCAGAGCAATCTCGCCGGTCTGGCTAAAAATGTCGAAACTGCGCAGAAGAAAGTGGACAAGGCCAAGGGCAAAGGCACGAAAGGCGCGGACAAACTAGCTAGTGCAGTGGCCGAGGCGGATGAGATCAACCAGCAATGGGAATCCCGTGCCCCTTTTGTCTACGAGCAGCTTCAGGCAGCTGATGAGGGCCGACTCAACCACCTTCGCGACGTTCTTACCCAACTTGAAACACATGAGGTTGACCAAGTTGAGCGTGGTCGGCAAGCGGCGGAAAGCTGTCTTAATGTTCTTCTTAACGTCGAAACCGCTGATGAAATCAAGACTTTCGCTGCCAAACACACTGGTGATCGGACACCTGTCTCGCCAGTGATGTCCCGAAGACAGACTTCCCAGGCCGAAACTCCTCAAGTGGCTCCGTCGACCCCAGCAGCGGTCTCAACCCCTGTCGCTGAACCACTTGAGCCTCCCTCGCGTAGCCAGGATGATGCGGCCAGCCAGCGGTCAGAATCTGTGCAGAGTCCTGTTCCGAGAGCAGAGACTGTTCCTGCTGCCTTCCAGACGCCCCCTGGTAAGCCCTTGTATTGAATCGCTCACCTTTGAGACATAACTAATCCGGAATCTCTTCCAAACCTTAGCCCCTGAGCCACAACCCAGGAACACTCCCATGGGAGGCCTTAGGCGGCTTGGTACTGTTATGAACCGGCGCAAGAGTGTGATTGTACCGTCGGGTGGCGGCAATGAGAGGAAATCCGAGAAAAAATACAGAAGTCCATTTGGAGCTTTCAAGAGAAGCGAGTCTGCCAGAGATATGCAAATCCCGGAATCCCCGCCACAAACCGCATCGGATCGACCTGGAACCTCCTTCACCGAGGAATCAGCGCGAAATCCAAGTGTTTCGCAAGATCATACCGCGACAGATGCCATCACGCCTGCTCCGGTATCTCAGCCAGAGCCAATAGCTACGAATGGTACAACAGCGAATGCCCAGGCTGGATTCACCAGTAATGGCACTGGTCAGGTATGTAGCAAGTTCTTCTTACTGACGTAGAATTTATACTAACCTCACACCTAGGGCAATATCGATTCTGAAGGGTTCAGTGAACGGCCATCGACTGTGGACGAGATAACACGCGCCCAGCGTGAAGCCTCAGGGTAAGTGGAAGTTTTTGCATTAAAGTAAAAGAGGGGGATAGGGGATAGCTGATGATAATATAAACAGGTTCGAGGATTCTGGTATGAACTTGACCATTCGGGACCAACCCATCTTCGAGGATGAAAGCCAAGCACAGCAGGCGATGGATGACATGGCGAACACTCTACGCATGGTGAGTATACCCACTAAATCCCCAATAGTAGCTGCAGTCATGATGCTCATCTTCTCTCTAGCGAGCTCCCATGAGACGAAACGCAGGTACCATTCGGGGCCGACGAGACGTGCGAAATACAGTATTTGTTCCTAATGCTGGAGCTGAAACGGCAACGGGCCAAGCTGCACCAGAGGTATACGCCCCGTCTTCGCCAATCAAGCATGCTCCGTCTCCTAGCAATGTGACAGAGGAACACGCCATGTCGGACACTACGTCTATTCGCTCAGGGCATACTACCCAGGGCGCTGGCCCTACCGTTCATCCGGAGCTCTACGAGTCTGGTTTGAATGCTTCAGTCATTGAAACAGTCAGCGCATGGTTCTCCGAAGGCAACCTGACCAAGTCTATGGTTGTTGGAGAACTAGCCTTGGCAAACAACCCCAGCCCAGGAACCCCAGCAGGCAGTGCCAAAATCCGTTTGGACAATTTTCCTGTGTTAGAAAAGGTTGCTGCTAACCCGAACTTTGTTCACGAAGGAGGCAAAGATACAACGGACGAGAAGCGCGGCGAGTACGAAATTCAGCTTGGCAGCATATCTCGACCACTGCCAACGGTCGCTTTCAAATATCAGGTGCATTTGGACCCTAGCAATCCATCAGCTTACTGCCCTGTTATTTTCAGGCCAGCATGGAATCTACAGGAGCTCCAAGCTAGCGCCATCATCTTCTACTCCCTCAACCCTGCATTCATTTCGCAGTCTGCCGAACCCATCGTTCTGAAGCACCTTGTCTTGACAGTGGGCTTGGATATTTCCTCTGAAGATGAGACAACCAAGCAGCCACGCGACTCCGTTGCATATGCCACCAGTGCAGTCATGCACCCCAACTCCGGCGCCACCTTCCGTCGCAAGACTTCGAGTGTCACCTGGAGAATCCCTGAGCTGGAAGTGAAGCCACCCGGTGCCGGCGAGGAAGGCAAGTTCCTTGTTCGCTTTGCCACATCTACCCCTGGGCCTCGTAAGGGCAATGTTGAAGCGAAGTTTGAACTCCGCACTACTGAGACCGGCTCTCGATTGGGTATCAGTCAAGCTGTCTCCGATGTTGCTGCAAAGGAGTCTGATCCATTCTCCGATGCCGAGCCCCAGAGTCCGGTTGTCTCTACTGAGTGGCGTGAGCTCCCAACAGTTCGTAAGCTCGTCGGTGGGAAGTACGTTTCTACATGATCGAGTTTTGCATGCCCTGTTTTTTTTTCACATATATACCCTGTCTCGAGTCTTGTTGTTCTTTCCATCTGTCTGCTTAGGCAAAGGATGAAGGGGACGATGGACAGAAAAGGTCGAGGATGATTGTTAATGTCTGTCTTGTCTTGTTTTTGTTTCTTCTATCGCCTTTCTTGTCTATGGCCTGGATACCGGCCTTCCGTTCCTTGCAAATAGCGCATCCCTTATTTTCTTTTGTGTTGGATTTTGGATCTGTACCTAGGCATTTAACTTGCGTATGTACGTTTTGAAGACCTCGGTCTTACTGGTTTCGGATGGATACTTCATTATATCATACCTGTGCCATGTTAAATCTTTCGACGTTATGTCTGGGTCAAAACTTAGTGATCTCGAGTGCTCATGTCTAGATTTGCCGTTATGGAGAACTTGAATATGCTCATGTTCAGGATTCAATGCAACTACACTACTGCTAGAAGAGCTACTAATATCAATGTAGTAGACAACACTTCAAGTCCAGCTAGTACTACCAGTGTACAAGCACTGGTATGAGTAGTATTACTGGATAAAAGAGTATGACCTGATCCATGGATGCTATATACATTTTGACCAAAAATGACATTCACCCTGCATCCACCGAACCCTTCAGACAGACCAAGGTCGAATGGCATTAAGCAGATCCAAATGAGCCTGTTCATCACCAGACCTTTTCAACGCTTCTCCAAAGAAATCCGGTCCAATACGCTCACTGAAAAGCAAGACACTACCCCATACCAAATCAGCATAGCTAACAACATCTCCCAAGAAGAAAGGTCCCTTCTTATTCTTCTTCAATAAAGCCGAGACCTCACGAAGAGCCATCTCAGCTTCATCCCAGGCACTCTCTCCGCCTTTCTTCTCTTCGAGTTCTTCTACGGGCATGCCGGCCATTTCCTTGCGAGTCGCGTACCAGTACTCCAGACTTTCGTCAGGGAGAATCCGCTTTGGAACCTGATTTAGGAATATAGGCTTGATGGCACCCATATAGCTAGCCCATAGGAATTCGACTTCCCCAACGATGTTGTTGTCAAGGTGGAGCGAGGGCTGTGCACGTTGACTCTCGACATATTCTGTGATTGTGCGTGAATCCATGATGTATTCCCCATCAGGGGTAATGATAGTCGGGATTGAGTATGGCATTCCATGCTCATTTGGTGTGACGCTGTGAAGGTGAGCATGAGCATGATTATAATAACAATATTATATTTAATTGATGCCAGCTGTTTAGAGATGAACGTACTGGCCTTCCAATGTTGGCTTTATCTCGGGGTAGTGCAGCTAGAGAAGCTATTAGCAGCTGTCCATAGTCGTTGCCAATGATAATTTGGTTTACCCATTTAGTACTGAAATCAATGCCTTTGAAATTGAAAAGCAAGCGAGCTATGTGGCGATGTCAATCAATTGCTTCGTAACTAAACAGCGACTCCTGCGAGCTATAGCTGGTGACTCACTTTTCCAAGGATTTGGAGTCCAAGTCGAGCAGGGCTCCCTGCTCGCGATGTCGTAAAGAATGTATTGGCCAGAGGACATGATCAGAATAAATTGGGGGGTGTACAATTGATTGAACGTGGTATAAATTGAGGTGGATGAAAGTGCAGTTGAAGCAAAGTTGATTTGTAAGGCGGAGGGACAATTTGCCGATCTGCGGGAGATCGCCGACTTTTTGACAAAACAAAGCGAGTCAACAAACACATTGTGGATGAAATTCTTTAATACTCTACTTGGTATTGCTCCTATAGGATGGAAAAGTTTCTTCTATAGAAGTGATGGAGTTGATTTGATCTTAGTAAAACAGATAGACGAATTGCTTCGCATATGGAAAAGCATGGCACATGATGTCAAAGTGCCGGGGAATCATACACAAAAAGGAGATGTTGACTGAAAACACAAGAAGCAATGCGCCGAAGATGCATATACGGATACAATGTGAGATTATCGCCACCCAGAAGCAATACAGAGAATCACATCCGGGCCGCACGAGTGGTCTTGTCATAAAAGTCCAAGGTCATGGCGGCTAAGAAGCAAGGAATGTCTTTTCTTTCCTCGACCCAAAACTTGATGAGATGCTTGATCTCCATGGCAAAAAGACTGTTGGGGCCACCAGAGATCTTCATTGTACCATTCTCACCATCGAAAACGATCGAATTCTCCTCGCCATTACCCATACTGCCGGCGCCACGAGAGTTGGAAGGATCATCACTATCGCCATGGCGATAGGCAGAGGATAGATGGAACATGGAAGTCACGCGAACACGGCCATTCGGAAGGAAATCAAGTTTGAACCCGAGGAGAGAAGCAACCGCCTCACGGAATTCAGAGCTTTTGGCGGTCCAGATCTCCTTGAGACGACGCATTCGCTTCTCCTTGTCAGCGACGACGCGGTCCATTTCTTGCATTTCAAGTTTGAGACTGTCGAGTGTATCGACAGGAACAACTTTGACACCCACATTCTCGCCACGGAGTTGAGCGAGAAGGGCTTGGTTCTCTGAGCGGAGTGTTGTCAATGTAGACATTTTGATCTTCTCGACCTCAGCAGTGGGGTTCTCGCGTAGTTCAAGAACACGAGTGCGAGATTTAGACTTGAGGGACTTGATTTGGGATTTCGCTGCATCCAATTCCCGGCGTGCAAGTGTCATGGCTTGCTCTGATTTGGACAGTGATTCCTGCAGCTTCCGGTTCTTGCGGGTAAGCACTGAAAGACGTTCACTCTCAGCATCACTCTCTGCTGGAGACAAAGGACGTTTAGTGCCCCGCGCCTGATTCTCATCCTGGGCTGGCGGTGGTGCTGCCTCTCTCTTGGATAGTTCTTCGTGTACCGTATGAAGCTCAGTGCGGTATTCGTCCACGATCTTTTGTAGTTGTGCAATCTGCTCGGCTTTTTGCTCATCGTATGTCTTTTCTTCGTTCATCGTAAGCTCTTCCTCGTCAAATGTCTTGAGTTGAGCACGAAGATATTCGACTTCCTTCACTGCCAGAGCACGTTGTCGTTCCAGCCGTGACTTAGCTCGAGCCTCAACTGCTGCAGGGGCACCAGCACTGGCACTTGCAGTCGAGGAGGTACGCAGTTTTTCCAGTTCCTGGCGAAGGGTTGACTTTTCTTTCTCAAGACTGGTAATCGTTTCATCTTTCTCCAGGAACTGGGCATCAACATTGCCAAGTCGATCAACTAGAGATGCGATTTCAATTTGCTTCTGTGTCAGGGCTTTGACAACCGCCTCGGGGGTGTCAAGTTCAGAAGATTGGTCGTTGTCTTCGAGCAGACTGGTCCAAGACTGTCGTTCATCTTCGAGAATCCGTTTTTGGATTTGCAGGGTACCAACCTCCGCCTCCAAGTCTTTCATCATCGTTAATTGATTCTCGAGCGATCTCTTTTGCTCTTGGACAACATCAACATTTTTCTGAACTTTTCGCAAATACTGTAGCTCTGCGCCCTGTTCCCGATTCGTTGTCTCCAATTCTCGAATGTGAGCGACTTGGTCAGACAGTTCTCTCTTTAGGACAGCCAATTCTTCGGCATCAGTACCCTCTGATTTCAGACGAATGTTTTCCGACTCAAGCTCCGCAATCTCGCCTTCACGCTGGGTCAACTTTTCCTGCGTTGTCTGTTGGGAGTCGCGAGCCGCTTGAAGATCATTCTGAAGCTCTTCAATAGTCCCTTGAAGTGACGCACGGACGGATTCCAATTCATTTATCTGGTATTTAGAGTGTCGTTCCTGGTCGGACAGTCGTGCCTGTGAATCATCCAGCTCTTCCTGCAGGTTTTGTCTTTCATCCTGGAGTGTTCGGATTTTGCGTTCAAGGCTGGTCTTCTCTATAAGTGCTTGTTCTTGTGCTTCTTTTAATTCTTTCGCTAGGGCGTCGCTCTTGTGGATAGCACGGTTCGATGCCGTTTCAGCTGCCTATTGAACGAGACAAATTAGTAAATATTTATTTTTTCAAGTTTCTATAGCGGTAACTGACCTGTGCCTTTCTGAAGTCTGCATCAGCTTTCACTTGTATCTCCCGTGTCTCCTTTTCATGTTGTAGGGTTTGTAGCTCTTGCTCCTGCTTGATATTTTCGATCTCGTATTTCAGCGTACTGACTTGCACTCGCAACTCATCCTTCTCCGCATCTGTATCTCAACTGTCAATGTCTGCTCGCGTCTCATGTTCATTGAACGAAGGGCATTTGCTAACCGTGTAAAGACTGCTGGTGCATGGGTAAAGGTTGAGGGACTTGCACAGATTGTCGCAGTGACCTCCGGGCACTTGTTGGAGTCGAAGGCGACGCAAAACCAGCAATCAGCTGGGATGCTGGTCGCGTCGACTGGCTTGAATCCATTGTGCCCTTTCGCGATGGTTGGGGGGCGATCCACACAAGAAGCGTAAGTGGACGAGACAAAGCAACGGGCCAACAGTCTCTGGCCCCTAAGAAGCCTCAATTCACCTCTGGAATTAAATGACTAAGAGTGCTTCGAGGTGAAAGCTCACCGTTCCTTTCCAACCAGCGTAGACCGCGGGCAATGTTTGGGCCTTAGTCATCCACCCAGAGCTACCGGATCGGGACTAGCGTCTTCAGAAATTATTTCGGAGTTGCGCAGCGCACTTTTTCTCTACGCACCACCAAACTCACCCCACCCCCGTCTTCCCGTTTTTATCTTTCGCAATCGACATCATGGGCAAGGACAAGGTCGAGAAGGATAAGAAGCGCGCTGAGAAGAAGGAGAAGCGTGCCGAGAAGGACGGTGTGCACAAGGCCGGCAAGAAGGACAAGAAGGAAAAGAAGGACAAGACCGCTCTCGCCGATGCGGTAGAGAAGGAGATCACCTCCCAAGTCCTTGAGGGTCTGGACCAGGCTGTTGCCGCTGGCACCGCCGACGTTGAAGTCGATGCCATGGCCATCGACCGCCCCGTTGGTGCCGTTGTGCCTTTCGCCAACCCTCTGGTCGAGGACAAGCAGGCCAAGAAGGTTCTGAAGACCGTCAAGAAGGGTACGTTACCAATTCCCCGAAAAGTTTCGATTCTTTGCGCCTGTTCTCCATTCATTTTTGCTTCCGACAATTGGTTCTGCTACGCTCGCAACCTGTTGCCCTGGCATTGTAAATTGGATGCATAAATTTTACTCCGGGAATTTCTATCCAATTGATCTAGTTGCTGATATCTATTTCCTTCTTTTTAGCTGCTGTCAACAAGTCTCTCAAGCGCGGTGTCAAGGAAGTCGTCAAGGCTCTCCGCAAGTCCGCTATCCCAGCTGCCAACGCCTCCATCGATATCCCCTCCGCTGTTGTCATTCTCGCCGCTGACATCTCCCCTATGGATGTCATCTCTCACATCCCCGTCTTGTGTGAGGACCACGGTATTCCTTACCTTTTTGTCACTTCCCGCGCTGAGCTCGGTGCCTCCGCTGCCACCAAGCGTCCGACCAGTGTCGTTATGGTGACCCCCAAGTCCGCTGGCAAGAACAAGAAGATCGACGAGGATGCCGATGGCGAGGACTTCAGCAAGGTCTTCGAGGAATTGGCCAAGCTTGCTAAGAAGGAGTGCGAGAAGCTGACCGTTTAAAATGGTTACTTGCTTGCTTTGTTCCTTTTTTTGCTTTTGTTCCCACTTTCCCGGTTGCTAGTGGGTTCACGTATTGTGTACAGGTTATGGTTCTTGGTTGATAGGACTGTGCATGTCTTTGGGGGTTCGGCCTTTGGGTTCCTATATCATTTCTTTTACCATCTTTGCTTTTCTGCAGTTCGGCGTTATATCAACGGTGTATGAAAAAAGGCAGCAAGAATTCCCAATAAGAAATAACCCCATGCATCCATCATTCATTTAATATCGTACGTGAACAATTCTAGTAAGTGGGCCTCCATGCGATCTGCCTTGTCAATGTGAACGACATTCCATGTGCGCAATCTACGGCCCTGTCTGCGCCTGGATTATTCAGGAGGTTCACTGTAATCGATCTCCGAATCAACGCTTTCAGAGCTTTCGCGATACTACAGAGCAAGTTCAAGCCAGTCACACAGCTTGACATTTTGTCGAGATAAGTTGGCCTTCCCCGTGCAGGACGTGACGGTTACACGGCCAGTGAGATCGATGAGTTGCAATTGAGCTTGTCTGTTGATCTCTAGAATTTTTCAAATGGAATCCTAAAAAATAATGTGAAGTAGTTCATTAGTCTCACCACCTTATTTAGTGAAGAAAGCGAAGACAGACGCAAGAGTGCTTGGACTTGGGCTTGTACTGCTCGTAACTAGCTTCGAATCTAGCCGATCAGCCTTGCATCCGACCCAGACTTGATATCGGACTAGTGGCGCTATCATTCCAAGTTGATCAGTCTGATCAATCCCTTCTTTTCTTTGAAATTTCAAACAAGGGGGGGGGAGTTGCATGCCGGAGGACAGATGATACCAGAAAGAACCAATGAGAAAAGCTATCTTTGCCGGAGATTGGCCTCGTTTGGTCCATATCTTTTTCTGGAGTCGGCCCTCCTAGATTCAAGATCTCGTTTCTCATCACAAATGTGAGTATCTGGTAGGTTGTACGCGGTCTCTTACAAGGTTTACAAGAGGGTTCTTGTCTAGAAATGAGACCCTTGCCGGGCGTCTCCCACTTGCCCTACCCCAGGCATTCATATAAAAAATGACCATGGCCCCCAACCCAACAAGAGGAGGCTATCTCTCGCGTTTTGCTTTATTGCCTGCATATTTCGTACATATCATGCGCCACCCGACGTTCACTACATAATCAACTCATACTGTACTCTCATTAATAACATACATACCGCACTCGCTATATCGAAGATGATAATCATTCGGTCTCTACACTGGACCGTGACTGTGCTCTTGTTGGCTATTGTGCATCCGGTCATATCATTACCTATCCAAGCATCAGAATGGGTACTAGGTAGTAGCCACGAAGTTGAAGTTGGCAACGCGAAGACTCAGAACTCGTGGAACGCAAAAGACAAGGGAGAAAGCATCTCATATTCGGAGTCAGCACAGGCTGAATTGGAATTGGTCAGTCACCATTGTCTCGTTGTTTATGCCTCCAGAAAAGTCTATCATTCTGACGTGATGTGAAGCCACAACTATCTAGCAACGGGAAATCTAAGATAATCCACACTGTGCATACCCAAGAAGACCTGCCAGTGCCCAAAAAATCAATTATATCAGTCTTGATTCCAGTTTCGCCTGTCTCTGTCAAATCACCCCACGTCTACCAAGAAGATACTTTTGAAAACGAGTCCTTTTCTACAGCAAAATTGTCAGAAAAGCAATACGGACAAATGTTGGGGAGTTCCAAACCAAACTATGTTACGAGTCAAAAGTTTGAATCTGAATTCCCGACACTACAATTCTCATCAGGACATTATATCTCATTCTTGTCTTATCGAGTGTCTTTCCCTTTCTTAAAATTTGCCCCTGCGGTTTTTCCTTCTTTCCCGCTTCCAGGAATCTTTACGACTGTCATCATACTTCTCGCTCTGGTCTGGATCGCGATTTTAACAGTTGGATTGGTCGAGTTTGGGAATTACCTGTGGAATAATGGTGAATCAACAGGGCCGGTGGGACAACGCAGGAGTCACAGTGAGAATTCTAGTAATGAGGATGAGAATGTCGAAAGGCTTGAAGGGATGTCCAAGGTAGAGCTGGAAGTGGTTGGTATCCCAAGACTAGCGTCAGGTGAAGCCAACTATGACGATTCCAGTTTGTTGACAGATCATTCTGATTCAGACTCGGAGACAAACATTCATGAATCTCTTGTTTGAGTAGCAGTCCACTTTTAATAGCATTTCTAGCTGAATATACAATTATAATGGGATTTCAATGCTACAGTTACAAGTATCTGGCCACACTGTTCACTCATGAATATTTTGGTATTGTTTGTCTATTGTACATCGTATAAAGACGTGCACTCGTAATCAATCAAAGACCCAGCTCCAGGCATGGGACAACTAGATTATCAAAACGCTTGCTCGCTTAGATGAAATTGCAAAATCATCGAGGGTAAATTCGAAGCCCTCTTGCATTTTTAAGCGCGCTGGTCACGCTCCAGAGCATCGAAAGATCCCTGGTCACCAACGTGTGTCTGGGTAGGAACACCGGAGTTCAGAGCACTCTTGGAAGTAGACTGCTGGAACTTGTTGACAGCAGCACGGCCAGGGTCGTTAATGGAGCCAGGCTCAGAGTTGAAGCTGGCATTCTTAGCATCATTGGAGTTGAAGCCACCCTCGTGGATGTTACGGCCATCGGGCTTAGTACCCTGGTAGCCATCGGTGACATCGGCGACGTATGAAGGGGCCTGACCGGCATTGTACTGGCTGCTGCCGCTGGCGGTAGTCTGGCCGCCAATGCCCATCTCCTGCTTAGCAGCAGTAGGGCCACCGGCATAACCGGAGTGGTGAGCACCGGGGAAGTTACCCTGGCCGCCGAGACCCTCGGGGTACTTCTCGGCACGCTCACGGTCGTCACGGAGGCCGCCCACAGGGACAGATGGGAGCTCGGTAGATCCGGAAGAGTTCTTCAAGGAAGACTGGTTGTGAGAGGCGGGCTGAGCGCCGCGGTTCTCAGAGAAACCACCGCCGCCGCGAACGGACTCGGCAGCGAGGGAGTCGTTGGCAACGGGGCCAGAGGGTTCTTCAATGGGTTGCTGGTAGGCCTTGGGGTCGGTGGTGACCTTGGTGCTGCGGGGGCCGTGAGGGAGAGGAGTGCCTTGGAGATCCATGTTGATAATTGTTTGTTGTAAGGGTATAAAAAGTATTAGGAGTGGCTGCTTCTGTATATTACAGAGAAGTGTAGAAAATTTTTCGTGAGTAGAATTGAGTTTATTTCGAAATGAAACTCGGCATGCGATGGCAGTCCTAAATAGTATTTCTCTACAGTATCAAACATCTATGAACACATAACTATGAACTGGTATGAGAGACAAGCATAGCTTGATATCACGCCAGGTGATGTCACACTTACGACTGTCAGACATTGATAGCAAAGATTCCAAGAAGATTGTCAATTCACCAGCAAGTAACAGTAGTCACGTCAACTAGCCTCACGATCGAGACGTTCTCGGTGGCAATCTAGAGGCATCTGATCGAAGAGACAGTGGAACTCCTACGTCTTTGGTGGGGGCCTTATCCCTCACATTTTGGTGGAAATTTGCTTCCAGAGAATGCGACTCTCCACATACTGTACATTGCTTATCATGGATTCGTGGATCCATGAGTTCATGAGTTTTTTTCCAAGGGTTTCTGGGGTCGACAACAGCTTGAAAACTGGGCAGATTTGAGTAGTTGAGGATTATGTCGCCTTGACGTCACGGCTTATGGCAAACACTGCAAACATCTACTCTTTCCCGAATAGGCAATACTTTATTCCTTTGCAGTACTTTGTACAGTAGTCACACGACCTCAAGTGCGGAGATTGTGAGTGAAATGTATTTTGAATTGAATAATGTATCCTCTATTTTGATGTCCTTCTCGATTATGAATTATCCGGTCACGAATTGGTGTTTGAGCAACATAATTACTGCCATTTTAATGTCAATCTAGAGTGAGCAACAAAGATATGATTGATATAGTTTCATTCAAAGGTGTCTTTGTCTTGATAATCTACTATTCTCTACGTCTAGTTTTTTGAGAATTGATATTGTATATGCAAATTTAATTCGTTCGCTCGTAATTCGGTGCAATAAAGGATATCGTACATGAGGATGGATGATGTAGTTCATCGCGGATTGTCCATCAAGATCATTCAATGCTAACAACGCCAGGTGAACGACTTTTCAAGACCCCTTTAATACCATGATTCATATAGCCACAAATTTACTCGGGCTTGGTGTTCTTGTGCAGCTGTTCACCAGACACACGGACGCTGCTGCTAGCAGTGGCGGGGCCGCGCAGGGCATCATCGCCACCGTCGGTAGCGAGGGAGGTAGGTCCCTCGAAGCGACCAGAGCCGACGTTAACGGTGCGCTGGTCGGAGGAGTTCCAGTCACTAGCGACTGGGGGGTCCTTGGGCAAAGGCAAGTTGGCCTTGGTCTGATCAATCTCCTTGGACTTGTCGGTGTTCTGGTCGATGATAGACTGGTAACAAAGCCTGTGAGTAAATCGTCGGATCAATCCTATTATCATTGAAATAGAAACTCACCTTCATCTGAGAGACATCAGAGTCGGCAGGGATCTTTCCACCGTGCTGCTGGGCGGTGCGAGTCTCCTCCTTGCGGAGATCCTGGCGGGTGGTGTGGTAGGTAGCGTCGGACATTTTGGGAAAATGTGAAGGGTATTTGGTGGAAAAGTAGTTCGTAGTTTGTAGGAAAGCGTTTTAGTGATATAGAGGATGTTTTACTTGAATTGTAGAATATGAAATCGATGAAGTGGCCGAGAAACCTAGTATTCTTATAGTATTTCCATGGGGCATGTTCGGCAGTAGTAATGACGTTTGCCATTATGACGACATAGCAGCAGGTATCAACCATGGACACCATCGATTACATGGAATGCTTCCACTTCCAAGAATCTAAGGTTCTATCATTTATGCTGATGCAAATTCTCCACAGCAGTGGGTTCTGATCTTCTCCTTGTCATTGAACTTGCGACATGCGCGGTGAGATTTCTGGTAACGATGGCCGAGCGGATGTCACATATGTAGCGTACCAGAGTCCCATATGGAAAGGAAAAGACCATGAGGTTCGACTTGCTTAGATCGTCAATTGAGTATTGTTGGCAGGGTGTATACTACTTCCCTTGGAGCTATTTGAGCTATTCATTCAATTAAGTTTAAAGATTAGTTATGCGGCTATACCGCCAGTACAAAGGGATCTATCTATATGTACTAATACTCTACAACTGTGAACGCCTCCAAGAGTTCTATAAAAAAAATCTCTAGATAGTAGTAAGTACTACTAGTAGTTTACCCAGGTAAAGCTATAATCAATGTCCTTATGGAGGTTGAATGTTGAAACTTGTCCTCAGTTCTGTCATTAGCAGCAATGCGCACCAGCGTAGTATATATTTGCTGATGTCAATGCCAGTGATGATGGCCCGGTTAGAGTCCGAGTAGACCTGATTTGCAAAATGCTTTATCAAGTTGGAGGACAGCTCATGGGACATAAGTCTCTTGTGGCATCAACTTGAAATTATCTTGATAAATGAATTTCCAAGCTAATTTCCATTCTTAATTCATTCAGGGCACCAGGCGGTTTCTAAATTTGTGTATATATGTAAAAGAGGGCATCCATACCGCCTTCTACTTTGAAACGGCAGAAAATGATTCTTATCGCAAATCCGAGGGTTTCGAATCGCTCAAATTGTGCAAGCAAACAAGAGCTTGTATTGCTTCGTTAGTTTGGTGTTTACGTGCGGAGGATTATCTCAAAATGCCTCGTGATCCATTGATTGGACTGGTGGGAAAGGTTCGTTGTTCCATCCCCAAATCGCAACCCCGCTGACCATGGAGGGGCATAGCCGTCAAGTGGGAAATCTACGACATTGAATAGTTTGACCGATGCTACTTCCAAAGTTGGTATGTGAATCCCCTTGAAGCCTTGATTCAATTGCAATGACTGATCTTTTTTTTTTGTTTGATAGGCAATTTCCCGTTTGTTTACCTTCTATCGCTCATCTCGAGCAACCCGCCTTATCGAACAGACCTTGCGCTAACGTTTTACAACCGGAAGTTTCACGACCATTGATCCCCAGCGAGCCATTGGATATCTTCAGATTGACTGCGCCTGCCAACGACATGGCGTGTCCGACCGATGCCAACCGAATTATGGTGGTTGTCACGAGGGACGACGTTCCGTTCCGATCGAATTGCTAGACGTTGCTGGACTTGTGCCTGGCGCGCACCAAGGGCGGGGACTGGGAAACAAGTTTTTGGATGACTTGCGACATGCAGATGCGCTGATTCATGTCGTGGACGTGAGTGGTACGACCGATGCAGAAGGAAAGGCTACTCGGGGATATGACCCTTCCGTGGACATTGAGTGGCTATACTCTGAGATTGTGCGCTGGGTCCTGGGAAATCTGATGGAGAAATGGTAGGTGCCTATTTAAGCATCTACGCATCGAAAGAAATCACTCTGACTTATAATATAGGGGATCGATTAAGCGAAGACACACCGCGACAAGTTAGTAGATTATCTTCCGCTGAGGTTCATCGCATCTCGATTACTAACAATATATACAGAGGCGAACCCTGTGGATACGTTACAAGGCCAATTCTCAGGATATGGAAGTACTCATTCCGTTGTTGCGCGTTGTTTGGATAAGCTTGCCCTGAAGGAACCTCTCGAGCATTGGTCCGACGAGACTGTGGAGCTTGTGGTCAAGACGTTTATCAACGAGAAGTTTCCCACAGTATATGCTCTGAACAAGATTGATCATCCAGATGCGGACAAGGTGCGTTGTAAACTGCCCAGTGTTCTTGCGACATATTTATGCTAAAATAAGCTATAGAATGTGAGCAAGATTGCCAAGATGCAAGATCCACAGAGCATTGTGCTTTGTTCAGCCATATCAGAAGTCTTCCTCCGACGCTTGGCAAAACAAGAATATGTCAAATACATCGAAGGAAGCGAATTTGTAGATACCCGAGAAGATCTGATTGAGATGGGCGAGCCAGATGGTGGAGGTCTCAAGGAAATGGATGAAAAGCTGAAGACGTGAGTTTGCATATCGAATGACAAGTGAGGTACCCCGTCAACTGACGCGAATAAAGCCGAGTCGAGAACTTAAAAGATATGGTCCTGTACCGATTCGGTTCAACCGGCGTTGTGCAATGCCTTTCGCGCGCCGCTGAACTGTTGGGTCTCGTGCCAATCTTCCCAGTGAGAAACTTGCAGACATTCAGTTCTGGATCCGGAACAGCGGTATTCCGCGACTGCGTCTTAGTCAAGAGGTGAGTGCTTGCTTACTTGCTGATCTACTCTTAAAGACTTGCTAACGAGTAGCAGAAACAGCACAGTGGGCGACGTGGCCCGCAAGGTCATGGGCGATGTGCCGATTTCGTACATCGAAGGAATCGGGGGCACTCGAGTGTCAGAGGATGACATTGTGGCTGTTGGGAAGCACGATGTAAGTTTCACCTGATAACTTATAACACACAAATATTGTCTTATACTAATTGACTCTCTCACAGATCCTATCCTTCAAGGTTGGTCGGTGAAATGTGAATGCTATACATAGGCCTAAAGTACAATAACAATACATTGAATCACGAACATGCACTTCACAATGCGTCATTGAGAATACCAATTTCAGAATATAATGTTAACCAGCCCGCCACTCTTCAAAAAATATATCAACTATGCATGAAAATAAATCTGTTGACTAGCCACCTTTCTGTGAAGAGAAATCAGGTCAATGCTAACGATCTCTGAATTGGACAAAGAAGAGGAAACTCACCTTGGCCCGCTCATCATTCATTCCAATGATAGGCTCTGGAGCAGCAGGATGTTCCTTTTTGGCCTTGGCCGCATGTTTGCTACCTCCTCGCTCTGTTGTTGCTCCAGATTTCGAGTCATCTGCAATCCCTTCATTTATTCTCCTTTCTTCTATCCCGGACGCCACCGCTGCTGCGGCTGGATCTTCCTTTTCTCCTCTCTCGGCCCGCTTGATTGCATGTTCTTCATTCTCGTCACTTCGTCCGCTAGACTGTGAGGAATAATCTCTATTTTGCAAGTGGATCGGGATGAATTTCGACGGCGTTTGCAAACGAATTGAATAAATGGACACTCGGCCGCTTTGAAGATATGTGTTTCGTAATCGCAACATACTGAATATTTATTTCTTGAATTATACCGAATACCTAGGCGATTTTAGCGGATAGGTAGTTAAAATGTTCAAGTTCGAACTTGAATGATGTTGAACGCTTGACAGATGACAATATCTGGTTATGACGTCAAATGCTGTAATAGAATCGCAGATGGCTACTAGAATGACTAAGTAACTACGATAATGTAGCGAGGATATATTGATAGGAATTAGAATAACATAAAACAACTAAACCGAGAGAGGACTCGGTCAAGGGTTATAGATCAGCCTGGTTAATGAAGTAGTCGTTAGAAACGGTGGATCTTTCTATAAGACATGATTTCTATGCGTTATGTATGCTGCGCTGACTGGGGCTGGACTTAAGTGCAGTAGAATATAAGGGCATCTCAGAGTCTTGTACACTTTCTTTCAATTTACTGTTATTACTATTGAATATCATGAATCAATTAACTCCCGAATGAATTGATGAATTGATTGCATATTGAAGGGCTGTTCCCAATGAGGACTAGCGTCGTGCACCTGCCCGCGTGCAACTGGCGGGCCAATTTGAACTTCAAAAGTTGATCATCACAAAGCAACGACTGAGAAAGACTCGCTGCTACAAATCAATCAAATTTCACGAAAAGCCAACCGTGGTATTACCTTGCATAATTTTCGAAAGGTCTCATCGAATTTGTCCTCAACGTGATGAGGCGGGAATATCTTCCACTTCAGTCCCTTCCAGTCTGGGCCAAGCTCAATGGGATTTCCACAAATGGAGTCGCCTTCCAAAATCTAAGCTCCACCGAGAGTGAAACAGATAAAGGAAATGCAATTGTGGCTACCGAAGAGAAATCCAGCAGTGAAACAGATTCCAGTCCCCAAATTCTACTTCAAATCCCGCGAGAGCTAGTATTGTCTTTGGAGGCGGTGCAAGATCAATCTAAATCCGATCGGGATCTTCGAGAAGTTCTTGAAGCTGTTGGTGACTTTGGAAGGGTTTGTCCAATCCGAATCCTCTCACAACCAGATATTATATGTACTGACAGCGAATAAGACTGCAAGAGGGGCCATTATGATATTCCTCCTGGTTCAGATCACTCATTCTAGTCCTGACATGAAACGCCAGGTAGGAGTATCTAGCCCATGGACCGAATATATCAAATTTTTCCCACCATCGTTTCCTCTTCCTACATTTTACAGTGATGAAGAACAACAACTTCTGAGAGGAACTTCGCTTGCTGCTGTTGTCGAAGCTAAAATTTCCTCCCTTGAGCGGGAATTCTTACACCTACGTGAGTCCACAGATAACATTCAGTGGTGCCGAGAAGCTTGGTGGGAGGAAGGCATTGGGAAGTTGACCGAGGATGATTGGAAATATCTCGATGCCGCATATCGATCACGCATGGTGGATCTACCAGGCAGTGGACATGCAATGGTGCCTTGTATCGACATGGCGAACCATATCTCTGAGCCGGATGTGCGAGCGCTGTATGATGCGGATTCTGAGGGAAATGCAATTTTGCAGCTTCGTTGGGGCAAGGCCATGCAACCTGGCGACGAAGTGACGATATCGTGAGTTCTTCTTGATTAACATTTCCAGCTCATAGTGATTACTATGACTGGAACGTATTGATGGTCTCTAACAAGACTCAATTTCAGCTATGGAGATGAGAAGTCCGCATCAGAAATGGTATTCTCCTATGGATTTCTTGAGAGTGATAGAAAGGAAGCAAGGCAGGTTCTTTTGGATATGAAAATGCCAAGTGATGACCCCTTGGGAGTTGCCAAGAACATGATTTGTCGTGAAACACCAGGGATTCGCCTGTCATCAGTCTCTGATACCGGATCCTCGTCTCATATTGTTTGGGATAGTCCACTCGTCTGGCTGGCAAGTGTGAACGAGGAAGACGGTCTCCATATTGGAGTTACCCAAACCAACGACGGGACTATGGATCTTGAGACTATCTGGAGAGAGGAGAAACTTGAGTCGCCTCATCAGCTGCGAGAACTTCTTGCTGCAGATCCCGCCTGGGATGTATTCCAACTTCGAGCAGTTGTATTACTACTCGAAAGACTTGAGGCCCAGCTGTCTCTCATGAAAGAAACAGACGATGTGCTGAGAAGTTTCCAAGAGAACCAAGCAATTTTCGAGACAATTTTCCGACCTGAGATCTTCAGTTTGGCATCCCGACTCAGGGACCTTGAAACAAAGCACCTAGAACATGCTATTTCAGATCTAACAAAACAGGTCAGTGACTCAGTTTTCACCCTCTGTTTTTCAAGCCTTCTCTCCTCCTTGTAACCCCATATCAGCAAACTCGCTAGACATTGTCACTAACTACTATGCATAGAAAACCGAATTAATGGAATCGAAAGCGGTCATTCAATATTTGGCCGAGCAGGCTCAAGCGGAGGATGTCGAAGACTTCTCATGACATAATATGAACACAGAGGCAAGAACGCCACGAAAACACCGCCACGAAAAGGATATTCCTCCCTCAATAGCCTTCACTTAGTCCAAACACTATTTTCCTCTCGAGAGCCACGCCATTGCTGTAGACGGAATTTAAAACGAAAAATCTTGATGGGAGGTAAAAAGCTAAAAAAAAATTAACAAATAAGGGGGGGGGGGGAATTTGTAGTACTATGACGTGTACACCAAGTAATTAATCGAAGCAGATCAATAGTCAATGGGGAGTTTGAGAGGATGATCTACACGAGGTTTGGGGACCTGCGAAGATGACCCCAACCCTTGACTTGTGGAGTCCCCAGAGATACCAGAGCCAATATTCAGTGCGGGGCATCTAAGAATATGATCGAGACTCATCTACAGCTTCAAGTGAGATGTAGCTGGAGCTATGGATCACTGTAGGCCAGGATCGATGTTGAACATCTACCTTCCCGCGACCAGGGCTTTTGATGAACTTGAACGATGCCGGGTGAAACCTCGGCATTTGAGGATTTCAATATTTCGACGGACATGGAAAGAAAATGAATATCGATCCATATATGTACAAAAAATGTGCTGAAACGCAGCCGGCTACCGCGGAAGTGGTAACTATTGAGGTGGAGTTGATTCAGCATCAATCCATGGAACTGTGCTAGCCTCGCACTTCTCTCGGCCAAAACTCGCCGTGGCAATCCCAAACGACTCGCGAATCAGAAATCGAGACCCTGCAAGACAGATCTTGGGGAAACCTCCTAATCAACCGGAAATCATTGGCGCCCGGTTTTCTCATTTCCCCAGTTCCCCAGTGCCACAATGATCCATGACATCCTGCGGAATGGGCATCTTACAAGAAAAACCGGAAATTTCCTCACAAAAGATCTTCTCGAACTATCATGTACTGCATGGACACGAGCGGTCGGGAGTGGCGGTTTCGCAACGTTTCGGCCTCTAAAGAACTTTTTGAATTTGACCATTGACCATTGACCATTCGTGTTAGTGCCGAGAATCGGGGTGTAGGGGTCTGTGAGAACAATCTTTCTCGTGTGACACGGCGGAGCTCCGTTTCCAGATCATCCGTTCCCCTTTATTTTGGATTCGAGAACGGTGAACTACGATTGTCTATTCTTCCCAAATTGGAGTCAAAGCTAGCATGTGTACGAAGTACGGAGTGTATGTATTCATTCCTGAACCATGGGGCGATGTCGATCCGAAAAGAAGTTCGGATACACTTGGACATGACCCAACCACATCAACCTTGGGGGTAACCGAGGAAGGTTTTCGGATGCGGCAGCGCCATGCCATGCGGGTCCGAATGACCCCGGATCTATTCATGGTGATGGATTTGGGATGTCCTGCTTATTCTCGTCTGACTCCGTGCGTGTCCGGGGATGTATGTAGACTGTCTTTGATGATCCAGTCTATACTTACATATAGTACACACAGTATGTAGAGCCAAGATGGCGCGGCAGACCATAAAAATGTGGAGTCTGGGGCATGAGACCGCGCAATTCTTAAAAGGAGATACACTACGGAATAGGTTGAGACTGAATATCTGGTCGATTGGACAAGTTGGAGACATGCGAGTATGGGGTATAGGCAACCTGGAGAGAATCTCCTCAAACCCTAAGTGCATCGCAGTACACTAGTATCCAAAAACCATGGTCGATCACATCCGAAGGCGCCCTGGTCATCTACCGATGGGGAAATACTACAAAAAGGAGAGATGATTAACGTTTGCCAGGCTGGAGATGCTTTCTCCACTTTGTGAACGAGCGAATCCTCTTGACCCTCGCATCTCACTGGATTGGCCGGCTTCTTCTCCACGTCCACACTGACTCAGCTGTGATCCCCCCCCTCTCCTGCTCGCCTTCTGCTCGAGTACTCTCCATTCTTCAATCTCACTCTTCACTCTTGTACTATTTCCACCTACGACGACGTTCACCCATCCCCGGGATATTAGACTATTCTCGGACTATCGATCGATCACTGACCTGCCTCTTTTCGAACTTCATCACGACAACTTCTTTCCGCAGCGGCCGATGTGCCCGTCTGCTTCTTCAATATGCCTGGTATCCTGCCCATGAAAGTGATCAAGGTCGGTGGCACCGGCACTCAAAGTCGGATCGCCCAGGCCTGTGATCGATGCCGCAGTAAAAAAATCCGTTGCGACGGCGTTCGTCCCTGTTGTACACAATGCGCCAACGTCGGTTTTGAATGTCGAACGAGTGATAAACTTAGCCGCAGGGCTTTCCCACGTGGCTACACCGAGTCTTTGGAGGAACGTGTGCGAGCCTTGGAAACAGAGGTCAAGGACCTGAAGGATTTATTGGACGAAAAGGACGAGAAGATCGACGTACTATCCAGAATACATTCATTTTCGCCTTCATCACAGAGAGCCGCCTCGGTCCGATCTCCGTCTGCATCCGCACAGAGTAAATTACCCAGTTTGGACCACTCTGAGGGAGTTGTTCATGTCGCACGACCAAAGGCACAGCCGTCTCCCGAAAACCCTTATACGGCTCTTTCAAGTACCCAGGGATTTGCGGGTAAGTTGAATACCATATCCCCATTACTCCGTACAATTGATTCGGAATTTAACATGAGGCAGATGTATTTACGAACAGGCTCGTTAGCCAAGAGAAGGCGACCTCGAAGATTCCCACCCAGGTTCTCACTAAACTCCCACCTGCCGTAGCACGGGGATCTTCGGGGGCTGTCAAAACTCCCCCACGCCTGTTGTCTGATCAACTCATCAATATCTTCTTCCAAGAATGGGCACCACTTTATCCAGTGGTGCACCGCCCGACTATTCTCAAGGCATATGAGCAATATTTGAACAGCCCCGATTCTTTGAAAAACCATCTGCCTGTCCTGGCTCAATTAAATTTGATTTTCGGAGTTGCCGCTCTGTCATCGAATGTATGTACTACCTTCTCTAGCTTTGAAGTAACTTTGGCTAAAAAAGAACAGTCGAGAACAACCCAAGATCCTACTTTCTTTGAGAAGAATTGGACTGGTACCCTTGATACCCTCCTGGGTGAATCCTCTATTGGTGCCTTGCAATGTTTTGTATTGGCTCAGATGTATTGTATGACCAAAAGTGACTACAAGAGTCTACTTCGATATCGTGCTTTGGCAGTGGACATCTGCCACCAGTTGGGGCTACATGAATCCCAGGATGAGGCGGCATCTAATCCACTTGACGGGGAAACCAGGAAAAAAGTATTCTGGTGCCAATATGTTCTGGATCGGTAGGCAATCCTTCAAACACAAAGTCTTCTAGGTCCTTGCTAACGGTAACAGATTCTGCTCTGCTCTAACTGGCATGCCTGTTCTATTGCGTGAAGCTGATATCCAGACTGAGTATCCCGTTGATGTGGATGATGAAAATGTCACGGAGTCCGGGTTCCTACCAACTCTGCCTGGAGAGTCCACTCGCCTCTCCAGCGCCCTAGCGCTTTTTTCTGCGTCGCGGATTCTCACAAAGGCTCTCGAGGATCTGTACCCGTCGCGGTCTAGCTACGAGATATCTGTCTCCAAGATGCGCGTCATCTCTGAACAGTTGGATGAGTGGCTGAAGATGTTGCCGGCGCATCTGCGCCTTGAGTTCTCCCAAGATAAGCCCAGCACCAACGTTACTAGCAGCAGATCTCCACTTCTGGTTAGTACAGTCATTTTTGAGCCCCCATTTGTTTTGATGTCATAGTGCTGACGATATCCAAGTCTCTTGTGTATTATTTCATTCGATCATTGATCCATCGCCCTGCTGTCTGCTTCGCGGAGGAGAACCTGCGCTCTCCGTCTATTCTAGCAGTATCCGACTCGTCAAAGCACATGATTCAAATCTTACAATTGCTGGATGAGCGACGCCTCTGCCTCTCCTTCAGTATCAACCGCAAGGAATTGGTGTTCCTGGCTGGGCTGGGACTGCTGTGGCAAACCCTCGGCCTGAAGCGAGACAGCAAATTAGTCAAGGAAAGCCAGAAGCTGCTCGCTAATGTCGTGGAACAATTGGAGCAACATTCGCCCGAGGCTGCGTCCGAATTCACATCACTCGCAAGTACTTTGGTCTTCCTAGACTCGAACAAACGAGGAGGACAACAGAACCGAACATCATCACAAGGAATGGTTCCTCCAACTCAAAAGCCGTCAAAGTCCCCGAAAAAGCATCTTCAGTCTTTGAAGTCTCGTCTCACCCCAAATGGCAATCGCCAAGAGTCACCAAAAAATAACGCGTCTCGTCGGAATACTGTCTCCGGCGCTAGCCCCCCCGTTGTGCCCCAGTCCCTTCGATCTCCGAGCTGGGCCAGCCTTCCTCCTTCCCAGCACGAGCATATTGCTCAATCTCAATATTCTGTTGACTACGGACGCGCTTCTTTGGACCTGGGATCCGACCCAAGGCTCATGTCCTCATCACTGGGGTATGATTATCCACCAGAGATGTCGAAGTCAACTCCATCGGATACCACAAGTGGCGCCATCACCATGGCGGACTGGGAGTATGTGCTCAGTGATATGGATCGTGGATACTCTAATATCTTCACTGGTATCTACGGTGGGAAAGAGTGTGGCGAAGATTCTGGCCCATTCGCTTCAATTACAGCAGAATATGCGCAAAAACAGAATGATGCAAATTTATCGATCCCCCCACCGACTACCGATATGCATGATCTTTCTCCCAAGGCATGGTCCTCCAGTAGCGGAGATTTCGCCCCATTTCAAGAACACGCTGCACAGAGTGTTCTAAGTTACTCCGGGGAAAGCATGGGTAGTGCCGAGGATGCCAACTTGCATTCTTTCGCGGATGCTTCGGCACATCCGGATGATCTCGGCTTGATTGATCCCTTCCAAACCATTATGCCGGTTAAAGGGGAAATTGATGAATATGCCTTGGTCAATGGCTGGGATCGACGGCTGGCCGTCTGATTGTCCCCATGATATCTTTCGAATGATTATGGCCTCCTGGTCCAGAGCTGAATGATTTTGTTTTCTTTTTGCAACATGATGATACCTAAGAGGCGTTTCGAGATCTGCTATTGGAATTTGGACTTCGATGCTATTTTGATTTCTTTCAAATATAACGTTTTTTAGTATTTCAATCGCACGTTTTCTTTTCTAATCAAGAATTTGACTTTATTTCATATTTACTAGTACATTGACCCTATTTGTAGACCCAGCCATGATCCTCCCAACCGAAGAACTGCACGCATCCCAGACATCCTGAATGAGTATGTCAGGTTGGAATCCAAACTCGTTGGCGACGCCCAGATCCCACGACTTGATAAATTGCTCAAGATTATCGCCACTGGTAAATCGAACTCATCATGCGACACCCACACTTCCGCGCCACCCCTACTCGTGGCTATGGGGTCTAGTTCAACGATTATCTGGAACCATGAAATAAACCATGGATGAAGCTCACCAAATAGGCAAACCTGCCACTGACCTGTCACTGACCTGCCAAATGCGCTTCCCCACTTCCCCAGACTTTCGCTTTTAGGCCCTGCTAAACGGGGATGTCCGACGGTCGTATGGGGGTATCGACTCGGCGCCATACAAATCAACGAGTCATCATCTTCTTCATGAGCGTAAATTATCCAATAGCCTCCCAGGAACAGACGACGACCCAAGAAATCATGGAGTTGAACTCTACGCAGCTAGAGGTCTACCGGTACCCTCTGGAATTGACCTTGCTAAAATATGGACGGGGTATTAAAGCCCTGATGGAACTCCTTAGATCATTTTCCAGAACTATTGTGCTTTCTGCCTCTATACTTGTACTGGACTGAACAGTGAGATTCATAAATCAGATAAAGTCTTCTGAGCTTCTCTTCTGCTTCCGCAACCATGTTCAAGAAGATATTCCATAAACGACCCCAGGATATATACGACGAAAATCAACCTCCTAGAGAATCCGTCGGAGAATCTGTTTCTACGGTAGACCGTGAGAAAGCTCCTAGCGATGTCGTCGATACAGCTATTCCATTACTTACCTGGCGCTCCGCGGTGATGGGTCTTTTCGTTTCCATGGGAGGTTTCCTGTTTGGTTATGATACAGGCCAAATCTCTGGTTTTCTAGAGATGGATAATTTCCTACAACGATATGGTGAGCTAGGTGATGATGGGAAATATCATTTCAGTAATGCACGCTCTGGTCTTATTGTGGGCTTGGTAGGACTCCCTTGGTTTCAATAACTTGCTAGTATCACATTATCGTGAATGATATACACTTGCTAACGTTCTATATAGCTTTCTATTGGTACTTTGATTGGAGCCTTGATCGCCGCACCTATTGCTGATCGCACAGGACGCAAGTGGTCCATCAGTGGCTGGTGTGTGATGGTCTCGGTGGGTATCACGGTCCAGATATCCTCTCCAGTCGGGAAGTGGTATCAAGTCGCTATGGGCCGTTGGGTAGCAGGATTAGGCGTTGGAGCATTATCTCTGCTTGTTCCCATGTATCAAGCCGAGTCTGGCCCCAGACATATTCGAGGGTCTCTCATCAGGTATGTGTTACGCTACCACGGCATACTTCGTTTTTGATCTGGTCTGACATTATGCTCAACATTTTAGTACATACCAACTCTTCATCACACTGGGAATCTTCGTTGCCAATTGTATTAATTTCGGGACTGAAGCCCGTCAGGATACCGGTTCATGGCGTATTCCTATGGGCGTCACCTATATCTGGGCTCTAATCCTCGGCGTTGGCATGGCCTTCTTCCCGGAAAGCCCTCGATATGACTACCGGCATGGAAAGGTAGATAAAGCCATCAGCACACTTTCAAAGATCTATGGCATCCCGCGTAATCACCGGGCTCTGAAAATCGAATTCGAAGAGATCAAACAGAAGCATGACGAGGAAGTCCGCAATGGTCAAGTAAGTTGGGTCCAGCTCTTCAAGGCTCCAACAATGGGATACCGCGTTGCTGTCGGAGTTTCTCTTCAAGCTCTGCAACAGCTGACTGGCGCCAACTATTTCTTCTACTATGGGACCGTCGTCTTCAAAGGTGCGGGTATTTCAAATAGTTATGTCACGCAGATGATTCTGGGTGCTGTCAATTTTGGAACTACTTTTCTCGGTCTCTACCTGATCGAACATTATGGTCGACGTCGATCTCTCATCGCAGGTGCCCTGTGGATGTTTGTTTGCTTTATGATATTCGCCTCTGTGGGCCACTTTTCTCTTGATCGAGATTTCCCAGAACGTACCAAACCAGCTGGAACAGCGATGGTCGTCTTTGCCTGCCTGTTTATTCTGGGATTTGCCAGTACATGGGGCCCAATGGTATGGACAATCATTGCAGAGTTGTATCCGTCACAATATCGAGCACGCGCTATGTCACTCGCCACTGCATCTAACTGGCTCTGGAATTTCCTGTTGGCTTTCTTCACGCCATTTATTGTCAGTGCCATTGACTTTCGTTTTGGGTATGTATTTGCCGGATGTCTCTTCCTTGCTGCTGGCTTGGTATACTTCGCTGTTATTGAAGGTCAAGGCCGGACCCTGGAGGAGATCGATACTATGTATCTCATGAAGGTTAAACCCTGGAAGAGCTCTAAATTCGAGTTCCCTGCTGATCCAAATATTATGCGTGGGTCATTCGATAAGGGGGAGGGGACTGGGTCTGCGGCTCATCTTGAGCCAACTGGTAGTGGTGGTGTTCGTGAAGAGCCGACTACCATTCCAGATACACGTCCTGGGGAGTAATTAGGACTTGCTGTCACTATGTCATTCAGTTATTTGTTGTATCCCGTTCGTTTTGATATTGCGTCGAGATTTGATGGATATACGATGTATGCTTTAATGATTTTTATGATAATGAACGACTTTTTTCTTTGCTTCTCTCTGCATTCCTCACGTTCTAGAGCTCTGGTGTTGGCATCTTGACAAGTACACCATCTAGATACGCAGTCATTTCCTCCAACTTCTCGAACTCACCGGCCCATCCGATATACTGGTCTGGCCGAAGAACCAGCATCGCCCCACGAATTCTATCAACTCCCCATTTCTCATACCCTTTCCCTTGACAGTGTGGGTCCCAGGTACAGAAGCCATCGCACCAAATATCATCATAACCCCAACCCATGACTGGGTCAAATGGACGCAGAATTTCAGGGAGATCAAAGAACTCAACTTCTTTCCAAGGGGCACTGTGTATAGTGATCACCCTAATCTGGTCTTTACGCCCTGGAATATGAACATACCGGTGCAATGGAGAGATTTTAGTCTTATCCTCCCCAGCTAACAGTCTCCCAAGAGTTTCGACTCGTTTCTTCTGCTCTTCAACCCGGACATCGCCCGCGAGAACAATGATTCGAAACAGTCCGTCACTCTCAAACAATCTCGTCGTCCATCTTGAATTGCCCTCCGCCTGGCTTCGCAGTTTGACCGGGGGAATACGCTCCCCAGGAATCAAATTGCGTGCAGAATCAGGTCCAACTTCTTCTGAATTCTTCCAAACCAGCGGACTAGCAGGATAATAAGCCTTCAGACCATCCGCAAAATCCATAAACTTCTCTACAACATCAACCATTCGCTCCGCTTTATCGGGATTAGAAACCCCGTCCTCATTCGTCTCGGTAAACTCGCCAGACCAAAGCCTGTCGAATTCAAGTAACATCTCCGCCAATGGATGTCGTTCCGGCGTATACGTTTCCAGAATAGCAGGATTTGCCGCACCAACCGCGACCATGGCGACTTTCCACCCAATATTGAATCCATCCTGCATACTCATATTCATACCAAGACCAACCTTGGGTGAATGGGTATGTACCGCATCACCCGCGAGATATATACGAGACCCTTTATTGAAGGACGGCGCAACTCGTTGTCCGATTTGGTATGCGGTCCACCAGTCACAGATTTGGAAGTCAAAGGTGTAAGGGCTCATTATATTTTGAACGCGGGCTTTGATCATTTCTAGGGTTATTGCTGAGCGGTCGAAGCGGGTGTCTGATGTGTTGTTGACTATTTGTACGGGCACATATAGTCGGACTAGATTTCTTTCACGGGGAATGACGAGGATTGTTCCTGAGGAGTGGGTTATCGTTCCTAGGCGACGCATATCCGCTGAAATGGTTTTGAGTTAACTGATATTGATATTGTTGGATGCGAGGCACTAACGGAAATTTGAGAGAGGGACTATATCAATGACACCCCTGCCAATTGTTTTAGTTTAGGCTCTGCCAGTGGACTTTCGATGACAGTGGTGTTCTAGACTTACCATATATGATCTGTGACTGATCCCTCCAGCGGGATATTCACCTGTTTCCTGGTCCAGCTGTGAGCACCATCGCAACCGATGATAAACTTCGCTTTGACGGTTTCTGTCCTGGTTTTCCGATGACGACTTTTCTGAATCAGTTCATCCCAGTCATCAGGGAGCAGACTGCCTCTTCCTTGTCCATTGGCCATATGTCGTCTAGACCCATTCGTACTAGTGATGAGGTGAGCTGGGTTTGCCTCTTCGTCGCTTAGGATACGAAGTTTCACCGTGACCGGGTATGCATCAAGATCGTTCTCCAGGGTCTCATCATACTCAAAGGACTCGGCAATGATCCCTCTTTCTATTTCAAGATCTGAGTAGTTTCGAATTGCATCTATGACAAACCTCTCGATCCGCCCTTGTGTTAGGAGCATATTGTGATGATTCGACTCGTTGATCTTTGGACTGCAATGAGGTCCTTGTCGAGTCAATTTTCCATTCTCATCCGGTACCTTATACGTCATCAGCTAAACTTCCTCTTCAGGCTTCCATTCTGGATGCAAGTGGAAGAACAAACCCAGAAATTGGCTTCGACAGCTATATGACCTTCGTGGATGACACGGTGCTGAAACCCCATGCTGTCAAATAGTTCGAGCGTCCTGGGACGTAGTCCGTCGGCTTGACCAGTAAATACTTTTGTACCTCTCTTGTCAATAATTCGAGCTCGTACTCCGTATACAGCCATCCAGTATGCCACCATCAGGCCCGCTGGCCCCGCGCCAACGATGAGCCTGTAATATCATGAGCTGGTTCTTTGAGGTTATCATCACGATGCTTACACATCTGTATGCGACTCCGAGTCCGCATCTTGAGTCTGTTGAGCGTCTGCCTCTTGGTCCATGACGGAGTAGAGAAATCTACGCTGAGTATAATTTAGTATATTTGTAAATCCACGATCCTTGGTATTCAAACGGAGAAATCGGAACTTCAATCCCTTATATTAGGAGCTATAGCTATGTCTATTATAGTGTGTCACCTAGTTCAGGTATTCGATGCAGTCATGTGTGCAATTTGCCTATTGATGCACGCTGACTCCAGCTACTTGCTCATATATCCATGGATGTAAAATACTACAATTGTAGTTTAGGTCAAGCACTTTGAGCACAAGGAGAAATTATTCTCTCTAATGCTTATCCTGGAATCCTCGAGACTAACTGGTAATCCATCAAGACATGCCGGAGTAGTTTGGTCCGTCTGAGGATCTTACTTTCCGGACGGGTAGTTTCAAAGCCCGAGATGAGCCCACTCTTGATCCACTAAATCATCATTATTAAGCATTATCGCATAGAGCATGAGAACATCAGAAGAACCATGTTAATAAGTCGGAGAATTCCTTTGTTGCTCAGTTAGAGTTTGGAGTCTACTAGTAACGGAGTGAGTAGGTACAGAGGCAATGCTTACTCTTTTGGATGTTTGTATAACAAAGCGGGTCTGTGCAATGCTTGCAGATGTTCAGGTCACCCGACGACCAACATCGAGAACCATCTGAGTCAAAACATGAGCCAGTGGTTGCACAGGGATTGGCTGATCCAGGTGTCATGATGCCTTAGTACCAAGCTGTTCCTTGCATAGTATTAGCTCAATTGCATCGATCTTCTACCTTAAAAGATGTACTTTGTTACTTCGTCTGCTCAATATAACTAGATCTAAGATCTGAGTCAGCAAAACTACGCTATTTTGGGCACACCGAGTAATGTACATATGCAATTCGACCAGACTGACTCTCCGGTAACCCCGCAGGAGATGCAGGACTTTTTTCCCGGCAGCTGCAGCGGATATTCTCGTGGCATTCGGATCGACCTGAATAGGGAAATCCGAAAAGGATCATCGATCTTCGCGTTGGTGAGAGTTGGGTTATTGTACATAATCTATGCAACTACGGCCTAGTCACCCAGCCTCACGATGGGGGTCGGCTACGGCTAATTCCACTGCAGACCGGAGCAGGGTCCTCCGAGTGGTTCCCGGTGTAGACGCTGGTGGACATAGCAGAACCAACGGTTGAGAGAATAGAGGCCCAGTCTCAGTCCATCTTGACCCGCGTTGCAGTGCAAATGGCTGAAGACATGAGTGAGTGTCTTTTTTTTTTTTTTTACCTTGTCCGATCTGTTGAGCTTTTGAGAATGCCCCTCGCTGAGTAAGCTAGGTGATGATGCAACGATTTGCAGTGATTGACGGAAGATATAACATGCTGTTATGAGTATAATCTAGCCTAGCTTGATAGAGAAGAAGATAAAGTAGAAAAAAGAGTAATATAAATGGAAGATTGTAGGAAAGTCCATTGGTGCAACTCAGTAGTTACTCTGTCGAGGAAGGAACGAGGGGAGCACATCCGCTGCACCTTCTGTTTCTGTGCCCCACCACAGACATCATACCCCACCAACAAATACTCCCCCCTCCTCTTCGCTCTCTCTCTCTTCCTCTTACTCTCTCCATCTCCCCTTAACTGAATTGTGTGTATATACCTGTTGGTTTTCTGCTTCTCGATACTTTGCTAATCTCTTTCATTTCAGAATTCGCCATCATGGGTTACTCTGATCTGGACCAGTTGGCTATCAACACCATCCGTGTTCTCGCGGTATGTCTTGACAATCACTCTCTTTTCCCTCTCCTATGAAGCAAAAAAAGAAAAGGTTCTTCATGTGCAATTGGATCCTCTCCGATAAGCAATGAGAACCTTACGCCAACTGCTGCTTCTCTAAAGCCAAACATGAACTGACTCGAGTCCTCTTATCAGGTTGATGCCACCTCCAAGGCTAACTCGGGTCACCCAGGTGCCCCCATGGGCATGGCCCCTGTCTCCCACGTTCTGTTCAACAAGTTCATGAACTTCAACCCCAAGAACCCTGACTGGGTCAACCGTGATCGTTTCGTTCTTTCGTACGTCTCACCATGTTGATATTGCAAGCAAATGCGGACGCAAAATCAACTCCGCAGCTCCCCGGCGGCTTCCCCCGCTTCCCAAGACAGTCCAGAACAGCCCCTAATGCTTCTTCTATCCATACAGCAACGGCCACGGCTGCATGCTGCAGTATGCTCTGCTGCACCTCTTCGGCTACCAGCTCTCTATGGATGACCTGAAGAACTTCCGTGTATGTGATCAATCCCTCTGTGGCGTTGCGCCACCCAGTCATGCTACGGAATTGACTTTCTGATTCTCTCCCTGCAGCAACTCGACAGCATCACCCCCGGTCACCCCGAGGCTCACGATACTCCCGGAATTGAGGTCACCACTGGTCCTCTGGGCCAAGGTTTCTCCAACGCTGTTGGTCTGGCCATTGCTCAGGCTCACTCCGCCGGTGTCTACAACAAGCCCGGCTTCGAGCTCTTCAACAACTATACCTACACCTTCTTCGGCGATGGCTGCGCTATGGAGGGTATCGCCAGTGAGGCCGCCTCCATGGCCGGTCACTTGAAGCTGGGCAACCTCATCGCTATCTACGATGACAACCACATTTCCATTGGTGAGGATCGACCCGACTGTACCCGTGAAGCACGCAGTCAAAGCTAACGCTATTCCTAGATGGTGACACCAAGTGTGCTTTCACCGAGGACGTCATGAAGCGCTTCGAGGCCTATGGCTGGCACACCGAGTGGGTCAAGGACGGTGACAACGACCTTGAGGGCATCGAGGCTGCCATCCGCAAGTGTCAGCAGGTCACTGACAAGCCCTCCGTTATCAAGCTCACCACCACCATCGGTTTCGGCTCCAAGCTCGCCGGTACTGGCGGTGTTCACGGTAACCCCCTCAAGGCTGATGATGCTCAGCACGTCAAGAGCCAGTTCGGTTTCGACCCCAACCAAAGCTTCGTCGTTCCCCAACAGGTCTACGACCTCTACCAGAAGCACTCTGCCGACGGTGCCGCTAAGGAGCAGGAGTGGAACCAGCTCTTCCAGAAGTACCAGCAGTCTCACCCCACCGAGGGTGCTGACCTCGCCCGTCGTCTGTCTGGCAAGCTCCCCGAGGGCTGGGAGAAGAGCCTCCCCACCTACAAGTCCACTGACGCTGCTGTCGCTTCCCGTAAGCTGTCGGAGGCCGTCCTGGAGAAGATCCACGATGTCATCCCCGAGCTGCTGTCCGGCTCTGCTGACTTGACTGGCTCTAACAACACCCGCTGGAAGAACGCCGTTGACTTCCAGCCCCCCGAGTATGGCATTGGTGAGTGGTCTGGCCGCTACCTCCGCTACGGTGTCCGTGAGCACGCCATGGCTGCTGTCATGAACGGTCTCGCCGCCTACGGTACCGTCATCCCCGCCGGTGGTACTTTCCTGAACTTCGTCTCATACGCCGCCGGTGCCGTTCGTCTGTCTGCTCTGTCTCGCGTCCGTGTCATCCACGTCGCTACCCACGACTCCATCGGTCTGGGTGAGGACGGCCCTACTCACCAGCCTATCGAGACTCTGGCTCACTTCCGTGCTCTGCCTAACTGCATGGTCTGGCGCCCTGCTGACGGTAACGAGACCAGCGCTGCCTACTACATGGCTCTGACCTCCAAGCACACTCCTTCCATTCTGGCCCTGACCCGCCAGAACCTTCCCCAGCTGGAGAACTCCACCATCGAGAACGCCATCCGCGGTGGTTACGTTGCCGTCGAGACCCCCAACGCTGCTGTCACTCTGATCTCCACCGGTTCCGAGGTCAGCATCTGTATCGAGGCTGCCGACTACCTCCAGAAGAACCACGGCATTGCTGCCCGTGTTGTCTCCGTGCCCTGCTTTGAGGTCTTCGATTCTCAGGACAAGGAGTACCGCCTCAAGGTTCTCCCCGACGGCATTCCCGTTCTGTCCGTCGAGGCCTGCTCCACCATGGGCTGGGAGCGCTACTCTCACGAGCAGTTCGGTCTCAACCGCTTCGGTGCCTCCGGCCCCTACAAGCAGGTGTACGAGGTATGTGTATCCGAATCTACATTCAAACGCTGTCCAATGCTAATACTTTACAGAAATTCGAGTTCACCCCCGCTGGTATCTCCAAGCGTGCCATTGCCACCATTGACTTCTACAAGGGTCACGGTGTGCGCTCCCCCATCAACCGGGCTTTCCAGCAGATCCTGTAAGGAACGAGATATGTCAAAATGTTTGTGCTTTTTAGTTAAGAGGCGACAGCCCTTATACTCGATATTTCAAGACAATAGAGCGATGTCTGTTACATTTTGCGTGCACAGTAATTAGGAAGTAGTTCGGGACGTAGTGTAGCACTGTCTACGATTGTCATATTCGTAATTCACTGGACAAGGTATGAGACTGGATGATGCTTAAATTGATGGCCGGTTTATCTCTGATATTTCATTGGTGAAGGCTGCTCAGATGATAGTGAAGTACTACTGTATATTGGTATCATTTGCATCTATTACACTGAATAGCACAGCTTGGGCTTATCTGACAGAATTAAAAGACCACCTAAGATTGTTTCTGCAACTCAAGCACATCCCTCAACATTCTCTCTTTCTTCGCCCGTGTATTCGCCGTCACCGTCGGTCCATACGCCTCCTCCGTCTGACGAACCACATCATCCCTCCATTTCTCCCTTTGTCCAACATTCTCCCCCTCAGCATCAAGCTGCGCATCAGTCAAAATATCAATCTGTCCCAGTTGCCCCCAAACACCCTGCACCGTCGGCGCAAGCTTCTGCAAAAACGCCCCAATACCCCCCTCCCCACCACCAGCATGATAACTCTCGAAAACACCACTTCCCGCCCACCTTGGTCCAAGACTGGCTGTAACAAGTGAATCCAGATCCTGCGCTGATACAACTCCTTCGCCAACAAGGTAAGAAGCTTCTCGCAGTAGTGCGAATGCGAGTCTATTTCCCACGAACCCGGGAATTTCCTTTCGTAAGATGATAGGACGATAGTGTTGCACGGATTCACACCGAGTCTGGTCTAGATTCTGAGAAGAATTCTTCATCTTCGGACCGGGGACATTTTCGAAATAGTCTTTTACAAATTCCACTCGCTCGGCTTTTGTATGTGGACCTGGGACAATTTCCACCAGGGGCATTATATGTGGTGGATTAAATGGGTGTGCGACGACCAGTCTCTCTGCAATATCAGATGGAGATCTCTCTGATTGTGCCGAGACGGGGATTCCAGAGGAACTACTCCAAAGATGAGCTGTGGGATCTGCGTATTTAGAGACTTCGTTCCAGAGTTCTTGTTTCGAGTCTGTTCTTTCGGGACTTTGTTCTTGGATTATGGTTGCTTTTTCAACGGCTTCGCGGAGGGAAGTGGCTATTTTTAGTCGGGATGTTGATAGAAGATGGGTTAATGGGTCTTGCTCTTGGTTTGTCGAAGTCATTTCGAGGAATGAGGGTAATTGATTGTGAAGTTGGGTGGTGAAGTCTTCTCTTGGGTCGTAAATTGTTACTCGTGTGTCTGGTCTTCGGAGGTGGAGGGCTACCATTGACAAGCCAATTGTTCCGGCGCCGAGAATGGCGATGTGGTGAGTGTATTCTGACATTATTGTTGACTTTATATCCAGGTGGTTGAGAAAGTGAGAGCTAGAACGATGAGATGAGATCAAATGGAAAGGGGAAGTTCCTGAAAACGGGGAAATTGGGTTGATAGCGGGGAATGCGGGGATTCCGAGGTTAAATTGGCCGCTATGAGACTGTATAGGCATTACTCTATAAGCTTCAATTGGGTATTTAGTTTAGTAGATACAGCTGGAATTAATTCCATTAGCTAGTCGTAGGGTGCAATTGATCATCACGTATTGCATGGAGGCCATCATTTCTGGGTATCTATTGGATGGACTGGATAGGATAGCCCTATGCATTGATCAACAACCGAAACACTTCCAAGGTTGGATAGACGCTGACTCTATCAAGGTGCCCAGCGCAATAGATCCACGGATGATGTTAAGAAGGAGGATGTATTGGATTGAATTCAGCTTATATTCCACTGAGCTGCTGCAGTAGAACCGTCTTCCTACTGTCCCATATACTTAATTGTATGTACCTAGCTAGACTTCTATATTGAAAATTACAAACATCGCACAAATTATCGAGAATCGAATTCATTCATCATGATATAATTCATTACCCTAACTTTTCAGAGCGAACCCATATATAGGAACCATTTAGTTGCCCAGAGCCTTGCGGGCGAAGTTGGGCAGGACAAAGCTGGCGCGGTGAATGTCCTGGTTGTAGTAGCGGCACAGCTTCTCCTCCTCCTCACGAGTCCAGGAGCGGAGGGGCTCCTTGACATTGCGGTTGGCGTCCTTGCAGCAGACCATGAAGCCAATCTGGCCGGAGGGGTAGGTGGGGATGGTGGTGTAAGCGTACTCGGCAACAGGGAAGACCTCCTTGCAAGACTTCTTCAGGTCGGCGATGAGAGAAAGGTGGAGCCATTGGTTCTCGGCTGTATAGACAGAAGGCACAGTTCCGCGAAACCGAGCCCGTAAAGCGGGTTGGTTGCGGGGTGGTGCGAAAAGGTTAGCCTAGGAACCGAGAAAGGGAGAGAAAAGTAAAAAGAAAAAAAAAGAAAAAAGAAAGAAAAAATTAAAACAAAAAGAAGAAAGAGAAAAGAATACAGAAAAATTGAAGAGTGGGGAATTGAGATAAGGGGGGAAGAGTTGGGCAAGATGTAACGAGACGATGCAAAGGAAAGGCAACGAACAACCTTGAGTAGTAATGACACCGCCCTCGCGCAGGGCATCGTTAAGAAGCTCGAAGTAAGGCTTCTGGAAGAGAGTCTCGGCAGGACCCTCGGGGTCGGAGGAGTCAGTGATGATAACATCGAACTCGTTCTTGTGAGTCTTGAGGAACTCGAAGCCATCGCCAACGTGGGTGGTGGCGTTGGGGTGCTGGAAGCCAACGGACATGCCGGGGAGGTACTTCTTGGAGAGACGAATGACAGCCTCATCGATATCACAGAGGATGGCCTCCTCAACGGACTCGTGCTTGACGACCTCACGGAGGACACCACCGTCACCACCACCGATGACGAGGACCTTCTTAGGGTTGGGGTGGGAGTTGAGGGCCAGGTGGGTGATCATCTCCTGGTAGGAGAACTCATCACGCTCAGTGCACTGGATGACATTGTCCAGGACGAGGACAGTGCCGTAGTCGCTGCTCTCGAAGATGAGGACATCCTGGTACTTGGACTTCTCGTGGTGCAGGATCTGGTTGACCTTCAGGCTCATAGCCTGACCGGGCCACATGCCGGACTTCTCGGAGAACCAGCCATCTAAACAAAAGAAAAGAATTGAGTATTAATAAAGTGTGAACAAGCTAGTAATTGCACTTTTGAATTGAGGGAAGAAGGGGTGAAAGTTGAGGGGAGCAAGTGGGATGATGCTGCATCCCATGGCGGGGTAGTAGAAAGATCCGATCAAATCGGAGTATAAAAAATCAAACATTGACTGGGAGAGGAGAGGTAGGGGAGGAGGGGAATCAATTGAACATACCCTGGATGGTAGGGTGAGTGAGCTCGCTCATAATGGAAGAAGTAAATTGACGAGAAAATAAAGATCGAGAGGGACGTAGAGAAGGAAGAAGAAGAGAACGAAGCATGCGAGAAGAAAAGAGGGCCGGCGGAAGTTTGGCTGTTTTGGGCCGCGAGATTTTTTACTTGCGGTTGGGTCGAGTGGGGCGTTTTCGAAGTTGTTTGGCCAGTTGGAGAGGAGAAGAAGAGATGAAGAGAGAAGAAGAGAAAGCAGAAGATGTAAAAGGAGTAGGAATCAGGTGGGAAATAAGAAAGAGGAATGATTGAAGGATTGGATTCTGGGCGGTTGGTGAGGGCCAGTTGTACTACATATACGAGAGTATAGTACTGAGCACTACAGTATATGAGGGCATAGAGAAATCAGCCAATCGAGATAATCCAAATGATGCTGACAGTCAAACCCGGATTTACTTGATCAATTACTGTTAAAAATATGTGCAAATATACGGAATGAACTAAGACAAAGGAACAAACAAGTCAATTGCTTTCTACTGTACATGTGATACAGCTGCGCCGGCCTCTATTCGTCCGACTTCCTGGTATACCCAAGATTCCATTTCCCAGACATCCCCTCTAAAAATCAATTGAAACAAATGATATCAGTGAGTTTACTCCTCACCGCCCTCGAGCATACGGCCGGGCTTGGACTGCAGGTAGTGGTTGCTGCAAGATGGTCAGTACAGGCGAAATCAAGCATAAGGAGAATCTGGACTCCTGGAGGGAAATTGAAGATGGAAGATCTTACCGCTCAACAGCCCAGTTCATAGCAGCGTAGGCAATGACGAAGGGAGGCACAACGTAGAGGACCTGGCCGCGGAAACGACGGAAAGTGTTGAAGATGGCGGCGTGGAAAGCACCAGCGAAGGGGCGCTGACGGTTGGAGGAGAGGGCGTAAGTCGCAATGCGCTGGGGAGTAGGGCAGCCTATAAAAGAGAAAGAGCCGTCAGTCAGTATGGGAATTTCCAGTTCGCGGTAAAATCGTCCTGATTCCAATATAGTCGCGATCTAAGAGTCGAGAGGGATAATGGTGGTCGTGGTCGTCATATCTCGTGCGGTTGCGAAATCGGAAACCTCAGAGAAAAACAATTGCGAACGTACCGAACTCGCCCCAGTTGCCAATGAAACTAAGAACATGGAATTAGTATAATTATTCAATTTTCAATCTAGTCATTGGCGCCTGGTCGTGAAGGGACTCTCGATCAAGTCTGATTCAGAGCGGGTGTGTCCGGACGTCACGACGCATCCGTCCCCTCCAGCCACCAACTCGATTGGGGAGAAATTGGAAGACTCACTGGCCGGTCTTAGGATTGACGGAACCACCCATGGTGAAAAGATCGGAATCTCGCGCGAAGAAAGTGGGAGGAGAGTGGGAGGAAGTGGTGGTTGACTGAAGGAGATTGGAAAAGGTGAAGTTCGGGTGAAGTTGGGGGAGGCCTGGCGCACTAAACCCAATCGGGTCAACTTCCAACTTCGTCTTTTCTAAGCAGCTTCGACTTCACATCGTCCATCTCTTCCCTTCCCCTCACTCCCCCTCCATCATCGCCATGGCCAACGCTCTCTATAACATTTACCGGCTGGCCGGCCCGGTGGCCGCCGGTGCGATTCTTTGGAATGCCTCGATCTACGATGTTCGGGGTGGTACACGCGCCGTCATCTTCGATCGTTTGTCCGGTGTGCAGGAGTCGGTCGTCAACGAAGGCACCCACTTCCTGATTCCCTGGTTGCAGCGAGCTATTGTCTACGATGTGCGCACAAAGCCTCGTAACATTTCGACAACAACCGGAAGTAAGGATTTGCAGATGGTCAGCTTGACGCTGCGTGTGCTACACCGTCCGGAGGTGCCGAAGCTGCCGCAGATCTACCAGGTAAGAGAGCTAGACGGTCATTATCAAAGTCAACAAGAAATACGTCCACAAAACTAACACATATTTAACTTAAATAGTCATATGGTACCGACTACGACGAGCGTGTTCTCCCCTCCATCGGTAATGAAGTCCTCAAGGCCATCGTCGCCCAATTCGACGCCGCCGAGCTTATCACACAACGTGAGGCCGTATCCAACCGCATCCGTACCGACCTTCTTAAGCGTGCCTCGCAGTTTAATATCGCCCTGGAGGATGTCTCCATTACCCACATGACCTTCGGCAAGGAGTTCACTCGTGCCGTTGAGCAAAAGCAGATCGCCCAGCAAGACGCCGAGCGGGCACGATTCATCGTCGAGCGTGCGGAGCAGGAGCGTCAAGCCAACGTTATCCGGGCTGAGGGTGAAGCCGAGAGTGCCGACATTATCAGCAAGGCCGTCGCTAAGGCCGGCAACGGTCTCATTGAGATCCGTCGTATCGATGCCAGCCGTGAAATCGCCCAAACTCTGTCCAACAACCCCAACGTCACATATCTGCCTGGTGGTGAGGGCAAGGAAGGCGGCAAGAGCACTAGTCTATTGCTGGGTCTACGAAGCTAAAAGGAAGAAAGAATTTGACTGAGAAGGAATTATGGATTTGAAGGAGGGCGGTGTTTGGCGGCGCCCCGTTGTTATTTCTCGTTTCATTCCGAGAAGCTGTACCATTTAATCGCCAATCCGCGTGTCCAAGGGTACCGATGAGCTATTGCATGCTCCCTCGACACGGTAGATGGGCTTTACTTGTTCATCTTGATTTATTTTCTGCACTGTAGCAATACCAATACCTCTACTCTAAGTGATATTATTACTGTGACTGTTCATGTAGGGATATTCATTTATATACACTATTTCTTGTGGTTTAACCATTCCAGGGCTGTAGATATAGCTTCACAATCTACGGTATAAATGTAGTTGAAACCGCATATCTTCCAAACCCGCACCCTCACCAACCTCATACCGCAATCGCTCAACATCACGTCTCCACCATCGTGAATCCTGCGTATAAACCCTCTCCCACTTACCCTCCGCCACAGACAGCAATGTATGATCAAGAAGAAACTTCATAGGATAATTCCTCTCCACCGGATTCCCATCCTTGTCCTTCCCCATTTTCAAAGTCGAGTAGCTACCAGGACTATCAACCACCAACAAGACCGCATTCGAAGGAAGAATCTCCGTCAAACGAAGCAAAAACCCCGTAGTCTTAGCCATCGATGTAGAAAACAGCTCATTGAGCGTAAACATGAGCGTCACAAGAAGTGAGTTCTCGGAAGAATTCCCTTCCAAAAACACATCCTTCAATTGATCCTCGGACATTCCCAAGATATCAGCTCTCTGAAATGAAACAGAGAATACCCCATTTCCATTTCCATCACCATCCACGGGCACAAGTGGCGGTTGATACTCAGAAGACCTTAATGCAGGCACAGCATCAGACGCAATAGTCTTCTCCAATCTTCTCACAACACCCGACCAATCTGCAATATCAACCGCAGCAACAGAAAGACCCGATTTGACTCGACCTTGTATTTGAGATTCGGTCTCAGTCTTGTTTTCTTTCTCATTCTCATTTCCCCTCTCATCCTCCAACGAAAGTTGTCCCAGTCCATCTTCCACACCTCCAAGTCCAAACTCAAGAGCCCTCCACGCACCAGCAAGTGCGACAATTTCCGCACCAGCCCCACCGCCAATACAAACAGCCCTCGTAGGATATACACTCTTCTTCCGGATCAAACACTCCTTTCTCATCCATTGTAACACCCCTCTAAAAAGACCCGCATATCCCAAAGAGCGCGCCGCGCTCCATCGCAACGCATACGCGCGCAGTAAATCCTCGCCTGCATCCGTGAACGCCGAGTCAAAGTCGCGCTGGTAAAGATGGGATTTGATCGTTTGAATAAGTGTTTTTGTATCTAATTCTCGCTCTTCGGGAGTCTCTTCTGATGTGGATGCAGATGCTGGTGCAGACGCAGACGCAGAAGGTGCGAGGTTGGAGGGGAGAAGGGCGGATTTGAAGATGTCTAGGGTGAGTTGTTGTAATTGGAGTGGAATTGGAGTTTTAAAGTCGATTGGGGGTTCGGAGTCACCATTATTGCTGGTGTTGGGTTTACGGGGTTGTTTCGAGGGTTGGCGGGGTGGTTTTGGGGTTTTTGAGGTTGGTTTTTGCTTGGGTTTTTTGCGGTCTGTTTGTTTTGGCGGCATTTTGGATATTTTTCTCGCTCGGTATATTATGTTTCAAGGACTGCGAATCATTTGAAAGGTCCCGCTAGGCCTAGAAGCAGGAATTCAGTGTTTAGTGGGGTGAAGTTGTAAGTTGAAGTTGAGAACGTATGGAGTCCTCGGAATTTTGGCTTATCGCAGGGTAGCTTATCAGTCAAATTGCCACTACGCGAAATGAACTATATACACTACACCGAAGATCAATTCATGAAAAGAGAAGTCCCCTCCAAGATCGGGGATTAAGAATGTTATTCCAGGCGACCGCCATAGATAGAGAAGAAAGGTAGGTAAAATAAGAAAAGGAAAAAAAAAAAAAACAAGTGAGGTCCATAATAGGACAGCGATCGTAGAGAAGGTCAATGAAGCCGTGCGTTATCTCACAACGGGTACATGAACGATAGACAAGAAGATGACAGCATGTCGTACTCAGGCGACAGAAAGGAAGGCCTGGAAATAAAGAGATTCGTGATGAAAAAAAAAGAATCCCACAAGGAGAGGGAGATTCGGGGCAGAACTAAGCAAGAATGGACAAGTCAAGGGGAAAAAGAGGTCAAAAATGAGCAAGAAATCCGGTGCCAAATATATACAAAGCATTTGGGGACAAAACACAGACAACCAGATATAGCAGGGAAAGTGGGTTCAGATGCAAGGGAAAGAAGCAGACAGCTCAGACAGGATATTCGCTATGCCGAGATTGCGCCATGAAATCAAAATAAATGCATTCGAGTCGAAGAGCAGACAGGTGTCAAGGACGCTCAGAGGAGCTCGTCTTATCGGTGCCTGTCTTCTCTTTTTCCTTTACTTTCCAGAAATGCATCAGTCTGCTTAGACGGCGACCCTTCTTCTTAGACTTGTCCGGTGAATCTCCTGGGGGCTTCTCTTCTTGATAGAGCTTGCTCCGCTCCGAGTGCGGGCCACCGACCAACTTAGAGAGACTAGCGAGGCTAGATCTCTTCGATGCGTTGGCCTGACTGGTACGTCGATTGACGGCAGCGGAGAACGATGCGGCCCGGTCTGTCGACAAGCGAGCTCGAGGGAAGAACGAAGCAGAAAAACGATTCATAGTGTTGGTCATGGTTGATGCACTACTGGTCAAAGATGGGACATCCTCAACAGAGGCATGATTGTAATAGTCCGCTGGCAAGTGATGGTACGAATGACTTGAGAAATAACGATCATTGAACAATCGTGGGGCATCGGGCGAGGGAAAAGATGAATCAGAAGGCGAAACTCCAGCAGAGAGTGACAAGGGAGGGATATGTGGTTGAAGTTCGTGGGGAGAAGTAGCTGGTCGCTTATCAACAGCAAGGAAGCCTGGGGAAACATCGGGGCTAGGAGGCAACGGTGTTCTAGCCACAGATTCCTCCGACCTGAGAATCTCAATCGGGCTGCGAGGAGGCCGTCCGAAGGGATTGGAATTATGCAACGGTTGTCGAGATTTTCGCTCGGTAGATGCAGTAGTTGGAGGCGAAGGTTCCACCTCATCCGGCGCCCGAATCCCAAGGCCCTGGTGCACTGGAGGAGTGGACTGAGGTGAAGGTTCAACTGAAGATTCAGACGTAGGTTCGGAAGTCGAGATCGAACCACGTTCAGATACTGGTGCTGGGAGGGGCTCTGGAGTAGGCTCTGCCGCCCGAGTCAGGGTGTCACCGGTATCATCGGTCATAACAGACTTCGCATCATCCTCCGATGTAGATAAGTCTGCAGGTGCTTTTTGGTTAGAAGCAACTTCATTCCTAGGCGACTGATTAGCGGCCAGGAAGGCATCCTCCTCCTCTTCGTAGAAAACATCTGGAGTTTCCACTCCAGTAGCACCACCCAGGCGAGCTGGTCCCAATGCACTTCGATCGAATGGAGGCATAATAGGCGCACTCTCGGCGCGACGATGATACCGCATCTCTGGACCAACAAATTCACCACGCCGTCCACCACTATACATGCGTTGCGTTGCGACAGAGAATTTACTTGGGCCTCCTCCCTTTGCTGGTCGCATATCGGGAGTATTGAACGGACCGAGGGCAGCATCAAGGTCGATTATTGGGCTGCTAAGGACTTCGTCTTGGGCATTCTGTTCGTAAAAGCTTCGCGGTTTCCATGCAGACTCGAGAGAGACGGCGGGTACAGGTGGTATCTCCTCGCCACGCTCCTCGGCTGAAACAGGGGCTTCCGTGTTGGTAGGAGTTCGGAGGACAACGACATCGTCGTTGTCGAAATCAACTTCCATAACCGAGCCAACGTCTGAATTAGTTCGACTGAGCGCAAACGGCGGCGGTGGTTTCTTTGCTTTGCGCTCGGGGCTTTCCGGTTTCTCAGCCTCTCCCTTATGATGGCGTTTGCTCTTACCGCGACCTAGAAGGGACCCGGCCCAGCCACGAACACGCTTCTGCTTCTTTTTAGATCGCGATTTTTTGGTTACATTGGACTCGTCCCCTTCATGATCAGAATCGGTACCGTATTCTGATCCGTCGTCAGAGCAAGAAGGACGAGATGTATCTGTTGAATGCGAATCTTCAATGCTAGCTTCATGTTGCGCCTGAGCATTAAGTTTCCGGGCGGACACGCTTTTTCGAGCGCGTGAGTGACCGGTCGACTTTGAGCGTTTAATAGCGTGTTCATCCAAGACATTCTGAACCTGCATCAAATCGAAAGCCAGAGAAGCATCAGCTGTCTTAGGCCGCGGCTTCGAAGTGCGTTTCTGGATCGGGGCCTGTGCTATAGGTTGAAGATTATGCGACGATTGGAAGTCAGCAGCCGATGGAGCCGGAGAAGGTTCCTGGGAGACTGCTGAAACAGGTCTACCATGATCCGGATCATCAGTAGTCGGAGCATGTTGCACATGGATGGCGCTAGGAATAGGCGGAACAGGAGGAACGGAATGATCGGGAGGGAATTGAGGAGACGCAGGAGGTGTAGGACGGCCAAGAGATGTAGCCGAAAGAGAGAGTGGTCGTTGACTTTGTTCATTGCCTGTATCAAATGTCCGATCGCCAGGGGTAGTAGGGGCGCTGGGGGCAGTCGGGTTTGACCCCAGCGCCTTCTGGATAGCGTTCAAGTCTACACCAGAGACGGCAGCGGAACGGCGATGAGCATGATGTCGTCTTCCAGGGCCCCTACCCGGGGGAGGACCAGAAGGAACAGGAGGGCCAGCTGGAGCAGCTGTATGTGTCGGAGAAGGAGGCTCTTCCCGTTTCTCCGCAGTCACCCCTGTTTCTGGTGTCACCAATTGATCTCCACCCACAAATTCACTGGGTCGACGTCGATGACCCCCACCGCGAGGATTTGGAGGAGGTGCTGGTTGTAGTGATTGACCAGAACCCGGATTGAACGAGAATGACGGGAGCGCGGGCGGCGTCCGACGCTCGGTCTCTTCCTCGGCAGCGTCCGGATCTCGAGCAGGAAAGACAAACGGCGGATTCGGTAAAGGCGGCATTGTCAAGCGACGACTTGCGCTATTATCTGATGAGGGAGAGTCGAAGTGCTGTGGAAAGCCTGGTTGGGGCTGAGGGGGTAGAGAAATCGATGCCATCAATGCTGTGCAATAAAAAAAAATAAAGATAAAAAGGACTTTCAACAAGGAATAGAAAAAGGCGATATAGAAACGAATAATATAAATAGAAAGCGGTCGACAAGATCCAGATGGACAGACCTCCAGACCGATTGACTTTCGAAGATTGGAAAGTGCAGGGGAATCTGGAGGTCTCTTTTTAATTACCTCGAACGAGGGACATCGAATCTTTCCGCACCAGGCAGAGATCGTTGGATAATCAGGGCGACAGAGTTGACAAGTCGAATATTTTCAAAAGGAACGGACGGCCACGACGGAGGCCAAGGAGAGGATTGGGGGAGGGGTGGATGAGGTGAGGTTTTCGGGGGTAGGAGGAAGGCGAGATAGTCGTGATGGAGGTTGAAGGTGAAAGGAAGAAGGGAATAACAAGAGCGAGAAAGACAGAAAGAGAGAGAGGGGAATACGCGGTAATTACGCGGGCGGAGAGGGGGGCGGAGGGGGGGCGATTACGGGAGATTTGGGTTACACTTTACACTCTTTCTAGTGTCCACTGCTGCAGGTGACGAGGAGAGAAGACAGCCAGAGAGAGTGTGTGTGCCTTGATGAGCTGAAGGGGGGAATCTCTTGTTCCATACTATACACTGACTGTATATCTGCACCCTTGACTCAAAATCTACAGACTCGAACTACAGAACATTCCACGCAAGCCACGATGGGCCCAGATCGGGCTGTCACTGTCAGAACAAGGGCACAGGGAAAAACTTTCATGGGGAATTGTTCCTAGGAATGTTGAATGGAGTCAGTCTAGGCCCCCAGTCTGGTTCTACAATGTGCGGGTGTCAGTTAATCTCAATTTTAGGACAATTCGATTCTCGGACGTCATGACTTGGTTGCGACTAGGACGGTCAAAACAGTCCAGCAGTTCGTAGACACAGAGCCTGATGGAGCCGTACTGTATGTACACAATACACCGAGAGAGGATCCTGGGGTCCAAGCTGACGTGCCCAATGAACAGGCGCACGCATCCGGAGAAAAAGTGGAGTTTCAAGGCACCAATGAGTCTAAACTCGGGCAAATCTCGCTTGGTATGGTGGGTCGAGGTGGACGCCACGCTGGGGATGGGGGGGCAGAAATGCAGACAAGGAAGACATGCAAGTCACTGGTGCCGAACAAACTCATCATCTCTGCTGAATACTGAATTCTTCTGACAGAGTATTCCCTGTTTGATTGCGATCATGAAGTGGAGATTTGCAATGAAGATTCCTACAGTAGCGGGACTCCATACAGTACATTTAGGTACAGCAAAATGATAGGAGTGGATCAAAATGACCACGACCCATCTATCATCACCCGGGAGATTGCCAGGTTGTCTTTTCTCGCAGGCAGGCTCCTGATGTCTGGCTTGGCAGAATCCCAGTCGGATCGGATATAAATAGTTGCGACCATCTTTAGCGCCGAATATATACATAGAATGTACTCCGTACAGTACGGGAGAGGTGGAGGCTAGTGGAGAGATCATGTTCATGGGCAATGGAGAGCTCAGAAACCTCCCTGCGCGCCATCGGGTCAAGGCACTGAAACACTGAAACCCTCGACTCTCCCCCTCGCGTCCGGGAGGAACGAATGTATTGATAAGGGGCCAATGACAGGAGGATCCGCCATGCAAATTGCATGTGGGTTTGCCCGTTCAGCCAAGTTAGCCGTGGGGCTCGATCGGCATAAGGCCAATTGGGGCGGCAACGGGAGATCCGGCTTGCAGCAAATAGCCTGGATCCGATTCAATATTCAATCTCGGCTTGTCAATTATTTCATCAATGGTGTGAATCTATGGCTTTGTCCCGGTTACATTGTTGTGCAAATGATGAATTCGGTGCTAGCGATGTGAGTCCATTTACGGAGATGTCCGTATAATATAAACCTTAGAAGGATGGATGAGACCGGATAGGAAGATCCCCCTATTTGGCGTCCAAGGGCCTATGTACGAAGTACGGAGTACATAGCCACCCTCCTTGTACATCATCTTCTGGCCCCGACTTTGCACATACATACATACTACTATGTACGGAGTAGTACTGATTACGATACAAAGTTGAAACTCAGACGATACGTGTACACTGCCAAAGTTAGGTGGATCTGATTCGTCGACTATAATGCAATCGCCACTCATTATTTCCATTCACATTGACACACAATTAGTATTGACTCGGACCAGATCAGATTACTTCGTCCGAGCTCCGAATGCACTACTGTCATCGCTGTCAAATTCGAATCAACCAAAATCAAATTCAATCCCCATCTCGGAGTTCGCGAGGTTCATCCTCCGGGATGCCGAACCGGACCATGGATGGTCCTCCGGGGGTCCACGGACATTTCTGTGGAGAGTCTGTCCAGCAAACCGGCCAAGCGGTCAAATCTGTTTTCCATGATTCGGTAGATCAGGGAATCCTAACGCCAACCAGTCACAACACTCAATTCGGCTTTCTGCCTTCCGTCTTCGTTGGTTGGAAGGTCAACCTGCCCGAGAAGCCAGTGAGTTTATCGCGCTGCTTTCACCCATTTAGGAAGGCGATCGATGTCAATTTTTTTTAACTTTGCTCGGACTTCCCGTTCAGAATCTGAGTCTAGATGTAATGCAAAAGCTTCTCACTGATGGCTACACTTGTGGCCTGTTTCGAATTGCATGTCTTTCGACTTCATGCCCAGTGGCTGCGTGAAGGACTGTGGAGACGCCAGACAAAATAACATCTGGTCAGGGCTGTTTTAGAGGCAGCCTTCGTAACGCCGGTCTCTTGGCATTGCACTATACTCAACCGTCATTATCTCCTTCATGATACGCTATCATGATGGACATCAGGGGAAAGAAGACATACCATAGAAACGTCTAGATTTAGGTGAGGCGTAATGGATTGGAGATCCCTGTAGTCGAGGATTCTAGAACGTGGCCAAGGCTCCAACTTATCACAAACCTTGCCCTTATTCGACACTGCTATACATCCGCCGATGCCAGTCACCCTGTTTCAAATCATGCACGAAGCCCCTTTCAATGGGTCACGTACTGTAGCCTGTACCTTAATCAAGTCTGTAGTCGACATGACGATGTGTCATTGCAGGGATCATTCGGCAGATAGTACATCACTACAGGGTGATACATACAACGCCCGGGAACCCCCCCCCCCCCCCCCCCCCACCACCCCCCCCCCCCCCCCCCCCCCCCCCACCCCCCCCCCCCCCCCCACCCCCCCCCCCCCCCCCCCCCCCCCCCCC
>Ga0102593_1000446_pt1 | contig 76679 bp, 69 predicted proteins | sample AraplaCol_mMS_r2_2_FD_76862 | JGI IMG/M metagenome (GOLD analysis project Ga0102593, IMG submission 76862) | Arabidopsis root microbial communities from North Carolina, USA - plate scrape MF_Col_mMS_r2 (SPADES assembly) (version 2) | ecosystem: Host-associated > Plants > Roots > Endosphere... | reverse complement strand
GAAACTGGACTTGCGGTTGGAGGCTCAATTGGTGCTGGCACTGACACTTGCACTGGCACTAGCGCCGGTGCCGGTGCCGCGGGCGCGGGCGCGGGCACGGGGGGCACTTGAGCCCCAATGATTGGGGGTGTCGGGGCGGTGACAGGGCCAGTCTTCGGGCGTTTGACTGGTGGCAGTCTTGCCTGAGCTTCTTCTACAAGATCCCATCGGAAAGTTGTCAAATCTTTCGACCCATCAACACTCGGGAATTTCCGACGGAGGAGTTCCAGATGATAATTCAGCGGGGGTTCCGTAGGATGCTTCCCACAATTGATCAACACATCTCGTGCAATCGTCGCCGGATCATATTCGTCTCTCTTGAGCGCGTCCGTGTACTCCAGCTGCTGAATCATATCTGACCTCAACGAAAGGTGCGATTGCGATGACGAGTTTCGGATATATTCCCCAGCCTTGAAGATTCGTGCTCCAGACTCAGGTTGCTTCGAGACTTGCTGTTTCGTCCCGTCATTCAATCGACGCGCTTTAGATGGGGCGTGCTCGGATAGAGGGCTATCAATCCGCTGTTGGGACGGCCCGTCTTGGGCAGGCTTCCAGGATTGAGTGGCAGGAGAGAATATTTGAGGTTTGGGTGTTGAAGCAGCTCTTGAAATGGAAGTAGAGGGTTGGGTCTGAGACAATGGCGGCTGACTCGGCTTGGTAACATGCGACGAAGCCAACGGTACAGCCCTGGGAGCTTGTGGACGCCCCAGCGGCTTGGCTTGCAATGTATGAGGAGGCTGTGTAGTGAATGCAGCAGTATTGGTAGGCTCCGGAGACGGTTTAGGCTTCGAAGATTCGATGTCTACCAATACAACAGACGGATAAGGCGATGCATAATTGGCCGTTGAAGAATTTGAAGCTGGCGTTTGCGTTTGCGTATTTGTAGGTGGAATGGGAGGCGGCGGCGGCGACTTGGCTCTAGAGGAGCTCCCCATCTGGACGTTTTGTTGAGGGAAACGTGGTCCTTTCATTGAAGTCATGGCTCGAGGGGTAGACGCAGGGATTAGGAAACTACCCATAGCAGGCGCAGGACGTGTTTCGAGCCTCTGGGACGCTGATGGTGAAGGCCCATTCCGAGAAACTAGTTCACGAATACCAGGTTTGGCAGAAGACACTGCCTCGGGAGTGGTTTGAGAATCAGAACTGCGGCTTTGGGCCAATGAAGAGACATTCTGGGGTATTTCACTCCGTATCTGGCTGGGATTCAAGATTTGTCGATCAGCTGGAGGTATATTTGTCCTTTCAGCTGAGACGTTTGCTCGAATCTGAGGAGTTGGTTGAGCAGGTTCCATCGATTGCACGGATGCTGCTGGGGAAGAATTGCTCGTTGGAAAATCCGGGCACATGTCCATCTGAGGATGCGATAGACGCTGCCGCATTCTTTGCTGAAGATTTTTAGCTGGAGGGGTAGCCGAATTTGTCCTGGTATCCTGGTTGACTGGAGAGCCACTTGGTTGACGGTCACGCATTACCGGAGAGCTATTAGCGATGTGTTGCTGCGACTGCGACTGCGACTGTGGACTCCCCCGGTATTGCTGTCTTTGCATATCTTCTTGGTGCCCTGGTCGATTATTCAGTTGATGTGCACCTTCTCTCGGCTGCATCTGCTCAGGCTGCTGAGGCCGATGCTGTTCCCCTTGTTGGTGCTGCTGGCTCTGCGTCGGTCTTAGAGCTGGCTCTGCAACGGGACTGTGAAACAGCCGGCCGTTTTGCTGTAGACGTCGTAAATTATCTCGCTGACGCTCGTCGAATTGCTGTTTCTCCTGCTCAGGCTTTTGAAGTCTTTGGTGCCAGTCCGCCTCGCCCTTTTCCTCGCGGCTTTCTTGTTGCTCTCGCTCTAGCCTCTGGTGCTGTGTCGCCTCGTGTAGCGGTTCTGGTCGAAATTGCGGTTGGTGCATTTGCTGTTGTTGATACTGCACCGGACTTTGTCGCGCCGCTTGTTGGTATTGGTATTGCTCCTGATGCTGAGAAGTGTGCCGCGGCGAACCTCCGAAAGAATCAGCTGGTGAAAAAGCTGGCTGATTCCATGCTACGTCTCCTCTTTGTGTGTTATTCCCAGGATGTGCATTCGCATTTGCGTTCACAGTCGCATTTGTATTCGGTTGACGCGATGCCGCATGCATGTTCTGTTGGGCTCGGACGTAAGCCGCGCAGGCGAACCGGGCCATCTGTGCTGCGTCATGAAAAGCTGGGTGCGGCAAGTTTGGTAGAGGAAGCTTTAGCTGGCTCTGCTGACCATCTATCGCTTCGAAAGGGTGGGCCTGATCCTGCCATTCGAATCCAAAACCGCCATACTGGTTGTTCCAATTGCCATTGTTGGCCATATTGGGAAATCCAGTACTACCGACTGTAGACTTTCATTGCAACAAGTGAGGTCAACTGCAAAAGATATCAACCACATGACAGAAGAACACTGGGTGAGAAAAGCAAAGTTGCCTCTGCGTCCACGCGCGATGCGGCAGAAACAATTGGGCGGTGAGGGGGCAATATAAAATCCCTGCGGAGACTCGACTTCTTCCAGTTTGATTTTGACTATTTAATGCATTCGCAAAAATCAGTCGCAACTTGGGATAGCACGCCGCTGTCATGATTACTTGATTGGACCCAATAGCGGAATGTCTCTGAGAACCACAGGGTTTAGCAGTTGAACAGCTTGTCGTAATGCAAGACGGCCGAAGATTTTGCTTCCCAATGGTCCAGCATGCTATCATGTCCGGACAATTCAGTCAAGCGAATCCAGCAGATTGATGTGTTCATTTCAAACCTCATCAACTACCGGATTTCCAGTCACACGAACATTACTACCGTAGTACTCTCGCCTAAATATCTCCTCGTCAATCCCGCCTCGGCGGATCCTCCATGGTTGGAGAGGTAAACGATTGGCGTATAACGAGTTAAATGCCACTCGATCAAAGATCGTGTGGTACTGTCTCGCTTGCAGACCGACCCTTGATGCCTTGGCTCTGATGGCGTCGGTTTGATAGTGAGGTACACTCCGGTATTCATCTTATACAGTAGTTAGTTTCAACTTACGACTACACTAGTGCCTAGATAGCATAACGACAATTCGATCATTTCAATGCATCTGCAGTTTGCAAGAAAGCCTAGTGCGCATGACAGTCAATAGAGTGTAGAGAGTGCCTTTAGAAAAGTCAGCCATGGGCGAAGGGAACCCTTGCAACCCCATACTGGATTGATATGCGAAGATTAGATTAATGTACACAACAGATCTTCCCAAATACAAATTTGGAGATCAAGAAACAGACCCGAAAAACTATAGTATCATACCTCATCAAGCTAGGATGTCAACTGCAAAAAGAAATGCCCAAAAAAGGAAAGGAAAGAGGAAGAAGGGTAGGAGACGCTTGCGAAAACCCAGACTAGGTAGAATGTTGTCGACTCAGTCGACCATATCAACCCGATTAGATTATCATGAACGGTGACCAACACACTTAGACCAGGCAGGCAGTCCACATCCCATACCAATAAACAGGTATAGAAGGAAGACTACCACGACACCTAGGAGAACCATCAATTTAATATTCTTCCACCACATCCGTCGCCGCAAACCACGGCTACGCATCCGGAAATCATGTGCGCTCCCACCAAGGCGGTCCGTCTTGTCGACTAATAAATCAATCCGCTCTCCACGCTCAAGAACTCGCTCGATATTCTCCGTCATGATATCGCGCACACTATCGATCTCGCGCTTCGCAGAGGCAAGTGAGTCGCTCGGGGGTGCAGTGTTGTATGTTTGGAGTAAAGAGCGTAATTCTGTGTTGAAAGCTGCACAGCCGTATGCTGGTAGCGAGCCGAAATCCGTACTAGACGGGTTATATGTTGACAGGAACTTGCGCTTCATTTCCAAAAGGTAAGCGAATGGAATGCGGCGACCCTGCTCGGCGGATGCAACGACTATGAAGCTGAGCGGTGCGTAGGAGCTAATTTCCGAGCGGCCGCTTTGATCTTCGGCGGTGCCTCCTGACGGGGAGTCGGCGATATAGTGAACGAATAGGCGTTCATGAGTGTATGTGAGCTTCTGAGGCTTATCATGAGTGATCTTTGGGAGGATTATGGAGGCGAGTGATGAAGCAGCGGTGGAAGATGTCCCCGGAGACGAATGTTCGGCTAGGATAGTGGTACGATTGGCGATGCATGAGCTAGTCGTTGATGCTTCGTTAGATAGGCACTCAGGCGTTGGTTGCATGTTCGAGTTGCTGGTTTTGACTTACTAGAGTAGGAAGCTCGGGGCTTTTGAGGAGGAAGCCATTTTGAATTTATCGCCCTCGCTAATTATAGATTGAAGAGAATAGTTTAATGGAAGATAAACCTGCGAGAGGAGGATTATTGAAGGAGAGTGTCAGTTGTGAAGTTGCGGTTGCGCAGCTGGGGGTGGGTCCGATTAGTCACGTCATCAGGTGCGCGCTTGGCAGTTCATTTTATACTTCAGACTACCAACAAGATAAGTAGTAGTATCATTTATTTTGAGAACAAGAAATTATATATATAGGCTTGTCTTAACCATTTATTATTATGCACCATCTAAAAAATGGGTTGTATTACCGGTATTATCGGAAAGAGTCCTACGATTTACTACTACTCGTGGTGATTAGCTTGTTCGGTGGTAGTAAGAGTATCATGGATTGTCATAACATCTTGAAGTACTTCATATTATTTGGAGATTTTCCAAGCTAGAACCTTTTATCAAGAAGCGAGAATTGTTCAAAGTTTTCAATCTTCCATCAGTGAATATCCAGAAAATGATCATAATGAAACACGGAAACAAAACAACTAAGCCGACTCGTGGACCAATTCAAATCCACCTAAAGTTGTATCAACCAGAACTCCATCACCTTTATCATGCTCGTTATCGTCATTAAAGTCATGAGATTCCTCCAGGTCAGTATCATCACTAAAGTCAGATTGATGACCCATCACGGTACTATTGCTATCGCTGTCTGCCCCGTCCATGTTAAAATCCATCTCTTCATCGGTGGTCGTCATTATCAATTCGCTCTCGGGATACTCCATGAGAGAATCCTCCTCTCTGGCCATAATGTCGGTATTGTCCACTCCATGTTCTGAGTCGGCTGAATCCACAGACTGGAGATACGAACGATGGGAGTATGTAGCGTGGTGGGATGCACCCTGCACAGTACTCTGAGAATCCGACGGACCGATCTCACTGAATAAATCCTCTGTTGAAGCAGTACTACTTGTGGTAACCGCAGGCCCAGGAGCCGAGAATCCTCCAGTTTCCATGATGGGGATATCGTGATCCGTGAAAACGCCACCGCTTCCATCGTCGTTTCCTCCAGCCCACAATGGTAAAAGCTTTAACTGGTTTTCCGATAGGCAGATGAGAGTGTCGATCGACTCAAATTGAATGGAGGACCTTTCGGGTGGAAATATCAGTTGGCGGGCAGATTGACGAATGTAGGTATTGGCCCAGACAAGAAAATCAGTGAGATCAAACTGGCTCGGATCATTTGAGGCGGTGTTATCAGTTGTGAAAGTAGCCGACTGAGGTTGAACTGGTTTCGAGTTGGTGGCGAAATTCCAACGATTTGCTTCGTCGTCATCCTCTTCTATCGGACCTGACTCGTCTAATGAGGGAGGCTCAAATGGAAAGGCTAGATCATCTTCGGGACATGAAAGGGCAGCTTGCATGGAGTTCGAGTCGGATTCATTGCCATCTGGATATTCAACAGGCGGGCGTGGGCGTAAAGCCATTACATCGGGCTGCGAAATTGACCCTCTCGTGGATGCTGAGGTCGAGGAGGAAGAAGTGCCGTGGCACTCTTGTATCGCAGATTTCTGGCGTAAATTGATTGTCAAGGAAAGATGACCATATCGTGCGTCGGAAAGCTTCTTTCTGTTTATGCGAAACTTTTGGTTTAGAGTGTTGGCTTCCATGTCGAGACTTTGTCTTGAATGGAAGAAAATCCGAGCACGCTCATGGCTTTTGAAAGGAAGCAGTTCTAAGCCAATCTCTGAGATGGTCTGATGAGGAAACCTCCGTGAACCGAAGCCGAAATCTGAGTCGCCAATGAGATTTATCCTTAAAAGGTCGTACCAAAAGCTTCTGCCGATGAGGCGATGGAGTACGTCTCCGGGACCGAATTTGACAGGCGAATCGCACATCCTAGTTGCAGGAACTGCATCGCAAGATCGAATTGGGTCTCTTGACCGCTGCAGGAAGCAATAAATTCGATACCTCACGAACTCTTTCAATTGGTCGGTAAATCTATCGACTTTGCGTTGGTCCTCAATATATTCCAAGTCCTGTTTCTGCAGGAGTAGCTTCTTGAATTCTGAGCTTTGTCGAAACCAGCTCATGTCATCGCCTGCGAGAAGCAAGAAGAAATTGATAATATCATCAGCAAAGCTCTTGCTTGCATACTCTATGCGTTGTACTTCAACGTCCTCTAGAAAATCAGTGATCCGGCTGCGGTCGATCTTCTCCTTATAGTTGCTTCTAAAGGGAGTGAGGTTGGCGGAACGAATCAGATGCAACAAGGCTTCATCTCCAACTATTCCAAGGAATGCATGACGGCAAAGCTCGGCGGACTTAATCCCACAGGCCACACGGTATGCGATCTCCGGATGGATCTCAATAAATTTGGTGTTATCTGACTCAAAAAACCAGGAGAGAACGTATCCACTGATGGCTGGTGCGGTTGCCACGTCGAAGACTTTGGCTACCGCGAAAAAGGTCCATAGTTTGCATGGTGTATCCAGAGTAATAGAAAGACCTTCCAGAGCATGCAAAACGTGCTCAATGCCTTCGCGATGACGTTCAGGAGAGTACTCCACCGGTAGAGTGGCTGGCTTTGACTCCAGGCTCACATCTGTAAATGCACTCTCCCCAACCCCTTCATCTGTTAGACCAATAACTCCGTCCTCGGGCAGAGCTTCAATATCTTTTTCGAGAGGGGCTTTCCATACTGGCAATGAAGGACCTATGGCTTGCCATGTCTCATCTGTAAGCGGCTCACAAATATCATCGCCTCCGACGCATGATGAAGGCAACTTCCACACAGAACTTAACGACGCCCATGTCCGAATTCCGGGAGGACAAGACAACTCTGTCAGGAGAATGATAGCATCATCATCTAATATTGCGGGTGTCAGATCTAGAAGGTATTTGATGCCGTCCGGAAGCTCGTAATGGAGGCCTCGCTGTTTGGCAACTCGAACTTGCACTCGAGGTTTAAAAAGGTCTGCCAAATATTTCGAGCCAGTGTTTAAAATTTTCTCGGAGTGAATACGATGCACCGCGGTTGAGTATCTGTTGATTGAGCGAGATCTGTCATTTGGGGGCGGATCGATAAAGACAAGTGTATCGCCATCATCGAAGAGGAGCAGTGGTACGACTGATTTTCTCTTGATGGTTTCATTTCGATCGATCGAAGAAAGGGCTTCGTTTTGAGTGATAGGAGGCATATCTTCTGACACCGGTAGGGCTGTCTCAGAAGAATTTCCGGGGCTTGAAGAGCTGGCTGGATATCGTTCATGCCAAGGTGAGAATGCGACTGGGACTTCAGGCGACGAGGGCCTAGCTGGGGGTGGGTAAGGCGTAGCCATAAGGAGAGAGTGGGTGAATCTCGGTTTGGGAGTATCTAAGTTAAAAGGGAGAGCTATAAAGAAAAGAAAGAAAGAAACCAGCAAAGAAGAAGAAGAAGAAGAAGAAGAATGCAAAGTGGAGAGAGAAACGTGATCTGCCCGAGTTGAGCCTCAACCGGGGGGTTGTTGCCTTTCAGGCTGACTCACTCACTCGTTTACTTTCTAACAACTACATTTGATTGCCATCTTGAAGATTAATTGGAATTCATATATATCAGCTTACTGATTGCATGTCTTCTCACTTTTAGTTCATCTCTAACAACCATTTACACTCACCCACAAGCCACTACGATGAACAACCTCGTGTTGACGACTCCACTGCGGGGACTGAGGCACAATCAGCTCCACACTTGACAGATCTAATATCAACTGGAGAACACTAATGTATAACTACTGTATGTACTTCACAGCGGCTGATTATGGATCCGTCCTCCCAAACTTAGGTGTACCATGGTTATTGAGCTTGATCGGTTCTTGGATTTGCTACCCCTCGTGGTGTGCTCATCGAGATGTCATGACAATAAATAGCTATCTTCTAGCTGGGAAATTCCCATTCAACCATGCTTCTTTGTTCACACTAAACCAGCATTCTCGCCGGTTTATACACGACTGACTTTCTTAATCAAGATAATTTAACATGGCCGTGCTCGCTGGAAGCTCGATGTCAGGTGGGCGTAAGCCTATGAGGTCCGTCATCATCCGCCCTCAGCCCCGAGAATACATCGCCACCTCATGCTAATACAGCTACGTCTTGCGACAGGGCCAGCTCTATCGCTTTCATGAGCATCGCTGGTGTAATCGGAGGAACCTGGGTCTTGTTTCGACTCATGGCACCAAAGAGAGGTACCGTGTTAACAACTGAAGAAGTCGACGAATATCAGGGCTCAACTTCCCCCCAAACCGACGTGGGCAATAAGACTGCTCGACCTCCACGCAAGGCATATACTGTGCCACGAGGTGGCTCTATTTGAATCTCTATGGGATTAAAAGAGGCAGAAAAGGTACTTGTTCTTGTTAAAGCTTTTGGAAACAAATCATGCAAATGCGTTCGTGTGCGGTCAATCCTAATGGTATGTGCATAAAATACAAAATCAAACGTGGTTGAGAAACAAAGTCTGAAAAACACATAAATCAAGAGGCCTTTCCCTTTCTTAGTTATCTGTACAGGGTATTTGCGAATATACACAAAGGGGATGCAAAAATGACGAAAAGAAATCAAAACAAAATATCAACAGTGAGACAGGAAACCTCCCTCCAAGAAAGTCCGTCATGCCGATCGTGGTGCATCATTATCGTCTTCGTTTTTCTTCGCCTCGTATGAGAGACGTCCATCACGGCCGATTCGGCTTTCCTCTGAGCCTGGTCGGGGTTTCTTGCCGTCCTTTTCTCTCTTCTCCACGCGTCTCTTCTTCTCACGAAGACGGTACTCATCAGCTCGAGTACGGCTTCGGCTGGGACTTGGGCTGGATCCAGATCGTCGAAGGTCCTTCACTTCTTTGATCACTTCACGGAATCCTTCTTCTATATTGTTCATTCGAGCTAGAACCAGTTTGCTGAGCATGTCTTGTGTTTGACTGGGAGCATCTCGTCGAAGACCCCCGGTCGCAAATGCCATTTGAGTATTGAAGCTAGATGGTACGGCACCAGCAAAAGCATTGATCACTGCTTTGTTGTCTCCTAAGTCAGATCCAAGTCCGAATAATGATCGCTGGGGGCGAGCTGAGCCAGCACGATCCGAGAGATAGAGACCTTCGAGTTCTGGTACAGATCGTTGGTTTATCCCAAGAGAGGCGTTCCGTGCAAATCCCGATTGAGCAGGATGTCTCTTGATGGTTCCCTGATCTACTGAGGTTGAGACAAGAGGCAGTCGACTCGGTTCGTCGTCCGAAGAATCTTGATTAGGTCTGGGAGGGGTGGAACGGCCTTCAGTACCTTCATTGGGTGATCCGATCGGGTTGTAAAGCATGGTGACCCCAGAGATGTTGCGAGTATGCTTAGGGCGGCGTGTAGGGCTGCCCCGGCGTGACAGTAGCCTCGCAGTGGATGGCCGGGAACTGTAGAACTTCGGCGTTGTCTTCTCGCTGCTTTCCACATTCTCATCTCCATCACTGTTATTCTCTTTATCAGAATCGCCATCGTTGCTAGTGAACTCGTCGTCTCCCTCCATGTCTGTGTGCTGAGAGAGCTGCCTGGTTCGGGTCGGAGACACAGAATCGCCTTTTCGATTGAAGGCAGGACTAGCGATATGGCTCCGCTCCTCCGGGTTCGATGCGACTGATCGAGTGGTTTCGGTGAAATTGCGCCCATGTGCAGCTATCACTTTGCGGAATGGGAAGCGCGGTTGACGAGCACCTAAAGCAGGCATTTCGAGGTGGTCAGCAGCGGAATCCTGCTCATCGGGCGTATGAACTGGGCCGGATCCGATCTCCTGCATCCAGTCCTTGATCACGTTGTTGGTCTGTTGTTTACGTCTGGGCCCGCGCATTTGATCATCGCTGAAAGGCCGCCGGAAAACCTCTTCCAATGCTTGATCTTTTTGATAGGTGGCAACGGATGGCTCTCGTACTAATCGCGGTACTTTGTTACTGAAAGCGCGGAATCGATTTGGTCGCCAAGTTGACGTGGGATCTGACGCTTTTGTCTGTGGGTTCGCATCGACAAGGTCTGTCAAATCCACCACTTTGGCGCTCAAGATGGTTTTCTCGTAAAGGCAGATTGTGAACAAAATCGGTAGATGGGTGATTTTGATGATGGTTCGGTTCAGTCGGATGAATTCACGAAATGGCATCACATATCGAAACGGCGTGACTAGCCAAGCAATGATATTTGTCGGGGCAACATAGGAGAAAAGAGCATCAGACTTCACCATAGATATGGCGTTGACGGCAAACAAGAATTGATGCTCTTGGTTGGCGTTCTGTACAATCCTCATGAAGGAGTTTGTGAGCACAGTGATTAAGATGGTGACGACAACAAAATGACAAATGAAGAGGAAGACTGTTAGAATCGTCCTTCCAAGAAGATTGTAATCCTCCCACATCGACCATGCTGTAGGCGTAAAACCCATCAACATTTGAAACAGGCCATAAGCCACCACATTTGGAGAATTATCGCTGCCAAATGATAAAAATGCGACAAAGAAGCCGCTGCATGCGATGACAATCAACACGAAGACCGCGATTAGATCGGATGCCATGATACGAAACGCAATCAGCAGTTGCGAGAAGTATCGGTAATGATCAAGAATTGAAAAGAGGCGAGGGAACAGAAGAACCGCATTGGCAGCCAACACATCATAAGCTTGGTTGGCAACCTGCTGATTGCGCGGGTAAGTCAAGAAAGCACCGTATATCCGTAAACAATAGTAGCAGAAGAGCAACAAAAGGATGCCCAAATCAAAGATGTTCCAGAAACTCATGAGATACAGACTGAACCCTTGCTCGTTGAATCCAACCACTTCGTCCAGCATGAACCCTGTGCTCCAAAACCAGAACACGACTTCGAGGGAAGTGATAGGTCGACTTCTTTCTTGTAGTACTGCCAAAAACAGGCCCAATAACACGGCGAAAGAGACAGTGGAGAGAAACTGCCGATAACGTGGGACTCGGAGTCGTGACAACTTGAAGAGTGAAGCCTCGCGGGGGTTGTATAATGTTACTGAACGACGCATGCTTCCATTCCCGGGTGCTGCAAAAGAGTCCCCATTATGGTCTCCAGATGTCCCGTAGTTCGGGCCACTAGCTGTATTCCCACGACGATGTAGATTATCAGCGGCAGAATGAAAGACAATAGTTCCCGCCCAGATGGCCTCGAGCTGTTGAACAACAACGGGGTGAGCTAGAAACCGCTTCGCTTGGGCACGTATAGCGACCTCAAGACACGAAATCCGCGCTGTTCCAACAACACGCTTCCTTTGTGGGCCGGCTGCCCATGCATCTGATGGGTCTTGACCTTGGAGTGGGTAGAACTCATAAGATAAAGCGTCGATCAGCTCTCTCGTCGAATATTCGCGAAGTAACTTGATAGCCAGCAGTTCGCTGACCATGGCCCGTGTTTGACTAGCGCCACTATTTCCGGGGTTGATCTGGATCTCTTTTTCGAATTGGAGACAATTGGCCATGAGGGCATAGAGAGTGGCTCGCGAGAAGTGGGTGGACATGATTTTCTGCTGGATGGGCTTGATCAGGAACTGTGAAACCTGGGGCGATCGAAGTTGGTCCCATGTCAATGTGGTCTCGCAACGGGATGCGATCAATGGACGAATGGCATGTGTGATATCGTATACTGGAAGAGAGTCTAAACATAATAATGAGTTAGATTAACTAATCATCCTAGGTATAGCTATTTTGGGGATCGAGGTAGAGCCAAGGGGGCGGGGGAAGTGACATACCTAGATGCGAGGCAGAGAAGATTGGGAGAAGTGGTGTAGACTCCAAGTGCTGCTCATCCTCTTCCTCATCATCTTCATGCACCCACACTCCATCCTCATCTTCATCGATATCTTCTTCGTCGACATCCTGTAGTTCGGGAGCGCCATAACCGCCAGAGTTGCTGAATCCTCGAACGCGTCTACCACCGCGGTTTGCTGCAGCTCGAAACCATGGAGAGTTATTGTGATCGCTCGGAGTAAATGGCGAAGAGAATTGCGCCTCGTCTACCTGTGGGCGGCGTGGTTTGGGACGAAGCAAAGAAGCCAGCATGGTGGGAGGGAAATTCAGACGCGCCGCATGATAAGAGATTTTGACTGAGATACGAGGGGAAGTCTTTTGGATAGGACCCAGGTAGTTTGTGGAGGGGTCGAAGGGATGAAAAATGCGACGATCCGGGGAAGATGCGCCAGAATTTGAGGGAAGTCAAAAAACTTGAAGTATCGAGAACTCTCTCAAAGGGAAGAAGTCGGGGCGCGCGAATTGATTCGCGAGTGAAAGTTGAGCTATCGCGGATCTGGAGGAGATCGGAGGCTCCACACGTCATTGCGCAGCACAGCTGATCATCTTATGTATGTACAGTACGGAGTAGTTATAGGAGGGGTTAATTACATTCTTGAGTTCTTTAGATTTGAACTGGCTTATGTTAGGTTTCACAATGGCCGTTAGAATGAATATACATACTATAATAAAGTATACTACAGGAAGTCATGTTCGTACTTAATAAGTGCATGTTTTCACATCTCCCGATTGGGTTATCCGAGTATATAAAGTACTCCACTACAATACTCCAGTCCGATTAATTCTCCGAGTTGTACGAGGTACTAGTAGACACTTTATAGGCCGGTCTATGGGTGAAAGAGCATAGTTATAATTAAAATATCACAGATTCTTCCAATGTGAATCTATTTTGGGGCTATCATGGTTGTTAATGCAGATGAACAGATGTTCTTCTACTGGCGCTGGAAGCAAGTTCTATCCTTATCTTATATACCTATATAGAAATAATAGTTTTAGAGCTGAAAAGAGCCATAGCAGACTACCAAACTGATTAGATTCAAGTACTTCAACGTATAATAAAGTGGGGAGAAGCAGTATTACCAGAGCAAACAATCACACATCAAACCACCAACACTAAAAGCTTCATCTCTTAACATAGTGACAGATAAGAAACAAACACCCAATCATATTTATATATATCGGAACTTCTGCTAACCTTTTACCATATAATGCCAACACTCACTTATTTAATGTTTCCCAAAGTCTTGTTCAGCCACGCATGGATCGTCCTCGAGAGTTCTTGACCAGCACCAGTCTGACAATGAAAGCCAGCCACCCCCTTGAATGTATGCAGAGTGGCCAAGTCACCCAACGCATCTGCAACCTGTTTTGGCTGTCCAACATAACTGCTCTCCAACTCAGCATCACCAACAAACACAGGGATCTTGATCTTATCGATAAACCCCTCCACATTATACTCCTTCACCTGAGTAAAGAAATCAGCTGGTGAGTGCGTATAGAACGACCACAGTCCCTGATCAATGCCCCAGGTGGCACCGGTGGGTAGCTTGCCAGCTTCTCGAGCTGTGAGGAGAATGTCATCGAATTGCGTGTAATTACCAGCCTCGTAGATATCGATCATTTCAGTCGACAACTCCCTTTTGTACGCAGCGTAGTTATCCCAGACCCCGTCAATCAACACCGCTGCCGATAGACGGGGCTCGAAAGCTGCGGCTCGGGCAGCTAAATAACCGCCAAAAGAGTTGCCAATGAGAACAAGACGGCTCTCATCTACGACTTGCTTCTTCTCCGAGAGCACATAGTCCACCACGGGAGTGACGACTTTTTCCCAGTCCGGTCTAAAACCAAGGTTTTGGTTCCGACGTACAGTTGGTTGACCCGGGCCTTCATAGGTGACACAATTCCAGCCACGGGCCAGGGCTGGCGCGACAAAGTTATGATACGAGTCCTCCTGTGCAGCATCAAAGCCGTTCCCAATAATCAAAGTTGGTAGCTTATCATTATTGCTCTCCGAAGCAGAGTACCAAATAGCCTCAACTGTGAAGTTGTCCTTGGTAGCAGCTGGAATCTGGATGCGTTTACCAGGAATAGTTAAAGCAGCTATCCCCTTGTCGAACGCTGCAAGATGCTCCGCCCAAATACTGTTGATGAGAGGATTGCTCCAGTTACCGTGGAGGTAGTTGTCGGCCTTGCGGAAATACGATGCTGCAGAGAACCACGTTTCTCTGACATTGAGAGGGTCGTAGGCATTTTCTGGGTCCTCTGCTTGAGCTTTGGTGTCATTGGCGAGCTTATAGAAGACCTCACTGAAGGAGGTCATGTTCCCGGCTTCGATTGCTTTCGCTGCGCCAAGAATAGGGCCGACATCACCTCCTCCGGTGATAGACTCGCCGAGGGGAGTCAACAGGTCGAAGTTCATTGTTGAGTCATTGCTTAGCAACAGTATGGAGCTGTTAGCGGTGCTATATGCCGCGAACACACCGGAGGAGTTTAGCAGAGCGGCCAAAAAAGAGCCTATGTAGGCGGAGGAGTCGATTTTCATGACGCAAAATGAATAGGAAGAACAAATTAGATAGAGCGATTTGATAAAGCTTCGTAACTTTTGAGTGACTTGCTAATTGTGTGTGTCTGATCCAAGTTGTGTTCCATCTGGGCTTTTATACTTAATCCTCGCGGCCGTACGCGGTGATCCATGACCCGAAATCCTAGCCAAGGAATATTCTATGTCATTAGGCGTCCCCATATTAAACCCAATTAAGCATTGGTGTCTTGGAAGAATATTTTCTGCAATGGATCTCGTTGGTCGCAGAAGCTTGAATTAGGCTACTGCCATACTTCGGCCCGCAAATCGCTCGCTCCAAGCAGCGAAATTTCGCTGCTTGGAGCGAAGTCATAGCCTATCCTAGCCACGCTTCGGGGTTAGGCCATTTATAATATTGCTCGACATCCGCTTTCTACTTAATGAAGATAATCTATGATCATTTTCTATTTTTGGTCAGCTTTGAATGATATTTTAGGGTTTTCAGCAACCTGATTAAAAATTGTTGCCTCCGGTCTTTTGTGTCATTGAGACTGTGCTTCCATTGATGTTCTCCGAAATACGTTGATCTTTCGAACTTCGAATACGCACATTCTCAATTGTAGCAAAATGGGTATGATACAGCAGATCACTACTCAGGCTTTAATTATGCCAGTCTTACTGGCGTTGCTTACAATTGCGCACGAAGATGTGTCGATGGAATTGGATTCAGCAATGAGTACTGAAACGCATGCAGCCCCAACAACATCTCCCTCTGGATATTCAAACTCGCAGACTATGCAATGCGAAACCTCTATGAGCTACTTTGCCTGTGGTGGGCACTCTGGTATTATCATAGGGCATATTTCTCTCATGATCCTAGGCTGGGTCCTAATTCTTCCTTCGTGTAAGCGAGATTTCCATCAACTGTTCGAGCTGTAATTTAACCATTCATAGCTGTCATGCTTAGTATTGCACGCTCCCGGTTCGCGCTCTTATCACATCTTCTATTTTTGGTCGTCAATACTCTAGGTTTAGTCCTCGGAGCCCTCTATAATACCCAAACACCTGATCTATATGAGAACAATGCTCATCATAAGATTGGCTGGATTGTGACATGGATCATTATCTTCAAGGTCATTCTTGTCTTAATCCTGTTTTATACGGGCCACTTGGATTCAAAGCCAGTGCTTAATTCATTTGAATATACCTCGTTTATGCCGGTCGCCTCAGACGAAAACCGTCGGTCCTGCGAAAGTGGCCAGGGAGCTGGTATTGATACTTCCCTCGACAGCCCAACATCGCCCCCTTTTGAACCTCATGGTTTGTTTGATGAAACCGAGCATCCAGAGAAGTATGCAAGGCCTTGTGGACTGCGCAATTGGTTTTATAGCTCCTTTATGAACCGCTGTCTCTCGAAATACGTGCCACGAATCGTCTCGAGCCGTGCTTCATACATTTCAGACATTGCGAATAATATAATTGACCGAATTATTCTCCCGCTCGGTTTCCTTTCAACTGCGTCAGGTGCAGTCACCTACGGTGGAATTTTCCGGGGTAAGGATGCTTTCAATGGCCTAGCGCATTTCATCAAAGGTGGAATCTTTTTCTGGTATGGAATCATCACCCTCGGCCGTTTTGTGGGTACTTGGGCGGACTTGGGTTGGGCCTGGAATTTGAAGCCCACAGCATCAATCGTTGGATGGAAAGCCAGAGTTCCTTCAGCTGAGTTTGTGGAGTCATTTGTTATCTTTCTGTATGGTCTTACCAACGTTTTCTTGGAGCATCTATCAAACTGGGGTGGTGCATGGGCTCCGAGTGATTTGGAACATGTCTCTATTTCCATTATGTTTTTTGGCGGAGGTCTGATTGGCATGCTTTTCGAATCTCATCGCATTCGTCACGCTCTCAACAACACACTCCGTCAGACTACTCCTTATGATCCTTACAACGAAAAGTGGCAGCCTCCCAAATCGCAGGGTGTACCCCTCAACCCAATGCCCGCTCTTATTATCCTCTTACTGGGCACAATGATGGGATCACATCATCAAGACAGCATGACATCAACAATGGTGCACAAGCAATGGGGTAATATGCTTGTTGGCTTCGCGCTCGCTCGGGGAATGACTTATGTGCTTCTTTTCTTGCGCCCACCAGTATCTTACCTCCCCGCTCGTCCACCAACAGAGATTGTGTCTAGCTTCTGTCTCATCGCTGGTGGGCTTTTACTCATGCTGAGCGTAAGTTATATGGAATCAAGCTAATGAATACGACTAACAGTGTTATCAAATAGACACGTAATGTGGTTGAAGCTATGGAATATTACCGACTGGATGCCATGTTCACTTTCACTATCAGTATGGGCTTCACAGCCTTCATTATGTGTTTGGTTATCCTAAATATCGTGCTCAAGGCTTGGGCAGTGAGGACTCCAGAAGCATTAGCGAGCAACGACCGCAGCTGAACAAAAACGCATCCTTTTGACATTTGAGTTAATATGGCCGTTTAGTATAACTTCGAAAATACACACTATCCCTCGCCTCGTATGTACGTGTCAGTTTGATGGAGTAGCGTGCCGATTTTTTGATGCGAATTGCGCGAGTAGTATTATTCAGGGTTCATCTCTGACTCTGAGAGGTTCAATATTGTTGGCCCCAACCTGATCTATAGTATGCCCAGATATGAATAGGACGAGTAGTAGGTACGCCGCTCCATATTGAGGAACTCTTTTTGTCTCTGAACGACTCTTTTTCGTTTCATACTACCGCTGGCTTGGGTTATTCTGGTTTCGTGGAATACGCCATTCAATATATCTATTCTTGATCGATACCGACTGTTCTACATGGATATGCCGCGGCCTAATCATCATCAATCGGTGGGGTTCTTGGCCGGTGGCCGCCTAATCTCACCCGACATATTCAAGTTGGGGCTCTTCAAGAACCCACAATTCTCATCGCCAGCACCATTTTGAGATGAATGTCGATCTATGTACTGTGTGGATTGTGTGAATCCAAAAATAGATGTACCTCATCGGCGATTTTCTGGGAAATTCAAATAGCGATTATCGTCCCACTGCAACTTGAATAGCATCCCCTCATTGCACTCTGTTCAAGTGACTAATCAATCATCGTCCTTGTCTGGAATGCCAGCACGATTATCGAATCTTCAGGCTGACAGCACCATTTGAATGCTCGGAACAAGTGATTTTCAACTATCTTACGACTAATTCTCACCCTTGCAGTATTGGGATCTATTGAGAGGACGGGGGATTCGCAGTTAGACACTACCAGAAGCAATGGAGAACATCCAAGCAACAGTGGCTCGCTCACATCCAAATTTAACTTCTAACATCAAACCACGCCGGGCTGGCGTGCCTTGTGTGCGATGTCGTCAGATGAAGGTGAGTTCAAGTGATTCCTAAATTCTAGCAGTACATATGGTTACCGGAAATCTGAACTTAACGCCGGCTCTCAGGTGAAATGTAATGCCAGCCAGAAGTTCCCTGCCCCTTGCTCGGGTTGCGAGAAGGCGAACGAGCGCTGCTCTGTTGATCCCTCATTCAAGAGGACTCCCAAAAGAAGGTAGAACCAATCCAGCCATCTCTCTTCCCCTAGTATTTTGGCTCTATTCTCATGCTTTCTTTTACTCGAATCGAATATAGCTCGAAGTCCCGCCGAGAACATGAGGATGAAAAGGTGTACACGGTGCCCCAATTCGTGTCATCAAGTAATGTTCTGGGAGGGCCATCATTGATGTCAGAAGGTCCTTCAATTGGCTCCGAGTCTTCTGCTGCAGACATTTTTGCCGAATTGCGACTCGAGAAGGGCCGGTTCACTCGCTTTGCCCATGAAGCTACCGGTATCGAACTCAAGCCCAGTGTAGTCGCGGAGATGCTAGAAGAGTATGATAGACCATTAATACTTTCATTTCAATTTGTATACTCACTGCCTTCAGATACTTCAATAATATGCATCCGAAGTTCCCCCTGTTGCTTGATCCAAAAACCGTAATCGACAGTTACGAGAAAGAACCGTTATTGTTCTGGAGCATATTGACCATTGCAAGCAAAGACTCGGAAAAGCATGCAGCTATCAACACTCGGTTACAAATTCTTTCAAGGCAACTCGCGGCGGATATAATCCTCCTTGGAAATCGTTCTATTCACCTAGTCCAAGCCTTACTTCTTCTATGTGTGTGGTCCTCTCCCCATGGAAGCATGAATAAGGAGCCACTGTCAATGTACTGTGCTCTCGCAATTTCAATGGCACGGTCTCTTGGCTTACATCGACCACAACATCCATTTGCTTTCTTTGCCGCAATGTCATCAGAGCTTGAAACATTGGAGGTTCGGCGATCAACCTGGCTGTCCTGTTTTATTATTGATCAATGGTATCACTACACTTGTTCTCTCGAAGAATTGAGCTAATTCTTCACCAGGCATACTCTCAGATTCGGTGTGCCAAGTTCCATCAGGATCGATCACAGCATTCTTCATACTCTGAATGACTCTACTGATATACCTGGGGTAGCAACAACTATGAGGATACAACTGCATATTGCTGTTGTCACCTCGAGAATTTCAGCTGCCCTAGGAGAATGCGAGACATCTACGACTGGACTCCTGGCTGACCCGCAACCGTTCTTGCGGGTTTTTGAAACCGAGTTTGGTATCATACAGGAAAAATATGCTGACGTATGGTCTCCCACCGATGAGGTCTCGTTCCTTGATGCCCGGCTCAGCTTGTACTCTTATGTCCTCTATCAGAGGGCAAGTCAGGCCCCGGGAAGCATTCATTTGGGAAACGAACATGAACTGATCACGCAAAGTAGCGTCACGGCAAGACAGCTCCTGACAGTGGTCACCACTTTTCCCGAATTACTAAGTAAGGGAATATTCCATGTTTTTCGCTCAGCAAGCTATGCAGTATTCTTCCTTCTACGCCTGCTTGGGACGGCACCCAGTCACTGTATCGATGAAGCAAGTATCAAAAATACTGTTAGGCAGACATTCGCGATTATGAAGGGCATGTCTGAAACAGGGAGTGACCGACGGTTTCAATGTATACGAGTCTGCAGGATCATTGAACACATGATCAATGAAGACTGGAATACAGAAGTACCGTTTACAGGTAGAGCCGAATCATTTATGGCGATGAACTTTGTCGCAGATGTTGCTGCTAGGGGCATTATCAAGGCCACTCAACAGCACTCGGCTACCCGAACAGAGCGTAGCCGGGAGGCGCCCGTGGCAGCGGGAATTCAGGCGAATATGATGCCGGACTTGGACCTCAATTTTCTGGCATCGGATCCGATGGAATGGGCTATGGACTGGCAGAACATTGATGACCTACTCCTTCCCGATGAGAATACAGATGGTTTCTCGTGATGTCGTTTACAAGAGTACGCAAGAGTATGTAGAGTTTGGCCTCAAAAATGAAGCAGGACTAAAATTTGGGATTTCGGCAAAATTTTGATCGAGGTCATGTTGTGAACCTGCTGCCGGTCGTCCGAGATATCTATAGCTCCAGGATAAAGATGTTGGCATGGTTTTCGGTGCTGGGGATGCGAAGAATATGTATTTGACGGAATGATAAATAGTTCCCATAGATATACGAAGGATATAAGAATGGTAAAAAATATAGATACAAAGACTGAGATGAGAGAGTGAAAACAAAAAGAAAACAAAAAATGCGTCAGCACTAGGGTTCGAACCTAGGCACCCGAAGGTACTGGATAGCTAGAACAAACGTTCAAGTCCAGCGCGTTAGACCACTCCGCCATACTGACTAATTATTCAATTTCTGCAGTTTTACAATATATAGACTACAAACAGTAAATCTTGAAATGAAGACATGATCGATGAGCAGCAAACCCAAGTGACTGTTACACGATCTTCAAATCATTGTAACCTCTATCGATACATTGATTCCATAAGGTACCTCAAGGTCGTTACAGCACCTTTTGGACAATCATAGGTACTCTCGGTATCAAGGCCTGGTTTTACCGAATCAAATCTCCACATAATTAGTGTAGGGCTGCTAGGTCCTACAATACACTGTTCAGCTGATTTCTGGTAGAAATGGATACCTTACTGCATTGTATGATCTATGCTGTCTCGATATCTCTATCCATGAATACATAATCATCAAGTTCTGCTCAGGTAGGCATGCCGTTGCCCAATTTTGTGCTATCCTGAACCGTAAATTCGAGGGACTGCAATATATATCGGGTCTGCTTACAGTGTACTACGCTGCTAGTAGCAATGGTTGAGAATACCAATCTATATTTAGGTATGATTATACCAGCTTAAATCAAAGGCTGTATATAGTATACGACAGGAAGAATCCTATCACTGACACTATTATAAAGCCATATCTTAGATATGATCGATGGACAACTCCCCACATTCTCACGTTAAATTAATTGCAGCTCAATTCTGCAGCCGCGGCAGTTTCAATTGGAGCCGCCGCGATCGGCTGATCGGTTATCATGCCTTATCGCTCACCGCCTGCATGTCACTTTAATGCATGATCTGTATATGTACAGTCAATTGGAACTGGAAAAAGAGCCATTGGGGGAACAATTGAGGTCAATGCTATCTGGACTATTTTTGACCAAATCCCAGTTGGACCAGCCATTTCACAAATGGCCTCAAACTGCCGTGCCGATCGCAAGAAACCCCCCCAGCAAATGACTCAATAGCTCCACAATTGGGAAAATTCTGAAGGCGGTCAACATTCCACCACCCACCGGAACCGGTGGACCCTCCGGTGGCACGAAAAATTTATTCTGCCAGAGCCCTCGCTCTTCTCTTCCTTCATACCTCAGCTCTTGCAGCTGCAATTCTACTCTACACCCCTTCTTTCATCTCTCTACCCCCCCAAAAACCCTCAAAAATATCCAAAAAAGAATCCTCATTAAAACAAAAAAGTCTGACTGGTGGATGTTGTGCTAGAGTGACCTCGCACTCGAACAAATCGTCCCCGAGAGGACTTGTCCCCTCTTTTCTCCCAGACCAACAAGGACCTGCTGCACATCATGGCTGCCAACACTGGTGCTATCATTACTCCTGCCTCCATCCCCATTCGGGGTGGTAGCGATCGTCTCGTGGCTCTCGAGCTGCAAGATGGCACCGTCTATCACGGTTACAACTTCGGTGCTGAAAAGAGCATCTCCGGTGAATTGGTCTTCCAGACCGGTATGGTTGGCTACCCCGAGTCGATCACCGATCCCTCATACCGTGGTCAAATCCTGGTTGTTACCTTCCCTCTTGTGGGTAACTATGGTGTCCCTTCGCGGGAGCAGATTGACGAGCTCCTCAAGCTCCCCACGTACTTTGAGTCCAGTCAGATCCACGTCGCGGCGTTGGTGGTGGCAACTTACGCCGGTGAGGACTTCTCTCATTTCCTGGCTGCCTCATCTCTTGGTCAGTGGCTGAAGGAGTCCGGTGTCCCCGCCATGCACGGCGTTGACACCCGTGCGCTGACCAAGCGTCTTCGTCAAACTGGTAGCATGCTGGGCCGTATGCTGCTTCAGAAGGCCGATGTCACCAAGGAGGTTGCTTCCAGCGCTGACGTTGCTACCTGGAAGTCTCACTTCGAGGAGATCGAGTGGGTGGACCCCAACACTAAGAACCTGGTCGCTGAGGGTAAGTCAATCCGTCCTTATAACCCAACTACAAGTTAGTATTGTCTATGAACATTGGCTAATTGGTGTTTCTTTCTATATAGTCTCCATCCGTGAGCCCAAGCTCTACTCGCCCCCGGCCGATGTTGCTCTCAAGCATCCCTCGGGCCGCCCTGTCCGCGTCCTCTGCTTGGATGTTGGTATGAAATACAACCAGCTGCGTTGTCTGTTGACCCGCGGTGTTGAGGTCATGGTTGTCCCTTGGGACTATGACTTCCCCACCCTGGCAGGCAAGGACTACGACGGTCTTTTCGTCTCCAACGGACCTGGTGACCCCGCTACTCTCACAACCACCATCGACAACCTGACCAAGACCTTCAAGGATGCCCGCGTACCCGTTTTCGGTATCTGTCTTGGTCACCAATTGATTGCTCGCTCCGTCGGCGCTACTACCACCAAGATGAAGTTCGGTAACCGCGGTCACAACATTCCTTGTACCAGCATGATCTCTGGCAAGTGTCACATCACCTCTCAAAACCACGGTTACGCCGTGGATGCCTCCAGCCTCCAGAATGGCTGGGAGGAGCTGTTCGTCAATGCCAACGATGGCAGCAACGAGGGTATCCGACACACCAGCCGACCTTTCTTCAGTGTTCAATTCCACCCCGAGAGCACTCCCGGACCTCGCGACACTGAGTACCTGTTTGATGTCTTCATCAACACCATCCAGAACACCATTGCCTCTCCGGATGCCCTCACCAAGCCCGTGGAATTCCCCGGTGGCACCAAGGCTGAGAATGTCAAGGCTGCCCCCAGAGTTTCCGTTAAGAAGGTTCTTGTCCTTGGATCCGGTGGTCTCAGCATTGGTCAAGCTGGAGAGTTCGATTACTCTGGTAGTCAAGCTATCAAGGCCCTGAAGGAAGAAGGCATTTACACGATCTTGATCAACCCCAACATCGCTACTATCCAGACTTCCAAGGGTCTTGCTGACAAGGTCTACTTCCTGCCCGTCAATGCCGACTTCGTCCGCAAGGTCATCAAGCACGAGCGTCCCGATGCCATCTACTGTACCTTCGGTGGTCAGACTGCTCTTCAGGTTGGTATCCAGCTCAAGGATGAGTTCGAGGGCCTGGGCGTCAAGGTCCTGGGTACTCCTATTGACACCATTATCACCACTGAAGATCGTGAGCTGTTCGCTCGTAGCATGGATTCTATCAACGAGAAGTGCGCCAAGTCCGCCTCTGCTTCTACCCTCGAGGAGTCTCTTCGTGTCGTTGAGGACATTGGCTTCCCTGTTATTGTTCGTGCGGCCTACGCCCTTGGTGGTCTCGGTTCCGGATTCGCCGAGAACATGGACCAGCTGAAGGACCTCTGCACCAAGGCCCTCGCTGTCAGCCCTCAGGTTCTCATTGAGCGCAGTATGAAGGGTTGGAAGGAAATCGAATACGAAGTCGTGCGTGATGCCCAGGACAACTGTATCACCGTCTGTAACATGGAGAACTTCGATCCCCTCGGTATCCACACTGGTGACTCCATTGTCGTTGCTCCCTCCCAGACTCTTTCGGACGAGGACTACAATATGCTTCGAACCACTGCCGTCAATGTCATTCGCCACCTTGGTGTTGTGGGTGAATGTAACATTCAGTATGCTCTGAACCCCTTCTCAAAGGAATACTGCATTATCGAAGTCAACGCTCGTCTGTCCCGTTCTTCTGCCCTTGCCTCGAAGGCTACCGGCTACCCACTTGCTTTCATCGCTGCCAAGCTGGGTCTGGGTATTCCCCTTAACGAGATCAAGAACTCTGTGACCAAGTCTACTTGCGCCTGCTTCGAGCCTTCCCTCGATTACTGCGTTGTCAAAATTCCCCGCTGGGATCTGAAGAAGTTCACTCGTGTCTCCACCCAGCTTGGTTCATCCATGAAGTCTGTTGGTGAGGTTATGAGTATTGGTCGCACTTTCGAGGAGGCTATTCAGAAGGCTATCAGATCTGTTGATTTCCACAACTATGGTTTCAACGAGACCGATGCCCTTATGTCCATCAAGGGCGAGCTGCAGACCCCCTCTGACCAGCGTCTGTTTGCCATTGCCAATGCTATGGCTGCTGGATACACTGTTGATGATATCTGGAAATTGACCAACATCGACAAGTGGTTCTTGAGCCGCCTTAAGGGTCTTAGTGACTTCGGCAAGTCTCTGACTTCTTTCAACGCCACCAGCGTGCCCATCAGCATGATCCACCAAGCCAAGCAGCTTGGTTTCTCTGATCGTCAACTTGCCAAGTTCCTTAGCTCCAACGAGCTGGCAGTGCGCCGTAAGCGTGTTGAGGCTGGCATCATGCCTATCGTGAAGCAGATTGATACTGTCGCGGCTGAATTCCCTGCTGTGACCAACTATCTTTACCTGACCTACAATGCTAGTGAGCACGATCTGAAGTTTGATGATCACGGTATTATGGTCCTGGGCTCTGGTGTCTACCGTATCGGTTCTTCCGTTGAGTTCGATTGGTGCTCTGTCCGCACTATCCGTACTCTTCGTGAGCAGGGTCACAAGACTATCATGGTTAACTACAACCCTGAGACCGTCAGTACCGATTACGACGAGGCTGACCGTCTCTACTTTGAGAACATCAACCTCGAGACTGTCCTCGATATTTACCAGCTTGAGACTTCGAGCGGTGTGATCATCTCCATGGGTGGTCAGACTCCTAACAACATTGCTCTGCCGCTGCACCGTCTCAATGTCAACATCCTGGGTACTTCCCCTGAGATGATTGACGGCGCTGAGAACCGTTACAAGTTCTCTCGTATGCTGGACCGTATCGAGGTCGACCAGCCTGCCTGGAAGGAACTTACCAGTATTGACGAGGCCCGCGACTTCTGCGACAAGGTTGGATACCCTGTGCTGGTTCGTCCCTCCTACGTTCTCTCTGGTGCTGCTATGAACACTGTCTACTCCGAGCACGACCTGGCCAACTATCTCAACCAGGCTGCTGACGTGTCTCGCGACCACCCTGTCGTCATCACCAAGTATATCGAGAACGCCAAGGAGATTGAAATGGATGCTGTGGCCAAGAACGGTGTTATGGTCGGCCACTTCATTTCTGAGCACGTCGAGAATGCCGGTGTTCACTCTGGTGATGCCACTCTTATCCTGCCTCCCCAGGATCTGAGCCCCGAGACTGTCCGCCGCATCGAGGAGGCTACCCGCAAGATTGGTAACGCTCTGAACGTCACCGGTCCTTACAACATCCAATTCATTGCCAAGGACAACGACATCAAGGTCATCGAATGTAACGTTCGTGCTTCTCGTTCCTTCCCCTTCGTTTCCAAGGTCATGGGTGTCGACCTGATCGAGATGGCCACCAAGGCCATGATCGGCAGTCCCTTCCAGGAGTACCCCCCTACCAACGTCCCCAAGGACTACGTCGGTGTCAAGGTTCCTCAGTTCTCCTTCTCTCGTCTCTCGGGTGCCGACCCTGTGCTCGGTGTTGAGATGGCCTCAACTGGTGAGGTTGCTTCCTTCGGTCGTGACAAGTATGAGGCCTACCTGAAGGCTCTGCTTTCCACCGGCTTCCGTCTCCCCAAGCGCAACATCCTGTTCTCTATTGGTACCTACAAGGAGAAGCTTGAGATGCTGCCTGCCATCAAGAAGTTGCACAAGCTGGACTACAACCTTTTTGCCACCTCCGGTACTGCTGACTTCCTGAAGGAGAACGGTGTTCCCGTCAAGTACCTTGAGGTTCTGGCTGGAGAGGAGGACGACATCAAGTCAGAGTACTCTCTGACCCAGCACTTGTCGAACAACCTCATTGATTTGTACATCAACTTGCCTTCCAGCAACCGCTTCCGTCGCCCTGCCAACTACATGTCTAAGGGTTACCGCACTCGACGTATGGCTGTTGACTACCAGACTCCTCTGGTCACCAACGTCAAGAACGCTAAGATCTTGATTGAGGCCATCGCTCGCCATTACCCCCTGAACATCCACACCTCTGATTTCCAGACCAGCCACCGCACTGTGGTTCTGCCTGGCCTCATCAACATCGCTGCCTTCGTTCCAGGTCTTGTCACCCCTGGTTCCAAGGACTTCGAGGAGGTCACCAAGGCCTCCATTGCTGCTGGTTTCAGCATGGTCCGTGTCATGCCCGTTGGTGTCGACAGCTCGGTCACCCAGGCCACTGATCTGAAGATTGTTCAGCAGAATGCCCAGGACAAGTCGTACTGTGACTTCAACATCTCCGTTGCTGCTACTGCCACCAACTCTGATGAGATCACCCAGGTCACTGGTGAGGTTGGTTCTCTTTTCGTCCCATTCAACCACCTCTCTGGCAACATCAACAAGGTTGCTACCGTGACCAACCACTTCTCGTCTTGGCCTTCCAGCAAGCCTCTGATCACCGATGCCAAGGGCACTGATTTGGCTTCCATCCTGCTGCTGGCTAGCCTGCACAGCCGCAACATCCACGTCATGAGCGTGACCTCCAAGGAGGATATCAACATCATTGCTCTCAGTAAGGAGAAGGGTCTCAAGGTGACATGCGATGTGTCCATCTTCTGCCTCTTCCTGTCCCGCGATGACTTCCCTGACTGCACCTCTCTGCCCTCTGCTGAGGACCAGAAGGCTCTGTGGGAGCACATGAGCACCATCGATGTCTTCTCCATTGGCAGCATTCCCTTCCAGCTTGCTGGCAAGGACGCTTCTCCTTCGGTCGGTATTGCTGAGTCTCTGCCTCTGCTCTTCACTGCCGTTGCTGAGGGTCGTCTGACCGTTGAGGACATTACTGCTCGCCTCTACGATAACCCCAAGAAGATCTTCGAGCTGCACGATCAGGCTGATACCTCTCTTGAGATTGAGATTGACCGTCCTTACCTGTTCCAGAGCGCAGAGGCCTGGTCGCCTTTCAGCGGCAAGGTCATGCGTGGCTCTGTCCAGCGAGTCACTTTCCAGGGCAAGACTTCTTGCCTCGACAGTGCCCTCACCTCTGATGCCATCAAGGGAACCGACATGTCTTCTCACCGTATCATTCCTACTTCTCCTGTGCAGAAGCCCACCACCCCCATGGTCCGCCCCGAGAGCTCCCTTGACCGACAATTGTCCGTCTCTGGCACTCCTGGCCGCCGTGTTCGCGGTGCCGATGCGAATGTTCCTGCTGTTGGCGAGCTTGGTCCTCCTCTGTACCCTGCCGCTCCCGTCTCATCCTCGCTGTATGAGATGCTGTCACGCTCCCCCTTCCGTGGCAAGCACGTACTGTCCGTGAACCAGTTCACTCGCGCGGACCTGCACCTGCTGTTCACTGTTGCCCAGGAGATGCGTCTCGGCGTTCAGCGCCAGGGTGTTCTTGACATCCTCAAGGGCCGCGTCTTGGCTACTCTGTTCTACGAGCCCTCTACCCGCACCTCGGCTTCCTTCGATGCCGCCATGCAGCGCCTCGGTGGACGCACCATCCCCATCTCCACCGAGCACTCCTCCACCCAGAAGGGAGAGACCCTGCAGGACACTATCCGTACCCTTGGCTGCTACGGTGACGCCGTTGTCCTGCGCCACCCTAGCCCTAGTAGCACCGAGGTTGCGGCTAAGTTCTCCCCTGTCCCCATCATCAACGGAGGCAACGGTTCCATCGAGCACCCCACTCAGGCTTTCCTTGACCTCTTCACCATCCGTGAGGAACTTGGTACTGTCACCGGCCTGACTATCACCTTCACTGGTGACCTCAAGTACGGCCGCCCTGTGCACTCCTTGATCAAGCTGCTTCAGTTCTACGATGTCCGTGTGCAGCTGGTCTCCCCCAAGGAGCTTGCTCTTCCCGAGGATGTCCGCGAGCAAATCAAGGCCTCCGGACAGCTGATCGGCGAGTACGAGGAGCTGACTCCCGAGATTGTTGCTCGCTCCGATGTCCTGTACTCGACTCGCGTGCAAAAGGAGCGCTTCTCTGATCTCTCTCAGTACGAGCGTCTGAAGAACAGCCTTGTCATTGACAACGCTCTTCTCAAGCACGCTAAGAGCCACATGGTCGTCATGCACCCTCTGCCCCGGAACGCTGAGATCGCCGAGGAGGTTGATTTCGACCAGCGGGCCGCCTACTTCCGCCAGGTATGTTCCTTTCTAAATTCTTTGATCCTCCCCTTCTATTGTTCTTGGAAGAATCTAGCTAACAATTTCATAGATGAGATATGGCTTGTACTGCCGCATGGCGCTGCTGGCCCTGGTCTTGGCTCCTTAAATTCCTTCATCTTGCCTCATTCTACTCCCTCCCTGAGACCGGGATTCCAAAAGCGCGCGCCGTCGATTTTACGCATGTCATGTCTTCCATTTACGTTTCCTGTTGTTTTCATTGTGTTTGAAAAGTTCTGCACGTTCTGTCTGGATATCATTCGTAGGTGCAGCTGCCTCGATAGAACGCGAGCTGTATAGATTAGACAATCTCCGTTTCCAAGAACCTGATGACCCTCGTTCTGTGTATGTTGTATATTATGTGATTTTCTACGTGTATAACGTGTTACGTGTCATGTGTCATGTTTTATGTTTATGTGTGTGTTGTGTGTCGTGTTTTGTGTGTGTTTATTTGGCGTGCGTTGCGTTCGGGCTGTTTTTTGGGTTTGGCGTTTCTTTCTTTTGGTTTTGGGTCTGGGTATTGGGTTCTTTGGAGATTTTACTGCATATAGCATCTGGTATGCTCTTATCATGAAATACAATACTAATTCCGACTATAAATTGACATTCTTTCTAAATACTTTGTATATAATTCATCCTATCTCCTACCGTTTTCGGCAAGTGAAGATTCTTCAGGAAATTGTGGGACACTTCCCGGCGATATGATTGGTCGAGTGGAGAGGATCCATGGAAATGCGTGGATGAGGCGGTTCTATAAATTGTTTAAATCTATTTTGAGATGGCCACAAGGGTTTGTCCTGTGGAAAAAGTAAATAATACATATGTGAAAGATTAAATTGTATTAGTTTAAGTAGTAGAGTGAGCCAATTTAAGCTCAAGTGGAGTATATCCCGATGTTCAAAGTATTTAAGTTACTTAACTACTCTATCTAGATGGAACTGAATCTGCTTGATGGGTACCTACAGTAGTAGGTACTTGAAATACTCATTATCTTTTATATTTATATGTATGTATAAGTTTATAAATCTCTCAAAATGGATCTAACTCTTACTATGTATGGAATAACTCTATTCGATTCTGCTGCAGACAAAGAGTCCCCGCTCGATGGTGTGATTCTCCTCCGTGATTGTTCATCGTTCTCACGTCTTCACTGGCCAATCCATGCCATAATATTTGTTGATCGAGATGTCATTCGTCACTGTCTCTTCTCTTTCCAACACTTTTTTTCCACGACTCGCTTCTTCTCGGCCGGGTCAGGGGGTGGGAACATGATGCAATACTGGGAACACGAGGTTTGCGTAGAGTAGGGCTTGGATGAGGTGCTCCCCCTTTTGATCTTTTGTTATTAAGGTTTGACACCCTGATAATATCGGGGAATTTTGTTCGACTCATATTTGTGACCTTCTTTTCATATCGAATATTCTATAACAAAAATAAAATAAAATAAAATCGATACCTCGCCGGAGAGGGTGCCATTATTATGTCGAGTTCAGTCGAGAAGAAGGAGGATGAGGCTATTCGCGGCACAAAAGATGCTGGAAACTCGCCTTCCTCTAGTAGCCTGGCTGAGACTGTCGGAATCAATGAGAAGAAGTTACTGAGGAAGCTAGACTATCGTCTGCTTCCACCTTTGACACTGCTATACTTGCTCTCTTTTCTAGATCGAAGTAACGGTATGTAATTTACAGAGGACAGTATCACTGTAGAGCTCATTCTAACTGTCTTCAATTCCAGTGGGAAACGCCAAGCTTGAGGGTATGGCAGACGATATACACATGTGTATGTAAAACGACTTTCTGATTATTGTATGCTGAACCTAGCAATGAGGATACTAACTATGAGATAAGCTGGAAATCAATACCTCACTGGACTCACTTTATACTTTATCGGCTATGTTCTCTTCGAGATTCCAGCTAATGTGGTATTGAAAAGAACTACACCAAGAATTTGGCTACCTACCCTTACTCTTGTCTGGGGTATCGTCGCAACGCTGCTTGGTGTAGTGCAGAGCTACTCAGGCTATCTCTCGTCCCGGTTCTTCCTGGGTGTTTCCGAAAGTGGCCTTTTTCCTGGTGTTGTATTCTATCTTTCTATGTGGTATAAGCGCAATGAGCAACATTACCGCGTCGCTTTGTTCTTTAGCGCGGCTAGTCTTGCCGGTGCATTCGGTGGAATTTTAGCATGGGTCAGTTTATAACGAGATATAACCATTCTTCGCATACACCACTGACCTTTTAATAGGGAATTGCGCATATGAAAGGTGTCGGTGGTTATAATGGATGGAGATGGATCTTCATCTTAGAAGGGCTCTTGACAGTGGTTGTCTCGGTCATTTGCTACTTTTGGGTCTACAACTATCCATCCACTGCGGAGTTTCTTACCAATGAAGAACGCGAGTTCATTCAGTTTCGCCTCAAGAATGACAGTGATGCCACGCGAGACGAAGAATTTACTTGGCACGCTGTCTTGGATGCTTTCAAGGACCCCAAAGTTTGGCTATATGGCCTGGGATTTCACACAATGAGTCTACCACTCTATACATTATCTCTATTCCTGGTGAGTCGAAGAACAGCTCCGAGTTGATGCTTTATGCTTACCATCGTAGCCAACAATCATCAAGGAGCTGGGCTATTCCGCTGCCCAAGCACAGTTACTCAGTGTCCCACCCTACGCAGTAGCATTCTGTTTCACTATTGGGGTTGCTGTCCTCTCAGAAAGAACACGCATTCGAGCTCCGTTTATCATGGGATCATCGGCTTTGGCATGTATCGGGTATATCATTTTACTTTCACAACACCGAGCTGGAGTCTCTTATCTCGGTACTATTTTCGCTGCAGCAGGTATATACCCAGCAGTGGCCATCGTTCTCTCATGGCCTGCAAATAATGTATCGGGGCAGACTAAAAGGGCTATTGCCAACGCCATGCAAATATCCATCGGAAATTTGGGAGCTGTCCTTGGAACGCAACTGTATCGGACTGAAAGTAGTCCTCGATACTTTCTTGGGCATGGATTTGCCCTGGGATATCTTGTTGCCAACATCTTTGTCGTCGCTATTCTTTGGAAGGTGCTCCAGAAGGAAAATGCTGAAAAGGAGCGTCTGCGTGAGGCAAAGGGACTTCGGCCTTTGATGGGTGATATTGGTGATACAGAGGGGGATTTTCTCGGTGATAGAGACCCGCGATGGGTTTTCCAGACTTGAGAAACGCCGAGTTTGATCTATTCTGGATGCTGTCCATATTGATAGTTCTGCGATGGCTATCGCTTCTGAGCTGATCCTAGAATGGAAGATGCTTCGGCATGATTGGGCCAAGGAGTCTATTATACCAGTATATACCCATTTCCTCTATCCATAAAAACATTCCCCCTCAGTCCTCATAATATCGTCTAAACAGTGCTGTATCTCAATGTCTAATCAAGAGTTTTCCGGCCAGTACTTCTGTACAAGAACCTTTTTATTGATCTTTCCCATAGCATTGCGCTCGATGCCGTCGACCACCTTGAGCACACTAGGTACCTTGTAAGCAGCCATGTCCTGCTTAAGCTCTGCTCGCAATGCTGGAAGATCGAGAGCCTTCTGTATTCAATATTAGTACATTATGTGAATTGCTTGAATCGAGAAGAAACTTACTCCATCACGGTATTTCACCACAGCAGCTACTCTTTGCCCCCATTCTTGATCGGCCAGACCAACCACAGCCACCTCTTGAATCGAGTCCAAAGCCAACATTTTACGCTCGACCTCAAGCGCAGAAATTTTGTATCCACCCGATTTAATGATATCCACAGAAGCACGGCCTTGAATGAAATATGCACCGGTAATATCCCGCTTAGCCACATCGCCAGTCTTGAACCATCCGTCCGAAGTAAATTCAGAAGATGTAGCCTCGGGCTTCCGCCAATATTCAATAAAGACATTGCCGCCCTTGATTTCGATCATTCCCTCTTCATCATTTTGTTCAACAACGTTTCCATCTTTAGTCAATCGGACGTTAACACCAGGCAGGGGCCAGCCAACACTGCCATCAATCCGTTTCTTTACCTCAAGTCCACAGCTCAAAGCCATACCAATCTCGGTCATACCATATCGCTCGAGGAGAGTCTGACCTGAGATCTCAGCAAATTTCGCTTTTATGGGAGTTGGCAGGGCAGCGGAGCCGGATACGATCAAACGCAACGCTTGGACTCCGCTTCGAGCTGCGCTCTCCTTATCTGTTCCACGAATGTTTGCGTCGAAGTAATCATTCAGACGAGAGTAGATTGTCGGTACAGCAAAGAACATGGTTGAAGATCCACGATCCTGCCAGCGACTCCAAATCTCCGCGGGATCGAATTTGGGTCTCATCTCCACAGTTGTACCACTTAGAAGACTTGCGACTAATCCGTTCACGATTCCATGGATGTGATGGAGAGGCAGGACATGAATGAGATAATCTGAGGGCGAATATTTCCAAGCCTTAATGAGAGAGGTCGCTTGAAAAGTGATGTTTTCGTGGGTAGTTACACAGCCCTTCGGTCTCGAGGTCGTTCCGGAGGTATAGATCATGAGCGCTCTGCGGGTCACTGGAGGAGCTGGCGAGAATGAGGGCAACGAGGGGTTTTCATTTTGAACCAATGGATCTAATCCCATGAAAGGAATATCTGTAGGGCAACCGTCACGTAGGGCTGGAGCGATTTTCTCGAACGCGGGGTGAATTATCACCAATGATGGATCCGAGTCCTCAATCACATACAATAATTCTGCGACAGGGTGAGAGGTACACAATGGCACTGCAATACCTCCTGCAGCCCATGTAGCCCATTGAGTCACCACATAGTCGTAGCCAGTTGCGAGGAAGGCAATACGGCGCTCGTCTAAGTCTGTAAGCCCAAGTTGTTCCAGGATTCCCTTCCTTAACGCCGCGACATCCTCTAGAAGCTGCGTAAAGGTGAAAGATTGACCCTTCACTGCATCCACAATTGCAACCTTTTTAGTATCCTGCTGCGCATATTGGCGAGCGGCCACGAAAATTGGTAACTCGGGGATCGGCATATTCGTCTATTATCGGGCCGAGGACGGGTTTGGTCGAGATAGAAGGAAAGGGGAAGAGAGAAGCCAACGCGGACAGTTAGGAGAAAGAATTGGGTACTGCAGTTTCTCGGAAGAAGACAACCATTCACGAATGATCATCGAGAAGCATGAAGAAGTTGGATTGGTGGGGAGTGAAGTGTGCTCCAAGGGGGGTTCGGAGTTTCATTTGATAGCCGATCGGAGTAAATCTGGATGCCGAGATTAAGCCGTGAAATTGCGATGTTGATGATAGTTAGTTACTAGTTACTCACTATTAATTACTGGTAATTAGATGATAGGAGCATTCAATACTTAGTTTGATAAGTGCGAATATAGATGTATATCTGCTAGTGATTACTAGTACAGTGGGAACTATTATAGAAGTGGTTACTGCTACATATTATGGCTGGTAATCTGTGACACTATACTAGGAGTACCAGTACTCATTACAAGATCTAGGGTATTGCAGAATAAATTGAACCAATTCGATATTGGCAAATCACTAATAGAGTTATATAGTAAGCTGTCACAAGTAATATCCCAGGTATATCGCCTAATGTATGTTTCAAATAATGGCCGGCGCATTTGGAGTGGCTGTCATCTTGTCTGGCTGAACCACTCGTGAACCATCCTCTCCATCTTCCAAGCCCCGAGCAACGAGATCCGTGAAATCCACTCCAACTTCCGTCAGTAATGCCGCATGCTCATGAACAATCTCAAGGCATTTCTGCCAGACCGAAGTACCACGCTGAACACTACTCAGCTGGCGGCTTAATAGACCATTAAATCCATCAAGATGGTGCTTGGCCCAACGAATGCAGGAACTGCTCATCACACCCGAGAAACACTGTTGGTAAATGGCAATAGTGTTTTTGATCAGAGAAAAGTAAACGTATGAGATTTGGAAAATGTAAAGAGGGAGATCGCCCTCGAATACACAGGCCCTGACGATATAAGTTAGCAAAGTGTATGCAGGACATTAAGGGACTAAACTCACCGGATTCGTTTCGCAATGACATCGGATCGCGCTTTCAAGTAAGTTTCACGCGCCTGGTCTTCAAATCCCAAGCGACTGAGCCAGCCTACGTTGGTCTTGGTCGCAGTCGGAAATGATTGAGTATCGACCAAAGCCCGTGAAAGCATGCCGGCGAGTCGAGTGGCCCGATCATCCACCTTGGCATTAATCAGATCTTGGGCGATCGCATTATTCTTTAGGCCCTTGGCCAATTTCCGCAACCGTTCAATGGTCGAGACGGCTGCTTCAAACCTCTGAAGGGCGATATCGATATCCAGCTCGTCCACCTGACCTTCTACCCAACGAAGGTTTTGCTGCTTGCCATCAACATCGATGCGCAGCTCTGATTTGTCTCGTGGGGCATCTGAGAGGTCGAAGGGTTCGGACTTTTGGGAATATGAGAGATGTCGCCCCGTGAGATGGCTGTAAGCCTCCAAAGGTTTACTGGCAGCTTCGGTCTCCGAGCGCAAGGTCCGGCGCAAATCCTCCACCGTCTTGCGGAAAGTTCCGAGCAATTCGTTCTTTGTTGAATTATCTCGCTTGTCTTGACGGTAGGTAAATGGCTTGTTGCCCACCCGAACACTGATGGCATTTCCAATGCCCCGATCGAGTGCCTCTTCTCGTGCGGCACCTGTACCCAAGTTGGCCGCCAAATCGATCATATCGATGTCCTGCAGAGGCCAGCATTCCTCTGCGACCAGCTTGGTGGGAATGGGACCGCGGTGATTGGGGTGGTTTGGATCCACGCGTTTGCGTTTCTTGGCTGCGACTAAGAGATGGTCGTTCAACAATACAATATGAACGGGTCGCTTTGGTTTCCAAGTGGCCGAGTCCAGCTCCGCCCAATGGCCTGTCTCCAATACAATATGTCGCCCTGGAACCGCTGGGAGAAACTTCTGGGACCCCTCAACTGTTTTCCATAGCGTCTGTAACTGAACACTCCACATGCTTTCCAGATTGGCGACCGAGCTGCGGTTCGAATGGCGTTTAGGGAATTGATCATCTGCCGGAGACATAGGATTGGGATTGTTGCCGACAGAGGTCTGTCCTAGAGCAGTTGTGAGCTCGGACATGAGGGTGCGGAGAGTGCGCATCTCATCCTTGAGCTTCTCGGCCTCTCTACTGATCTTGATGAATTGGGTTCGGTTCTGGTAAACATTCTGTTGTAGATCGGTGGAGGTTCGATTCTTGACTTTCCGGAGGCTTTCCTGGTATTTCTGGATCTCTTCTTCCGACGCGTTGGCTAGGATGTTGGCCACGTCTGATTATCTTGGTCAGTATACAGGATAGTGTTGAGTATTTCATACAAGACACATACATCTTTCGACCGGAAGACTCGGATCGCGCAGAACATTCAAGTCTACCTTTGGGATCGGGGCAGCTCCATCGGCTGGGGAGGGTTGGCGCGAGACGGAGGTCGGGGCAGCCAGTCCTCCATAACCGCCACCTGGCACGGGAGGCGGCAGGGAGGGGACTGGAGGAGCATTGGCATCGAAATCGGGAGCAGCATTGAATCGAGTTGAGTAACGTCGTTTTACCAGATCGGAAGTGGCACCGCTTTGAGGAGCTCGATCACGGCCGGCGGGGATAGCAGCCTGACCAACCTCGGCGGCCTTGGTGTTGGCGGGCAAGGGGCCGGAGATGGGCTTCGGAGCACTAATCTGAGGACGCTGGGGACGTTGACGACGAGATTTGCTGCGCAAGGTTAAACCGCGGCCTTCCATTGTGGGGATGAATTGAAGGGAGTCAGTTGAAGGGGGAGAGGAGGAGGAGAGGAGAAGTGTGGATGTCACGGGATGAGCAGTAGTCAACTATGAGGTAGTGTAGTGTATATTACAGTAGCACAGTTGGCAGAAGAGATGCTGGAATTAATTAGCCTTAAGATGAGTATTAGCTTATTCAATTATATAGACATATAGTCGAAAGATAATTTATTCCCAATGTAGCTCTACTGTATCCAATGCCTGAGCTGTTCTCGTGTCCATAGTATACTGTAGTTACGTGGTGCTTCAAGTATGCCGAGATATTCAAAGGCCACCACTTCCACCACTTGACAAATTGATAATATATTCTTGATATTAAAATACTGAATGACTTAATTAATTCTCTTATACTCTCAATTAATATAATCTAGTAATAATTGCTAGTATAATCTAGCTGATAATATACTATGTACTGCCTAGTATAATTCCCGGCCGGAACAAAGTTGATCCCTTCAAATTTCAAGTCCGCCTCGACTCGACGTGAACTCGTCGACTTCTGTTGATTTCCTCCAGTTTGATTGAATCCATCCACTCCCCTTCTTCATCCCTTTCAATCCCTCTTTTATTTCTCTCCTTTCTATCCTTTCACATCTTCCGTCATTATGCGCACATCTACTCTGGTTGCCGTGTCGGCTGGCACCATCATCACCGGCCTGCTCGGTAAGCATCATCGGACCTTGGCTAGCTCTTTTTCATCTACAAATACTAATAATCCGATTTTTATCTTGATGTAGCTTACGCTGCCTACTTCGATCACAAGCGTCAGACCGATCCCGAGTTCCGCAAATCTCTGAAGCGCAACAACCGTCGTCTCGCAAAGGTTGTCAAGGAGGAGGAAGAGGCTCAGGGCGCTGCGCAACGTGAGGCCATCAAGGCCGCCGTGCAGAGCGTCAAGGCCGAGGGCTTCCCCACTGATCTTGAGGAGAAGGAGTCTTACTTCATGAACCAAGTCGCCAAGGGTGAGGGTTTGTGCTCTGAAGGTACGTCATTCAAGTGTTTGGAAGTTCGCGTCGACCGCGGAGGTCCTCGGGAAGAACAAAACTGCTGGTGATGGTGATGGTTGTGATGATAACTAACTCGGAATACTTGATATAGGCGACAACCAGATCGAAGCTGCCATTGCTTTCTACAAGGCTCTCAAGGTTTACCCCCAGCCTAAGGATCTGATCTCCATCTACGACAAGACCGTCCCTAAGGAGGTCCTGGAGATTCTGGCTGAGATGGTCGCCATGGATGCTAGCTTGAACCTCGGTGGTACTTTCACCGGTGGTGCTGCTGCTCCTAGCACCGATAACCACGGTGTCGAGTAAATGCCATCAAATGGCATTACCCGAAAAGCCACGGGGATCTCGAGATATTCCCACGGCCTGTATTTGTTCCTCTTCCTCTCCTCCATCTCTCTCCCCCCTCTTCTCCCCCAACAGCATATCCTTTCTGCCCTGCTTCTCCCACTCTCCACTATTCCCAACCCTCCCCTTTCAACCTTCTTCTTCTTTGGACTGTGTATATGTATTGGGTCTTGGCCAGCGCCGCAGATTGGCTCGGGGCCTTGGTATTTCTGGGCGTGACACTGGCGCCGTATCTTCTGTTCTCAATTCTTTTTTAATGTTTCATTGTTTCATTGCATTGACAGAGGGATGTGCAAAAGAGTGTATTCTAGAGTGAAATGAAGCAATGATTAGATCTCCATCTTCTATTGTATACTTGTAACATCCCTATAACTGCTCATCCATACCGAATGACTTCATTTTGCACCCAATGAACCCTGTCTCGCCTGACTGTCTTCTTAATGGACAATTCCCCTTGATGGCCCACTTAGTTTCGACGCTGTCCCTCTATTCTTCCCCCACTCGATCCCTTTTTATTTCCTTATCGTCTTGGACGCTTTTTTTTTCTTTCTTTTTTTCTTTTCTTCAACGCATTTTTTGGTGTTGATCGTTCCCTGCGCTTGTCGCACTGTCACTCCTTTTTTTTTTTTCCAGATTCGTTGCTGATATATTCTCTTTTAACTTGAGAATTATATCTTCAATCATCCACCTTCGTTCAAAGTCCAACTTTCGTTCATCTTTCTATATCAAATCTCATTGGTTCTCAGATATCCGATCGTCAACATGATTGCTGTATGTGAATGATTTGATTCCTTCAGAGCTTGGCTCTCTTGCAGTCTCAACCGCCCGATCGCACCTTGTCTGGTAGTGATTGTCATGAAGAAATGAACTATGAGGCTAATCTGTATATTCTTTGTTTAATGGTATAGTCTTACAGTCGCATCTTCACGGCTCTTTGTGCTCTGGCTAGCACTGCGGCCGCCGTGACTCCTCTTAAGGTTGATGGAAAGGATTTCGTCAATTCTGAGAATGGCGATCGTTTCCAAATCATTGGTATTGAGTAAGTTCTACTATATCTACTACATCAAACATAAAACAAGTCAACTAAATCTGATTGAATAGTTATCAACCCGGTGGTCAATCTGGCTTCAGCAAGAAAAAGGACCCCCTGAGTGACCCCGAAACTTGCCTGCGCGATGCCGCTTTGATGCAGCGCCTCGGTGTAAGTTCTTGGTTGTCGATGAAATAATTACATATTTATACTGTACTGTATATGCAATATTTGAATTTCAACTAATCCTCATTGATAGATCAACACTATTCGCGTGTACAACTTGGAACCCTCGCTCAATCACGACAAGTGTGTTTCCTACTTCAACGGTGCTGGTATCTATATGATCCTTGATGTCAACTCTCCCCTCGACAATGGCTCGCTGAACCGTGGTGAGCCCTGGACTTCGTACAATCCCGTCTACTTCAAGCAGGTCTTCGGTATTATTGAGGCATTCAAGTCTTATCCCAATGTTCTGGGCTTTTTCGCTGGTAACGAGGTCATCAACGAGGATGCTGAGTACCTTGTTCCTGCTTATGTCCGCGTACGTTCTCTTTTTTTTTTTTTTCTTTTTTTCTCTTTTTCCTGGTCAATCCACGACTCAAAGATGTTTAATCAAGTACTAACATACCCTAGGCTGTCATTCGTGATATGAAGGACTATATCGCTAAGCACTCCAACCGTACCATTCCCGTCGGATACTCCGCCGCCGATGTTCGTAACATTCTGATGGACACCGATCGCTACTTCGAGTGCCACATGAAGAACTCGACTAGCTCCCAGGCTGACTTCTTCGGTCTGAACTCCTACTCCTGGTGTGGCAAGGCTTCTTACAAGTCTAGTGGCTACAACGTCCTGACGGACGACTTCTCCAACTCTACCATGCCTGTTTTCTTCTCCGAGTATGGCTGCAACGAGGTCAAGCCCCGTGTCTTCACCGAGGTTCAGGCTCTCTACGGCGAGGAGATGACTCAGGCTTTCTCCGGTGGTCTCGTCTACGAGTGGACCGAGGAGGACAACGAGTACGGTCTGATTCAGGAGAACAAGAACGGCAGTGTCAGCCTCTTGATCGACTACTCCAACCTGCAGGATCAGTTCAGCAAGCTCGACATGGACCGCATCGAGTCTAGCAACTCTTCCCAGACTAGCGTTAAGCGTGAAGAGTGCAGCGCCGATCTCATTACCAGCAAGAAGTTCCTCAACGCCTGGAACTTGCCCACCCGCCTCGACAGCATCAACAAGTATATCGAGGATGGTCTGCCTAACAAGCCTTCCGGTTCTCTTGTCTCCGTCTCTAGCACCTCTATCCCCGTCAAGATCTACGACCACAATGGCAAGGAGATTACTGATATCAAGTACGAGGTTCTCAAGGACGGCGAGGTGAACAAGCCCTCTGCTACCGGTACCAGCACCAGTGGCTCTAGCAGCTCCTCTTCTGGTTCCACTGGCACTGGCTCTAGCACTGGCACTTCGTCTGCTTCTACTGGTACTGCCACCGGTACCAACGCAGCCTCCATGAACGGTGCTTCCACTCTTCTGGTTGGTGGTGTTAGTGGTTTCTTCATGCTGCTTGCTTCTCTTCTGTAAAGTTTCTGCATTTGCAGCTTCTTCTACTATTTGAATTGGAAGATTTTATCGACTTCAACTTCCAATCTGTGCCTGGTCCGTCATTCATGTGATTTACTTGTTTTTGTATACAGTCTGACTCGTCGGTCACATATCTTATATCCATTGAGAAATCAATTCCTTATTACCCATCTAAACTTGGATTCCATTTTTGAATGATGTATGAAACCTTCATTGAGATGTAGTGTCTTTTACAAGTCTAATGTAATTGATTTGAGAACTACCGAGCCTGATAGTGGTCCATCCTGGTTGAAGATAATGATCTTAAGCGCTCGTAACTATAGATAAAGTGGCGCTGGAAAGCATCTTGGCCAGGCAAACTTTGGATCAATCTCAGATTGATATCCCTAGAAAGCTCGCATGATCTCATGTAGCACATCGACTACTAGTGGAAGATATTACAAGTTGGACAAATACGAACCAATAGCAATTTAGACTCTAAATTAATAGAACGGACTTCCAGTCAGGGCCTCAATATTGATGAGTACTACAAAGAAGCCGAAAGCTTGAACGGATGCATATAGTGAATAACCAAAATTATAGAATAACACGAGAATAAAACAGATAACAACCATGAGGCATTCAAACAGCCCTCGCCTTTCCTTTACCCTTCCCAGATGACTGAGGAGTCGATATGGGGGTGGGAGCAAGACTTGGGAATTCCTCCCATTCATCCTGCTGATCCACATCACCACGACTTTTATTCTCTGCAAGACTGAGCTGGATCGCGAATTCCAGATCGTCGATTTCCTGTTGTTGACTGCTCTCGGCGGTCTCATGAGACTGCGTGGGTGGCCTCACTCCCTTCGCATATTTGATAGGAATCGATGGCGTCGGCTGAGAAGGCGGTGCAGCCGTCTCATCCCCTAGAAGACTGAGACGAATTGCTTCTGCAAGGTCATCGTCCCCATCATCGTCTGCGGACTGTTGGTACGGAGACGACGATGAAGAGACCTCTCCGATTCCAAAGGAGCTAGGACCAACAGTATCGCTGAATGATGTGCTCGGAGCGGAGCTTGCGATTGCATGCTGATCAGTTTGTTTTGCAGCTTCGGGATGGGCTTCTTGGCTCAGGAGTTGAGCATAGGCCAAAAGTTGATCTTCGTCAACATCAGGGCCAAGAAGGTCAACACCAAAGCGAGTGCTAAGGTGTACTCGCTCCTTTGCGTCGGCAATCTGTTGTCTCTCCAACTCAACGCGCTCGTCTTCAATAAAGTCTCGGATTGCACCTCGGCCGCTATTGTTGAAGCGTTGGCCCTCAGCAGCACCGTTGCTACCGCGCAAGCCATGTCGCAGACGACGCTTGCTTGTGTTGTACTGATCAGCAGCAGATGAACTGTAGGACCAATAACGAAGATGCGTGCCGAGTGAAGCCATTCCACGAAGATTCGTTGGATCTGGATCAAGACAGATAGCACCTGTTGCGAAGTAGTTATTTCCAACCCCGAACATAGATGCTTCTGCTTGTACCAATCGGCGACGAGCCCGGGAAGAGAATCGAGAGTTCAGAGTGCGAATCGGGCGAGTAGAAGATGCCAATGGATCCCAAGCCTGGACCAGCCCATCATTACCGCCATGTACCAAATACAGAGACGTCAAGGCAAGGCAGGAAACTTGAGGTGATTCGGTTTGTATCACCCGCAACGGAGGGATGGAGTTGATGACATCCACATTTTGCGCAGCTAGTGCACGAATATTCCAGATGAAGATCATGCCGGTGGCGGTACCGACTGCTAAGTACCGAGCTCGTTGTCCAGGAATCTCAATAATTGACCGTGGTTGTTCCATGTGAGGAAGCATCGGGGACGACGTCGCAGAAGACAGTGAACTTCCGGACATGCCAAAAAGAGGATCCTCTTCTGCCGTGACAGTGGAAAGCGTTGAATTGTCTAGCGCATTGGTGGTGATTTCTACTGATTTCCTGTCGTCAAAAGTGAAGTCCGAGATTCGCCATTCTGTATTGATCACAGCGGCAGGATCGGCCAACCGAGCTGATGAGCGCGATGCCGGCAGACTTTCGCCTGGAGTAGAGCCCGATGAGCCTGTTGGGCCACCAAAAAGGGAGACATGGGTCTTCTTTTCAAGGGGGCGAGAACCTGGAGTTGGTGGAGTCGAAGTTGGTCCAGATTTCAACACTGTGCGGAAATATCTTCGCACTGATGCCTTCTCAACTTCATCTCCCCCACGAGCAATGACAATGATCGACTCCCCAGACCCATTTCCATCACTTCCAGCAAAATCGACTTGTAGATCGCGTTTCATGTTCCAACCCTCGCATACCTTGCGGAAATGCTTGGGCTTGAAAGAAAGGAACTTTTCAATCTCCCTGGTCTCTGCTGCAATCTGATTCACATCGAGATGCATGCAAGCGGAGGATGACCGTGGGCTATAACTGCCATCGACCAACTCCCGGCTGAAGGGATCAGGGCGAGCCTTTCGGCGACTGAGCTCAACAAGTTCCCAGCGCACTGTTCGTCCGGTTTTCCATGCAAGCTCGTCTAATTGTTCTGCATTCAATTTGACACTGGACGAGTCATCGGGTTTTGGCGGGATATCGGCGAGGTAAAAGACCTCACCCAGAGCATTAAGAACAACAGCCCAAATTCGTCGTTGTGAATGACGTTTTGGAGAGTAGTTATCGTCCACAGCAATACCAATGATTGGAACACCAGGACTAAGTACCCATTTAGCAGTGACTTGTCCACGTTCGAACCGGCCCTCATAGGTTGGATGAGGCCCCATTGCATAGGCCGTGAGCACACCAGAAGATGAGCCGGACATCATAGCCACAAGTCCACCGGTTGTCCTAAGAATCGCAGGTGACTTGGCTATCCATACTGAACAGACTGCATGGGTGATTTGATTGACGGCAGGGATACCCAGGTGTGGATGAGAACCCAGATCCGACGCGCCTAAGAATCGCCCTCGCTGCTCAGTAGTAGAGATGAAATAGCTGCGTCCTTGCGGGCACCCCTCTCCGTATATCATACCATACGGCTGACTCACGTCTATCGAGTTGGGAACGCCAGCCATCTCTCCTGCGCCCAGACCATAAGGAGCATCGCCTGGGAATATATCGGCGAAGTGCCTAAACATCTGGTGGTCGGAGAGACCCCATGTACTCACTTTCACCATCGATGGATCACTGGCAGAAGCGATACCTTGCTCTGACGCTCCGTGGATGAAGGTGGGTTCTTTGTCGCTATGGAATGACCCATGAATTTTACTAACTGGGAACAGCAGATTCGATGTATATGTAGACACTGCACTGCCATTCCGAGCAGTTGCAGACCGAACTGTGCCATGTTTCTTGGAGGGCTGAAACTGCGCGGGCTTGCCACGGCCCAATGACCGCATCAGACGGGTGCGTAAGATATACTCACTACGCCAAGATGCCAGCGCCGTCAATCTGGCGAAATACCGTCTATCCGACACAAGCTCCGTCTCGTCTGATGCAGCCAGCCGGGCAGGCTCTAGAGCCTGGGGCCCCGGGAAGAAGCGCGAAAAAGCCACCCGCCACGCATGGGGAGTAGTAACCAGGGAGTGGAATCGGCGGGACACCAGGGTCATAGCTGACAAGGTATGGGGAGGCAGATGCGACAGGATATGGGTAAGAACCTCTGGAAGGGGATGTTAGAGAAGTCCACGATATTTCCATGCAGCTGAGTTGAGGCATACCATTTGGAAGCGACTCCATAGGGACCTGAGAATGACCCGAGGATTTGACTACTCGAAATCCAGTGTCACGTCTCCGTGGAGAGCCGGCATTTTCATGTTCAATCACTCGTTGGGCGGGAGATGGCGGGGTAGCGCCATCCTCACTCAGGAACGGACGATTCAGTGTAGGCACAGTTGATCCCGCGACAGGAGAGTCTCTGGTCTCTTCATGGAGAAGAGGGCCAGAGACAGCACCGTCTTCGAGATCATTTCCATGCTGGGTAGTGTTGAGATTGGCTTGCGATGAGTCAACGGGGGGAGTATGTTGAGATACTGCAGATGACTCTGGTTGCATAAAAAGACTTGGTTGCAAAGGACTAAGTAGAAGCGACTGAGCCAGTAGTATAACCTGGGTCAGTCGAAGTCGGAAATGTACGAGCTTGAAGAGGGAAAGGTGAAAAGCGTTTGTGAGGGAGGCGATGCGAAGGAGAGAAGATTGAATGAAGCAAGCGGAAAGAAGAAAGCGGCGAGGCGGACCCGCCGAGTAAGCAATGGACCAGTTCGGTTTGTATTTGCAGTGATTCAGTATAGATGAAGTTGTAAATGTTATATATTTATTTCGATATTTAAGTGCCGTCACTCATAGTTTGGTACTTTTTATTCAATCACTTTAAATATCACAATTTTCAACTGTATAAAAGGACTGCGCCTCTACAGCGCGTAAATCACGTGACTACGTGACTCTTCCGCCGCGTCGGCGACTTTCGCCAGTCGAACTTCTTTGCTTCTTTGATATTTTTGATATTTGGGGGACCATCGGGGACTGTGCAGATTTGAAGTTGATCTGTCATCCAAGCCGGTCTGGATCGACACTATCGAATTTGACCAAACTAGTGGCATAGGCATTTACACCTTGGGGGACTCTGTCAACATTTAGAGCCCAGCGATATGCCGGCTGTTAATGGTAAGTATCACACATCATCAATTGTCATCATCACTTCTATGCCACTTTTCTTTCAAGAAAATGAAATGTTTTCATTTTCATTAGTTCTTTTTCTGATGTTTATCAGAGGCGGAGACAATCCGCATTCTCATCTCGACTGATAATCATGTCGGGTACAACGAACGAGACCCCATTCGCGGGGATGATAGTTGGAAAACTTTCCACGAAATCATGTGTATGGCTAAGGAGCAAGATGTCGACATGGTGCTGCTTGCCGGAGATCTTTTCCACGAGAATAAACCCTCGCGGAAATCCATGTACCAGGTGATGCGCTCGATTCGCATGAATTGCTTTGGTGATAAACCATGCGAACTGGAGATGCTCAGCGATGCTAGCGAGAATTTCCAAGGTGCCTTCAACCATGTCAACTACGAAGATTTAGACATGAACGTTGCAATCCCTATATTCTCTATCCACGGCAATCATGATGACCCCTCTGGAGAGGGTCACCTGGCTGCCCTAGATTTGCTTCAGGTATCGGGCTTACTAAATTACTATGGCCGAACCCCCGAGTCCGACAATATTGAAATCAAACCAGTCCTCCTTCAGAAAGGGCGAACGAAGCTTGCACTCTATGGAATGAGTAATGTACGAGACGAGCGCCTATTCCGAACCTTTCGAGATGGTAAGGTAAAGTTCTTCCAGCCATCTGTCCAAAAGAATGACTGGTTCAACTTGATGTCGGTGCATCAAAACCATCACGCATACACTGAGACTGGGTATCTGCCTGAGAACTTTCTTCCAGACTTCATGGATATGATTATCTGGGGTCACGAGCATGAATGCTTAATTAACCCCCGTCAAAATCCTGAAACAAAATTCCACGTTATCCAGCCAGGTTCGTCGGTGGCGACCTCGTTGGTTCCCGGCGAGGCTGTGACAAAACAGGTTACCATCATGAGTATTACGGGACGTGAATTCAAGTGTGAACCAATTCGCCTCAAATCCGTCCGACCATTTGTGATGCGAGAGATCGTTCTGTCTGAGGAAAAGGGCGCTCAGAAACTAGCTCGCAAGGATAATAACCGCACTGAGGTCACTCGCTTTCTAATGTCAATCGTTGAAGAACTGATTGAGGAAGCAAATGCCGAGTGGCTCGAAAATCATCCTGGAACTGAAGATGACGAGGACGAGGATTTACCAGAAATTCCTTTGCCTCTCGTGCGACTCCGGGTTGAGATATCAACACCCGAAGGCGGGAGCTATGAATGCGAGAACCCACAACGGTTCTCCAATCGATTTGTAGGCAAGGTCGCCAACGTTAACGACGTGGTCCAATTTCATCGGAAGAAAAAGAATCCATCTGGTACGCGCAAAGGCGAAGCAGCGCTTGATGATGCCCCGACCTCGCATCTAGCAGCTTTGGACACCGTTAAAGTGGAACAGCTTGTGAAAGAGTTCCTTGCATCGCAGTCACTCAGTATCCTCCCGCAGAATACATTTGGAGATGCGGTGGCCCAATTCATTGATAAGGATGACAAACATGCGATGGAAATGTTCGTCAATGAATCACTGGAGAGCCAAGTAAAGCATCTGATGACACTCACTCGCGATGAAGATGATGGAGACGAGGATGAAAATGAGCAGAGCTCCTTAGTCACGGCCATGGAAAAATACCGCAACCAAATGGAAGAACTCTTCTCCAAGGGAGTCAAGAAACGTACCCGTGGCAAGAAACGCTTTAAACCTAAGCCAGATGGTTGGGACAGCGAATTCGATGGCTCGTGGGAAGACCAGCCTGGTGCTCTCATCCATTCAGATAACGAAGGCGGAGATCCTGTCGCAGAAGAGGATGGGGAGAACGGTGCGGCGCCGTCTCGTAGTCGTGGATCAACGACAACAACCGCACGCGGACGTGGCAGAGGTCGTGGCCGTGGTGCATCTGCCAGTACACGTGGAGCAGCCAAGGCAGCTACTGCAGCCAAGGGGCGTAAGAAACAGGTTGTGTCTGAGGAGTCGGAGGTCGATGACGATGTTGTCATGGTTGAGGATGACGAGGAGGACGAATCCGCAGACATTATTTCCGAGGATGATGATTCACAGGCTTTGTTCGTCAAACAACCACGCGCTGCAACAAGTTCAAGGGGACGAAAGGCCACCTCTACAGCAAAGACTACCACAGCTCGAGGGCGTGGGATACGTACAGCTACCTCGCCAGCTCCTTCATCAGCAACTGTCGGTGGTAGTGCTACTCGCCGAACTGCCGCTAGAACTACCAAACAGACTCAATCCACGCTTGACTTCGGCTCTCAGGCTAGTGCCCCTCGCGCTTCAAGACCCAAGCGTGCGACACGAAGTATCAGTGTCATTAGCGATGACGATGATGACGCATTTGAGCCAGTTGAGAGCTCTAGTTCACGGAGACGACGCTGAAACACAAGATATAGTTTATTCGTATCGATGCTTATGACACTGGGTCATTGCAGCAGCGGGGGTTTAAACTTCATACGATCTTACGAAATTATTATAGCATCTTTTATTGCATCTTTAGTAAACATCAGGACAACTGCTCAATGGGATTATAAATAGCTGTTGCTGTCTATGCCACTACCTCGTAGTATTTTGTAGTTGCTCAATACTATCATACGTAGTATAATTGATAATTGATAGTTGCGTAGTGACCAACCCAATTATAAGGATATGCGACCATATTCAACGAAATACCTTTTCCATGCCTAAGGAGATATAGACATCAAGTCAAATATCTTTTGTTATGTCAGCTAGTCTAGTATTTCTCAATTTAACCACAATTTATACATGCATAGTCGACTCGTTCTCCGCGGTGGAGCTTCCCCGCAATTCGCGGCGGCCGAACTGCCTCGGTTTACATTCGAGTTTCACACGGTGGTTTTATAGTCCCCGACACTCATCTTCACGGTGGTTTAGAACTCCGTCAAGAGCTTCTGAAGAGAATTATAATATCAAAAGGCCACTGCATTAGGTAATGACTTTCACTGGCCGTCCCATTCGTATTGCAGGTAGGTCCTCAACGCCATTGAAGTACTTGTAGGGTACACTTCTAAACTCCTGTATAGGTGCCTCGGGCTCTGCTTCAGACCGTCGCCATGCTATCGCTGAATTCGCTCATTATCACCCGACGGATCCTGTCGATGTGATCATTGCTGATTTCATGAGCGAATTCAATATGGCTACTGCCGCGGGTCGGAGAGTGGACCAGGGGAACGCTGATGAGGCGGCGGCACCAGCATATGACTTGTCCTTTCTGGAGGCACTGAATCCTGCACTTGAGGATCTGGCCAAGTACGGGATCAAACTGGCTGTGAATGCTGGCGTGGCAGATACAAAGGGTCTCTATGATGTGGTGATGAAGATGGTACAGGCGAAGGGATTGGATTTAAAGGTATTATCAATCTACCTACAGCTGCATATACCTATATGGCAGTATAGTATACTGTCTTGATTGGGCTTTATGACTGACGAATGTATAGGTAGCTTGGGTATCAGGAGATGAAGTACTTCCTGCGATACAACAGTCTCTGGCAACTGATCAGTCTGAATTTCGTAATATTTACACAGGCGAACGTCTGGCCGACTGGTCCTTTGAGCCCATCTACGCGCAGTGCTATCTGGGCGGGTTGGGAATTGCTGCTGCATTCTCCGAAGGTGCCGACATTGTCCTATGTGGACGTGTTTCAGATGCTTCACCCGTCATTGGAGCCGCTTATTGGTATCATGGCTGGCGACGGGATGAACTTGACAAATTGGCCAATGCGTTCGTTGCTGGCCACCTTATCGAATGCAGCAACTATGTTTGTGGGGGCAACTTCACCGGATTCAAGAGCCTGGAACATGGCGGCGATGGCTGGGCTAATATTGGCTATCCCATTGCTGAGATTTCCGCCGAGGGAGATGTGGTCATCACCAAGCAGGCACATAGCACCGGGGGTGCTGTGACGGTTGATACCTGTACTTCCCAACTGCTGTACGAGATCCAAGGACCTTGGTACTATAACTCCGACGTCACTGCGATTCTGGATGGAATACACTTTGAACAGCGGGGAATCAACCGAGTTGCTCTTCGAGGAGTTCGCTCAGGTCCACCCCCTCCAACCACCAAGGTTGGCATCACAGCTCGAGGAGGCTTCCAGGCGGAAGCCTGGTGGTTATTGACTGGGCTTGATATCGAGGCAAAGGCACGGATGGTGGAGGCACAGACTCGACGAGTGCTCGCTCCATTTTTAGAGCGATTCACAGCTCTAAAATTCGATTTGCTAGGAACATCATTATCGGATCCGCACGACCAGAACCGCGCGACAGTTCCGCTGCGAATTGTAGCACAGGCACGACAAGCCGAGGATTTGGCACCCACCAAGTTCCTCAAGCCCATCGCGGATAATATCATGCAAGGGTACCCCGGGGCTACTTTTCATTTAGACCTTCGACAGGGATTTCCTCGACCAGTCTATGAGTACTATGTGACTTTGCTACCCCAATCAGCGGTGCAGCATCGGGTTCATCTCCCATGGAAACCCACAGCAAATACTCGAGTTATCGAGGTGTCGCCGCCACCCCGGACCCAAGCATATCCCACTCGACAGCCAACCCAAGCCACGACGCACCACGACCAGCCAGTGGATTTAGGCCGAGACTTCGGCCCCACGATTCGCGGTCCGTTAGGGTGGATTGTTCATGCTCGGTCAGGGGATAAGGGTTCTGATGCAAACTGCGGCTTCTGGGTACGACATCGGGATGAGTACTTGTGGCTACGGAGCTTGCTCTCGGTGGAGATGTCTCGACAGCTTCTGGGGGACACGGGCCGGACCCAACCTCCATTAGAGATAGAACGGTTTGAGTTGGCGGGACTGCAGGGGGTACATTTCTTGTTCCGCAATTTACTAGACCGCGGGGTTGGAGTCACCACGACGGTGGATTTCTTGGGGAAAAATGTGGCGGAATTTCTGCGGGCACGACATGTCGATCTACCAGTGCGGTTCCTTAACCGGGGGAAGTTATAATCCAGTGTACAGATTATAGTACTGTACATGTGAGTAACTAGTTAACTTCATGAACAATGTGTATGTAGTCTGTACGGGGTACATATGAGACTAGTACAGTATACTCCGTACAGGAGTGTGTTAGTACCATGCGGAAGCCAGTTGCGGAGTGGAGAATGCGGACCGGATGGATGGAGGGGGTCAACGCTGATCTCTCGGCCGTTAAGTCGGAGACATTCTGTATGTCCTGTAGTTAACTGTATTATTGAGCTAAAGTGATATTGTATTTGTGTTCAGTGTGATCGCAGTAACCCTCTTGGGTAATGGTACACTCAGCATGTGGTTAGTCAATCGTCTTGGCTGGAGCCCGATGAAACGAGTTAAAATGAAAAAAAAAGAGTCAAGCGTAAGATCCACCGCGAGTAACCGGGAAGATGTTCGTCCGACGAATGGTAAATGGCAATTTGAGGTCACGATGATCACATTTTGGTCCACCGTAGAAAATAGAAACGGACCGATTCGAGAGTGGAGGTTAGGCTGTGAAGAAGAGAGAAGAGAAACGAAGTTTAACCAGAAGGGGACAAAGTCGCGCCGGGAGAATCTCTTTCTTCGAACACCTCGGCATTCGGGCAATCGTTATTTTTTTTGAATTCGAATGATTTGGACCATTCACCAATCATCGTGAAAGAGTTAAGAAGAGGACTTTTGAAGCTATGATTCCGCACTGTACTCGAAAGGTACTTATTCCGAAGTGGCGCTGCAGCAGGACCCACAAGTACCTGTCAAGTACCCCTCGCGGGTCTGTTATAACATTACCATTTACACCGCCAAAATAAATTACAATACCACTATGTACCTCGTATCAAAACGTAATGGATTACTCAACGACCCCGCAACAGCTTTAAAGTTGAGGTTCGATTTGTATTTAAAAGAAGGCGAGCCCTTCACAGCTTCATCTCTTCTTTTCTCCTTCTTTCTTCTTCTTTGTATACTCTCCCTACCTCTTTTTGCCATCCCACACTTTCATCATGGCGCTTTCTACTACTATTAAGACTCCTAATGTCACTTATGAGCAGCCCCTCGGCTTGTATGTTACCCCTCATTCTCGTTTTGCCCCTCTCTTACTCTCTCCCTCTCCAGTGCCACTCCCAAAACAGATACTGACTTTGGTTTGCTACTAGGTTCATCAACAACGAGTTCGTCAAGGGTGTCGATGGTAAGACCTTCGAGACCTTCAACCCTACCGATGAGAAGGTCATCACCTCCGTCCACGAGGCTACCGAGAAGGATGTCGACATCGCCGTCAAGGCCGCTCGCACTGCCCTCGAGGGTGCCTGGCACACTGTGACCCCCTCGGACCGTGGCCGTATGCTCACTAAGCTGGCCGATCTGTTCGAGCGTGATATGGAGACCCTTGCCTCCATCGAGGCTCTCGACAACGGTAAGGCCGTCACCATGGCCAAGGTTGATATTGCCAACGCCGCCGGCTGCCTGCGCTACTACGGTGGCTGGGCCGACAAGATCCATGGCCAGACTATCGACACCAACACCGAGACTCTCTCCTACACCCGCCACGAGCCTGTTGGTGTTTGCGGTCAGATTATCCCCTGGAACTTCCCCATCCTGATGTGGGCCTGGAAGATTGGTCCCGCCATCGCCGCCGGTAACACCGTTATCATTAAGACCGCTGAGCAGACTCCTCTGTCTGGTCTCTACGCCTCCAAGCTGATTGTTGAGGCTGGCTTCCCTCCCGGTGTCATTAACGTCATCTCCGGCTTTGGCCGTGTTGCTGGTGCCGCTATCTCCAGCCACATGGATATTGACAAGGTTGCTTTCACTGGTTCTACTCTGGTTGGCCGTACCATTCTGCAGGCTGCCGCCAAGTCCAACCTGAAGAAGGTCACCCTCGAGCTGGGTGGTAAGTCTCCCAACATTGTCTTCGATGATGCCGATATCGACAATGCTATCTCCTGGTCCAACTTCGGTATCTTCTTCAACCACGGCCAGTGCTGCTGTGCCGGCTCCCGCCTGCTGGTCCAGGAGGGCATCTACGACAAGTTCGTCGCCCGCTTCAAGGAGCGTGCCGCCAAGAACCAGCTCGGCAACCCCTTCTCCGCCGATACCTTCCAGGGTCCCCAAGTCTCTCAGCTCCAGTTCGACCGTATTATGGAGTACATCAACCACGGCAAGAAGGAGGGTGCTACCGTCGCTGTCGGTGGTGAGCGCCACGGCACTGAGGGTTACTTCATCCAGCCCACCGTCTTCACTGACGTTACTCCCGACATGAAGATCGCCCAGGAGGAGATCTTCGGCCCTGTCATCGCTGTCCAGAAGTTCAAGGACGAGGCTGAGGCTATTAAGATTGGTAACAACACCAGCTACGGTATGTCTACGTGCAACAATTGCAGTTGTTCTCTTGTTTCCTTCGACGCAAGTGCTAATTTCATATCAGGTCTGGCTGCTGCCGTCCACACCAAGAACGTCAACACCGCCATCCGTGTCTCCAACGCCCTCAAGGCTGGGTAAGCATTCTACTCATCTATATAAATGAATCAATTGCTAACAATTCTATAGTACCGTCTGGATCAACAGCTACAACATGATCTCCTACCAGGCTCCCTTCGGTGGCTTCAAGGAGTCCGGTCTGGGCCGTGAGCTTGGCTCCTACGCCCTTGAGAACTACACCCAGGTCAAGACCGTCCACTACCGCCTGGGCGATGCTCTCTTCGCTTAAGGGTGAAATGGAAAAAAAAAATTAAGTATAGTCTAGTATATGATGAGCGATGAATAATTTTGTTTGTATATAACCAAAATTGGATACCAACGTTCCAACGCATGTCTACTCATTCTTCATGTTAGTGTATTGAAGTAAAGTTTCGTATTGTACAGGGTTATGCATTCTCACATCGTAGCCCCGCATAAACATACACATCCATGGGTAAGCAAAAGCGGGGCAAGGCTCGGCATGCGTCGGGATAACAAAATACGAGATGGGCCCGGGGTAGGCTTCGGTGTTTACTGAAGCGGATTATTGAAATAAGTTCTAGAATCGATATTAGCATAATATTTCAGTTTACTATACATAGCAATGAAGTGGGATAATGCGGGGCCGGGTTAAAGAAGCCCGCTCGGGGTATTTATACCCGAAGACCACTAAACCCTACTGTAGATTGCCCGCACGCCACTATCATTGTAACTCTGACGGATACACAAGATTAAGTACGGAGTAATTCGATCTTCTTCATGCTAGAATAACCGATCTACCTGATTTCCCCACTTGGACTTAGCCATCCACTTGAGGCTACAGCATTTGTACTACAGCCGGGCACTGGAGTGCAGCACTATGAAATTTATAATCACAGAACTTGTAATTGGATATGTGCGATACTGATGTAATTACATACAAACTTTGCCGCTCCTCATCCACTGTCCACTTGATACAATAAGTACAGAATTTTCTTCCAATCGAAAGTTAGGCCCCAATAGTAATTCCACTAGGAAGTTCAAGTCCAATAGGCAATCCGCAGATGAACTTGCCAGTGTAGGGACTTCCCCGCTTAGCGGCAAGTTTCTCCTCGATATCCCGGTACATGTCATATCTAGAACCTATAATTTAGCAGTAATTCATAGTAACTGTTAAAGGGTTAGGTACTCACGCATTCATTTCCTCGATAGTGAGGACTTTCTTCGGATCCTCAACTTTGTAAGTTGGCGTGTCTTTGTTCACGGAGAATCCTGGAAAGCCATTAGCCTTGCTCCTAGCTCACCACATTCTTGCGGCTTGTCTGAACTTACCAATTCTCTCATTAATGTTATATGCAGCCTTTGCAGCCGCCGCCTGCACTCTGGTGACGCGAGGGAGACGAACCTCCTCGTACGCGGCAAGGGCCTGGGCAATATCGCCATTGAAGTACTGCTTGTTGAACAGAATTCCCAAAGCGGCTGCATCTTCAATAGCCATACAGGCTCCTTGACTTTGGTGTGGCATCATGGGATGTCCGGCATCACCCAATAAGCAGACACTGCCCTGGTGAATATACGGGTACGGATCATGCACCCATAGTCGCCAAGGCTGAATCTCCTTGCCGATAGAAAGATGCTGTAGCACCTGGCGATCAAGATGGGGATATGGTTTGAGTAGTTCTTCGACGGGGCGAGACTCAGCGCCCCATGCTTGCGTAGAATAGTCGCCCTGATCGCGGGGGAAGAAACAATAGTAAGAGAGAAGTTTACCATTGTTGCAGGGCGATAGGACGATCTTGTCCCATTTGCCTTCTTGTCCGCCCCAATATTCGAGAGCGCTGTCTTGAGAGTAATCTACTAATCCGAGTCTCACTGCTTCGTCGGTGTCGACATTTGCGTGGAGACAGCTTGATTCTGAGGGACGCTTTTCGGGGCGAATTCCTAAGATACCACGGACTGCGGAGCCAATGCCATCGGCTCCAATAATGAGGTCGTGATGGGCTGATGTACCATTTTCGAATGTGATTTCGTTGGATTGGAGATTGATATCGCGGCACTGATCCTGTGAGTACTTGGCTGATTCTACGCTAAATTGTAGATAGGATTCTTACCTTATGATTCACCAATAACCTCGCTGGTGTTCCCTCTCCCTCGTCCCCCAATGCGGAGTCCTTCAGCATAGAGTGCATATATTGCCGATGAAACATGTTATACACGTATCCCCATCGCTTCTCATAGTCATCAAGACTATACACACTGACCGGCTCACCAGTCTTCCAGTCTCTGTTAATGAGTTTCTTCAAGACGACTGGATCGCCCTTGGCGACATCCACGCCCCATTCATGTAGCCACCTCGTACCATTCGCAGCACATGAGACAGAAGCACCCACTTCGCCGGCGAAATCAGAGCGTTCGTAGATGGTTACTTCGTGGCCGGCGCGGCGGAGGGCGATCGCCACTGACATGCCACCGATGCCGCCGCCCACTACTCCAACATTAAGACGCTTCCAGCCTGGATTCATCGTTGTAGTATGTTCAGAATAACTTTTGATGTATTTTTTCGATGATATGAGGTTGAGTTCAGCATTTAAAAGCCACTCGTATAGCATTTATCTTGTAGATGGTTGTCGGATAATGCACTGGCGGATCGGATAGCGCGGGCCGCGCACTCTTATCGCCGCAGGGAAGCGGGAATAGCCCGTGCTTTGCTAGACTGAAAGACGGTGATTGGATAGGATGGGAGAAAGGAGATATCAAGGATAGTTCCGATGGGGTTGAGTGGCTGTAGATAGGAAGTTGGTGGGAAATCGCGGGATCTGACAGTCATCTACTATACCTTATACAATGGTAGAGAAGGAGAAGTATGATATCGGATAGAGTAGGTTGGATAGAGTAGATACAATTTCATGGCTCATCTTGCTAGTTACTTATAATGTATAAACTTCTTTAATAGCTATCTTTATTACATCCTACTATAGAACGAATGATCCCGGCTCAGTGAAGGGAAAACTATCCCACAGGGGTAACTCCATTCCCTCCCAATCCAAGAAAGCTCCATCTATCGTGGGTGGAGTAACCGGTCCTCCAGCCTGCGGTACCCAGGGATAAAATGGACCACCTGCATTCAACACTGAACTTGTGTCGGTTCGGCTGTCTTCATCTCTTTCGATATGAGGTGTAGATGGACTCTCGTGCAGACTGAAGATCCGGTTGACATATCGGCTGCGCCGTTGTCTGGCTTGATCCGCTTGTCGTTGACGCTGCTCCATAACAGCCGCTTCTAGCATCGTCAAGATCTCTAGATAATGGGCTGCTTGGGCCGATTGGTGAGCGAGCATCCGGAGGATAGCCAGCGCACCTGAAAAGGCGCTATCGATCTCACTGTCTATATCCTGGTGACAGAACATGGAAAACCCTAGGACGAGCGCTGCCGCAAAGACAAATGCCCTGTACATATTGGTTAGTCTTTTTTTTTTCTACTCTTTTCAATTGGGTATTCAAATGGCATGCGTACTTAAGAATTCCCATGTTCCGATGAAGTAGACCCGACTGATGTACTTCCAAGCAAGTCTGGAGCATATAAACAGCTGAGTCGATGCATGCAGCTGCTAATCGCGAATGAGCTGGATCCTCCCGAGCGTCATCATTCGTCGAGACGTTTTGATGGATCCGGGCCAGCCGAACACTCAGAGTAGAGATCAAAAATGGACGAGTGACAAGAATTACAGCGAAATGATAGAAACATGCAACATGCATATTCCCAAGTATACGCTCTTGCCGAATATCTGGATCCTCATTTTCGGATGGGGTACGAAGTGATCCAGGGAGTTGTTCACTCCATCGGTTTAATTTTTCGAGAAGGACAGCTGCAGTATCAGTTGATGCGGCCTTCTCGCTATACAATTTGCTAATTATCTCTGCCAGAATGAGAGATAACTGATATGAGGCAGCCACTCCAAGTTCACTGGCTGCTTTGGGCATCGAACAAAGCTCGCTCCGATTCTCTGGGAGGAGAGCCGCTGTAGCTGCTGGACGACCGAGAATTGAACTCGCCAAGAGATCAATCACGCATAGACTCATCCACAATCTAGATCTACTAGTAATCAGTACATATCGGATACCTATCACATCTCTATACGCACCTTTCTTCTCTTTCATCGGAGCTCAATACCCCCGACGAGTCTGTGTGAAGCCCTACAGCAACTGCCGATCGGGCCGCTACCCCCAAATACATGAAGGCTGCATTCCGACGACAGGCCCCGAACATATAAAATGATAATAGGAGGAAAGCCCGTATTGAATCCATACTAGGGTCTTCTAGTAGATTTGAGAATGCTCGACGCTGACCGCGAGTAAAAAAGAATCGTTCAAGTTGGACTGTCTCCGGCTCATTGGGAAATGATTGAGCTCCGATAGCAATCATCAAATCTCGAATGGCTGCTCGAGTATTTTCCCGATCAGTCTTTGGATTTGATGTGTCTGATAGAAGAGCCTCAGTATTGCATCCTAAGTAGATGAAGCCACTAGTCTATTCCATTTGTTAGACATTGTTCATTATATCCCGGCTCCACGCTCCACTGTCGGATCGGATCACAAACCACTGCATAGAATACTTGAATATAGCGATATTTATCATCCAAGGTGCAGCTATCTTCATCAAAATTACTAATATCATGATGAGCTTCAGTTTCAAGCATATCTTCGCTCCTAAGATTGTGCGAAAATTGCGATGGTCCAATATGCTGTGTAACAGTCTCCCGAAGGAGTTGTAAGAAAGAGAGCGAAGCGGCCTTGCCGACATAAACTGAAAATCTATTAGGATTTGTGACATAAAGATCGCAATACTCCTTAATAGAGTTTTGAACTGACTGTACCTCTCTCTCCTTGTAAGTTTCGTAGCATGCGAGGGTGTGTCCGATGTGTTGCCTCAGGCGAGCGAGAGCCAGCCCCCGGTTCCGGGCCCAGCTGCGTCTCGACGGCCGAATTATCAGGGGGTGAAACTAGAGGGGTCTGTGGGTCGGCAGCGAGGGCATCATCATTCCATTCTGCATTATTCTCTATACTTGAGCGAGTCGCTGAAGATCGCGTGCGGGCAGGTGAGTCGGATATGGACTTGAAAGGGATACAGAGTCGGCCCCGGCCTTTGTGGATGCAATTGGTGCAGGGGAAACTACCGCTACATCGCTTCTTGGAGGAGCGACAGGCGGTACAAGCAGTGTTAGCCCTTAAACGGTTTGCAGGAAGCACCTTTGGACGACCCATGATGAATGAAGAGAATCCGGGGTCTTGAATAGTATCAAAACGATATCATTCAAGTTCACCTTGAGGCATCTCGTCGAAGACCCGGCGATAAGCGGGGGATCGGCGGTGCGCGGCCCGACACCGGCAATTTCCCCATACCCCGTATACTACCAGTCTAATATACTCCGGAGTTACTGATAGAACATAGACTTCCATAATAAAAGCTAGAATAAATATAAGAAATACGTAATAATGAGCCCAATAAGGAATATAGTGATTGCATCAGTAAAAGCAGTGATTCTTCTAACAACACTTGTCAATTGCACCGATTGCGGCTATAGAGCGCCATACTCAATTGACATCCAATTGATCGCCCTATGCCTTAGAGTTATACTGCTTCACTTTTTGCGAGTCAAATGCCGATTCAAACAAGTAGTACATATTGATCTGAGCGCTTTTGCGTGCCATGGGCAAAATCGAAGCTCCCTATGTTGTTTAAATCCTACAAGTAAAAGATAGAAAAGATATTATTGGGTCAAGAAAGAAAGTACATTCGCAAGGCTGAGCTCAAATTTGCTTCTTTTGAGTCCGGGCATTTCATTGGCGAGAGATCTCGTACATATTAGAGTATGCCCATATGTACAGCACAGATCCTTCAGCAGAATGTCTTGCCCCCACATACAACTTATGCCTATTCAAGTAACTTAGAAGTAAACCCAATCAGGGATCTTCGAATAAGATTAGAAAATTCTTCGCAGAGTCTCAAGATTGATCATGGGCTGTGTTGTCGGGAAAATTGCCCCAAACCTCGCAAACAGTGACAGAATATCGTCAATCTAATGCGTCATTAAGCAGATAGTATCTGCTGTTCTATACTTAGCCTTCAATTTCAAGATATAAAGCACAGCACCTGTGCCTTCCCTTTGCTATGAACTGAGCAGATTCTAGCTTTACATTATCATTCTTGGAATTATTTCTTTATTCTTGGGCAAAACATTGATGTTGCCAGTTCAGCCATGGCTCAATACTTCAACCCAGCGCAATCTGCCAGTGATCCATACTCTGATGCTCACCAAGGCCAGCAAAGTCAGATGTATTTAGCCCCACAGCAAGGCTCATACAACCCAGACTATCCTCCTCAGCAGAGCCTATACACCCCAAATGTGAGTTTAAAGCCTGCGAGAAGAGTTAAATTGATGTTCAACCCAACTATTTATGTAGCACTAACATGCGAAAAAGCAACAACAACCGGAATCGCATGGCCAGTTCTACGGTAATGCTGCACCCACTTCACAGCCAGCTATGCCTGTGGGCGAGAACGCCTCATACTATGGCACCGTCCCTTCCTACGATCAATATGGACGCATAGCTGGTACCACTGGCCCGGAGGACGAGAAAGGCCTCGGGTCAACGCTCGTGGGTGGAGCTGTTGGAGGTTATGCTGGTAATAAACTGGGAGGAGGGTTTCTGGGGAGTGCAGCCGGTGCCTTAATTGGAGCCGTGGGGATGAACGCTGCAACCCATCAAATGTGAGTTGAAAATCTAAACAAATTTCGCTGTCGGTGACTCGGACTAATGGTCTTCTTTTTTTTTTCTCTGTCTTACAGTAAGGACGGCAAAAAGAAGCACGGGAAGTACAAGCATCACAAGAAACGTCATGGATGTAAAGCTCGTCGTCGCAGACGCTACTCTAGCTCATCTTCAAGTGATAGTGATTGATTTTGAGGCATTCACTACAAATATTATTGAGTATGAATTGTTTGATTTCAGATTGCTCAGATTTACGTGACTTATCCTATCGTCTCCTTTTCAGCCCACAGACCACCTAAGCTTCGCAGTAGAGGTTGATTCTTCACTAACTATTATACTAATATAATGTATACATACTCCGTAGTGCATAACCGAGGCTCAAGTCAAAGTGGATAAGTCAAAGTGGATGAGATATTCTCTCGGGCGGTGGGGCCAAAAAGCGTAAAATTGCACGGAAGAACCCGCGATCTCCAAACTTAAGTTTATCAAAGTTCTCTAATTCAACCTCAATCAACATGGGTGGAACCCCTTTTCAATCTAAAGGATACAAAGCTTGTAGGAAGCGCAGGGTAAAAGTAAGCAAGCTGGTTGTCGAGATTATGATCTTATCTCAGCTAATCGAAACAAAGTGTGATGGTGCACAGCCCGAATGTGGTTATTGCATTAAGCGTAGAATGGCTTGTCCTGGCTATGAGTCTAGAGTTTTTCTTTACTACGAAGTACAATCCGACAGCTCGAAGCAAAAATTGATTGCGAAACGAGAACCTCCAGAGAAGGGAAAGGCTGAGCAGAGATACATGGCCTCCTTGCCCAACACCATTGAAAATGGCCCAATGATTCGCATGCAGCTTTCATCATCATTCATGGCCTCATATTTCCCTTTGGAAGAGGAAAAAAGAGTTGAAAGTATTGGAATTGATGTCTTTTACTCTTTAACTTCAAATATTCTCCGACTACCGAATCACTCCGGGATGCTTGAAAAAGCCATTGGCGCAATTTCTTGCATGTATCTCGGCAAAGTGAACAATGACCCCTCAATGGTGCAAAACTCGATTGGACTTTATAACCAAGCAATTTGAAAAGAGTTCTTTATCTGACGATGTTTTCTATACAGTAATCCTATTCCAAGCATACGAGGTATACTTCACTCCCGAGATTCGCATTTTGTCAGACTAAACTCTTCTAGACCCTGCATTGCCGACGTAGAATTTTAACTTGGCTCGAACATACAAATGCTACGGGTATAATTTTTAAGGCAATTCCGCCACAAAAGTACCGAAAATCCACGGATCCACATGATTTACACAAACTACCAAAAACTGACATTCGTATGTTTTATCTACGATCCTACCCAGTGGTGCCTTTGCTCACATATCATCAGACGCATTCCATATCTACCCCTACAATTAAATCAGAAGAAGAGTATCATTATCTAATGAACCTAGCTGGTCCTGGGCATATTGATAAACTATTCAAGCTTTATGTGATGATCGCAAAGTTACGTAAAGAGCTGGAAGAAGCGGACGCATCTGATCATAAAACGCGCAGTGCTTTGAAAGATGAATGTAATGCGCTCAAGGAAAAGATAAACGCGCTGAAAGGCCTAAATTTTGGGGAGTCCCATCTCAATGCGATCCCACCAAACCAGTCTTCCCACATTTACCCCCGACTAGTCAGTTATTCGGGCCTTCTTTCGAGTTTCCTTCACTCGATATTGCAAGGTTATACATCTTATATTGGACTGTCTTGGTTCTTGTTGAATCTTTGATTCACTGGGCTCGTACTCTGACCGAGGCTAGTCAGTCTACGACATCCTCACAAAACACTGCTACATATCATGAATACTTGATTTCCGAATACTACGCGGACCAAGTATGCCGGGCTCTCCCATTCTGTCTCCAGCCGAAAATGAAAACTTGGGGCGTCCATGTGGTCATTGCTTCGGTGGCTCAGATCTGTAAACCATACATCTTCCTCCGCCGTAAGTCAAAATTGGATTGGTGTTTGCGCGCTTATGACTTGATGGTGGAACAGGGCATGGATCTAGCTCTTTTTGTGAAATACTCCGTTTACCAGCAATGGGCTACGATGGAAGATGAAAGCATCGAATGGCTGGGCCGCCTCTCCTTGAAGGACCCACTATCTCCAGAACTTACATACAAGCAGGAAAGGACCGAAGGATTGTCATGATGGCTGCTGAATTCAAGGTTAAAGAATCAAGTCATGGGGTGGAACTCACAATTTTTGTATATAGAGAGATTTTCCTGTGCTGTTTTTCTACGGCCTCCAGATATAAAAAGATATAAAATATTCTTGTCTAATATTTCCATGATATATTGTAGTATTTGAAAACTAAGAAATGAGAAGCTGTGGGGAGAGGCTGAGTCTCCGTCTATATCATAGCGATTGATTTCCTCAATTAAGGTAGAATCCGACCTTGTATGACAAAATAGAGTGCTCTCCACTCTATGTATCTTGAACATTCATGCATTATGAGATTCAAAATCTTCCTCTAAAAAGGAATTTTCAAATGTGGAAGAGACACCGATTTGGTGACAAAACTGTGGTGAGAAGGCCGATTCTAGCCCCTAATCCAGCCGTTGGGTTGAATTTTTTCCCATTTTTTGTCATGACGCAGCGGAAAAGTAAATCTCTTGTTCGCATCCCAGAAGATATTCGAAAAAATCAGCACATGGATATCGTATGCGCTAACCTGTTGAGTTTTTCATTTCTCCAAGCCTAGACTTTCCGGTGCTTTACCCAAATAGACACGGAGGTTGGAAATCACTTTCGGACAAGGATGCAGTATTTAGCGTCGCCGCCGACTGTACTTCCTTTGGCGCTTTCTCAGCCGCCAAGTGCCAGGGTAAGCTAGTATGTACATCTGGGGAGAGCTTCCCCGGAGTAGACCGAGAGTGGATATTGAATCACACTATCAAACCGGGTGATCATAATCAAATCAAAGTCCAAGTTGCTTATGTCAGTAAAACTTGACCACAGGAAAATTTTCGTTATCATTTTCACACCCGTTTATTAGACTCTAAGGTGAGATGGAGGAGAGTAGCTACAGTAAAAATACAGTGAATGGGCATTGATAGGGTACTTACCAGGTCGTGCGTATGTACGGTACCTCGTATGGTGAGACACGGCTACAGGGGTTACTGCAGTCCCATCGAATGATTGTGAAGATATGCCCTTGCTCTTCAGGACTACAGGGGTGTAGCCAGTGACCAAAACAGAGGAGAAGAGTAAACAGGCTTCCATCACGAGTGGTAAATATTAAGTGCCGGTGGCTTGGAAGCCTCAAGCTGGGGCGACATTTCTCTCAAGCAATGCGCAGCCTCTTCCTCTTTTTATCCCTCTCCTCGATGGGTCTTTTGGATATCTTATAATAGAATCTCAATCGAATACCTATACAAAGGAATAATATAGGCTAAATCGGGCTGCTAGGGCATACCCCCGGATTTGTCGAAGGCTACCTAACTGGCTGGACTAGGGTAGTGGCTGTTGGGTGTATCGCTTGTTCAAACCCTTACGGTATTGTGCATGCTTAGTAGTCCATACACATATGTACACCGTACAAGTAGAGGCGAAAAAGCAATCCACTCCAGTCAGGGGAGAACTCTTGTTCCTGGACAGTGGCTGCTCGCCAGCCACCCCGAATACCTCGTTCGATGAGATATAAATTACTAGATTTCGGATCCCACTGATTCATCACGTCCTTCCCACGAAGTTAGCCATCACGATACTCCCAGATTATTATCATGGAGATTGGAGCGGAGCCCAAGCCTCCTACTGAGGGAACCACAGGGGTGACCAACACTGACGACACTGAAGACCAGCCCGAAACCACTCGATATATGCAAGGATGGGCTCTTGCTTCTTTAACCTTGGCTTTTATGTCAACCTGCCTCGTGTTAGCGATTGATAACACTATTCTTTGTTTGTCCTTCTCCGTGATCCGACTAAGAGAGCATCAGATCTGATTGTCATTACCCAGCGACGGCGATTCCCCACATCACCAGCGACTTCCACAGCCTTAACGATATCGGATGGTATGGATCTTCCTATCTGATCGCTCAGATGGCCCTATTGCCGACTTGTGGTCGCCTGTATGCGTTCTACAACATCAAGTGGGTTTACTGTATCTCGCTTGTCGTCTTCGAAATCGGCTCCATCATCGCGGCCGTCGCCCCTAATTCTGTGGCACTCATCATAGGGCGAGCAGTCTCTGGTCTCGGTGCTGCGGGCTTGGTGAGTGGAACAACTACTATTCTTTCGTATTGTGTCTCTCTCAAAAAGCAAGCAATGCTGTCGCCGATTGTGCTGGGTATGTACAACATTGGATCGGCGGTCGGTCCACTTGTGGGTGGTTCGATAGCCGACAACAAGAAGCTGACTTGGCGATTTATTTTCTGGATCAATCTCCGTAAGCCGCTGCTGATAATGAAGCCCGCCACCTGTTCATGTCTCGTGATTGACTAAGATTCTTCCAAGCATTCGGAGCTGTTGGGCTGGTACTGGTCTGGTTCACATTGAGGAGAACTCCGCCTGCAGTAAAGGGAGACCTACCGTGGAAACAGAAGCTACGTCAACTTGACCTTTTTGGGGCTACGATGCTGCTCGGTGCGACATCGTGTTTGAATTTGGCATTGCAGTGGGGTGGCATCAGCTATCCATGGTCTGATTCCAAGGTGTTCGGGTGTCTGATCGGATTCGGTCTACTCCTAATGGCCTTCTTGTACTTGCAATTCCGGGGCAAAGAAGGGTTGGTTGATTCTCTCCTCTCAATTTTAATGTCTACTTGTTCCAGAAGACGTTCAATTGTTCTGCATGCACTTTTTAACATCATCTCAAGATCGAATATCCCTCTCCACATCTTCCGTAGTCGTACCGTTTCGGCATCATGCGGCTTCATGATGCTCGTTCAGGTGGCCATAGTATTACACTCGTACTTCTGGCCTATATACTTCCAGTCAGTCAGGGGTACCAATGCCAGAGACTCGGGGATCAATCTTCTCCCCTTGATTGTGTCGAACAGCCTCGGTACACTGTGCGCAGGCTTGATAGCATCGAGATTTGGACACTATGTACCGTTCATGTGGGTTGGACCTCTCATCTTGGCTGCCGGAGGGGGTCTCAATCAACTTGTGCGCCCAGACAGTCCACGTGGACAGTGGATTGGTTTTCAAATTCTGTCTGGGCTTGGCTACGGCAGCTGTAGTCAAATGCCAATTCTGGCGGTACAGGTTGTGCTCGAAAAGTCAGATATACCATCAGGCCTCGTGATGATAATGTTTTTCCAGATGCTTGGGGGCGCACTGGCTCCTAGTATTGGGCAAAATCTCTTCACGGATGGCCTTCTGCAGAATCTCAGCAAGGTTCGGGGAATAGATAGTGCAGCCGTGGTAGCCGCCGGCGCGAATGGTTTCAGGGCTATTGTTCCTCTGGAGCTGATGAACGCCGTGGTAGGTGCATTCAATGCTGCATTGAAGAATGTTTTCTGGGTGGCCCTGGCTACCCCAGCCCTTGCATGGACCACGAGTTTGACCATGGAGTGGAAGCAACTGCCTGACGCAAGAAAAGAGAAGGTGAATCAAGTGCCAGTCGAAGGAACCGAGGAGAGTGAGGTTGGAGCGAAACTAGCTTAATATTTCCCATGAAGAGTGACCATCTAATGTGAGGCTTCAACATGGCTGCTGTTCTCACCATTTCTGAGAAGATAAAACCAGATATCAAACACCAGACAATCCAGGGTGTTCACGTACCACTCCATGTTAAACGCCAACGATGAGTTCCTTCTTGAGAATCCCATCTTCAGTCACCTGGCTCATTCTCAGAGGAAGCAAGCTGTGAGTACCACGCAAACTGACAAACTGACCTTAAGAAGGCTCTTGGTTGCGCGAAGACGATGAAGGAGGCTGAACAGCTCATCCGAGACGCCACGCTGACCAAGTTCGCCGTCTGCCTTAACCGGCCAATCGACGACATCAGAGTTGATCAGTCGCTTGCTACCATTGGCCTAGACTCACTCGTTAGCATCAAGCTGAAGAACTGGATGGGGCGCACTTTCCAAGTCAAACTCCAAACGTCGGAACTGAGCGGTGCTGGAAGCATTATAGCGCCGGCGGCGACAGTCGCCTCGCGGTCGAAGCTGATTCCCGATTAAATTCGACAATCACGACCGCAGGCAGTCAACCCTCAGGCGGGCAATGATAAAGTTCCCAAGAATGGCCAGCTAGAGCCGAACCACGGCTTCTACTGTTGCAGGGCGAGCAAGGAATTACCTAGACACCCGCTGGTCGACCTTGACGAGGCAGTCAACGACCTCCTCAATAGCATTGGCCATTTTTCCCACACACGAGAAGAGTATACAGGGCTCAGTCGTAAGGCCCGCGCCCTCGCTGAGCAAGGCCGACGACCCAAGCGTGGAGAGCTGGATTGCAGGTCCTCTTCTCAAGGCGATGTATCTCAAGCGGAGATATCCTATTGTGCCACACAGCAGCTTCCTTGGCACCCACTTTGACAGCGCTGTCCCGCCTTCACGGGCCCAGCGAGCGGCCGCGCTTACTAGAGCACTGTGCGAGTTTAAACATGATTTGGAATGTAAGAAACTGAAGCCCGACTTTTTGGGAGATAGGCCGAGCTGCGGCTATTCATTGACGTGGCTTTTCAACCCACTGAGAGAGCCAAACGTGGGCAGTGACAAAATGATGAGGTATCCAGGAGTGGAACCTGTCGCTTTGCTGCGTAGAGAACACTTGTTCCGCGTGTCACTCCGAGAAGGCGACATACCAAGCAATTCTCGACCTCAACCTTGAGGAAAAGCACTGGACTGACACCTTGACGACAGATAACCGTGACGGTTCGGGCACTGTAGGTCTTGGTCTGGCTTTGAACAACTTTTGATACTGACTATGTTCCAGAACCGACAGAAGCTTCTTTCAATAAACGCCAGGAACGTGGCATATATCAGAGCCATGGAGGAATCTGTCTTCGTCATGTGTCTTGACGATGATAGCCCTGTCACGCGTGAAGAATGTGTTCGGTCTGGATATCTCGGTGACTCTTTCAATCGCTGGCACGACAAGACACTACAGGTTATCGTCATTTCCAATGGCAGATGCGGTACCATTCTCGAATATGCGTACATCTCCTTTGATTCCTTTTGATGGAGGATAAGATATTATATACAATTGCAGATAGTGGCAGCAAATTATAAATCTGGCGAGAATAAACATTTTGCTCTATACAAGCGTCTGCACAGAGGTTACTCGAGCTCTTCGGTCATCGAAATCTTGGCAACTTTGATGTCGTCATGAGCTCTATGCGACCAGATTCATTATCCGTGAAGTCGGGCATATCGGATGCAAGTCTATCGACGAACTTGTTAAGTGGGACACTGGGTTTCCATGCTGTGTCAGGAAAACTGGTATTCGATTGAAATCACCTTCCTCGTGGCCAGCCGAGGAGACTGTCCAGTTCAGTCCGCATATTTGGAAAGGAATTGGTAGAAGAGAGGTAGATAGACCAAGGTAGCGATCCACATAGTACGGATCTTCTGGTGGGCGGATCTTTAGTGATGGAACAGCTCCATGAATCAAAGACCCTATCATTTCCAGCATAGCCGTGTCTGTGAGGAAGAAAGACTGGTTCGGTCCGAGATTCGGACTGTTTTCATATACCGACCGAAGACGAATCAGAGTTTGTTGGCATAGGGTGTAGACATTATGGGGTCTCTCAAACATGGCAAAGAGCGTAATCATTGTCCCGAGCATGAGATAGATTGCTACTTGCTCGGTATTTGTGACAATCATATCACGAAGATTCTGCAACGCTGAAGATGCATGTCTGTATGGGGTGGAAAGTTTGCCCTGAAATACGTTCGTCCTGCAGCTCCTGGTATGAACGACCGACAGAACAGATGCAAGATAGCCATGGCCTATAACTGGCTTAATTGCTCGTAATATGAGAGTAGAGCAATGTGGTGCTGATCCCAGAAAGTCGGCCCGATGAGAAAATTACCATAAATGTCAAATTAGGAAAGAACAGTATATACGAGATTAGTCACAGTAAATGACGGAGTCGCCGGGACCATACTTGTGTTCTCTAATCTGGATTTTAAAGGTGCAGCGGAGAGTGCCCGTCGACCTGGTCTCTTTGTTGGGCGAGTATTGCGTATTGCCATTAGAAAAGCCAAGTCAAGCGCATCGAGTACATCTATCAGAGCCTTCGGGCCCCGAGCACTTTTTCTTGGCGCTGTGACAACGATCACAATATTTGGTCATTTATAAGATCTTCAAGCCGATATGACTAGAGACTAGATATAGTATGATACAGTATATGATGTCCATTTCCGCACCATCGCCTAACTTGGGTTGATATTGTAGCGACTTTCACCGGAATGGATAAATATGCTCTCAATGGCAGTCAAGCTCTTGTGTCAATTTCACACGAAAGCAAAACTACATAGTAAGCCCAAAAGTAACCACCATAACAAACAAAAAAAACATCACTGAGCAAAAGCAAAAACATACAACAGATATTGTATGTCGGTGGTCACCTAGCGCCCACGATTTTGTCCGCCACTTCAGCCCTTTATCTGAAGGGCCGAATCCGACATGCAAAGTCGTATCGTGAAGTTCGACATGGAAGGAATTCGCGAGGGACCTCAGTACAGCGGAGAGATAAAATGGATAATTTTTGTCTTTATCTATTCAATCTTATTTTACTGCATGATTATCTGCTGATTCTTTACCGTTCAACTGATTGTTACTATAAAGAATAAAAAAAAAACAAATATATTCTGGTCGATCTTGATCAGATCGACAATAAGATTTTATTCTGTAGTATTCTGCTGAGAATAGAAAAGAGATACAAGAAAATATTGAAATTTTTTGGCGAATAAGAATGTAATTTTTCTACGGCTCTTGATCTAGCTAATAAATCAGTTTCGTCGAGTTATATTCTATATCTCAAAATCTGTCAAATCTATAAACCAGCAAAGACATTTTGTTCTGGCTGACTATTAACAAATATAACTGTATTGAAAACAAGTCTATTTTAGAAATTCTACAAAAAATTCCGACAAGATTTTCAGGCCGTAATAAAGAAATTCCGAGATTTTGTTTCTACTGCAGAACAATCTATAATTCTTAGAAAATTTTGATATATTTTGAAAAAATAAAAAAAAATCAATTTGATTAATAAAAGAACAGTATAACTATCAATAGATTTTTGAAATTTTATCTATCGACAGCAGATATGAAAAAAATATTTTTTTTTCAAACAATCTGATAATAATTGTTACACGGTACAAACTGGTCACTGTAAACTGATCCTCCATGGTCCTAATACGTATCTCAAGTCTACCGTCTCGCAACCGTACTGTTGCTATACTGAATCTTATACAGACTCGGATCTGTAGAACAAATCTTGTAGATATATCAGTTGATATATATCAAATAGATCAGTCCGAAAAATTTCTCTATTTGTAGAATATAGTTGTAGTTATACTGTATAGAAATAAAGATATACTCAAGTAACTTATTGAAATTGATCGCAAAGAACTAAATATATATATATAGAATTATTTTTGTATATCCAGTTCTCTGTAGTATAGTATATTGGAAAATCTATCTGATAGTATATCAGATTGGATTTTTCTATCTATCTATTAGTATACTGGACAATATATTCTGGTATTATATAAAATTTTACTGTTATTTAGTATTGTAGTATAATAATAGTACTGATAGAATAAATATTTATACAGATATTGTATTAATTGTTATTTCGTCAAATACAGTATAGAATATAATAGTTTGTAGAAGAATATTTTCTATTTCTTTTGTTTTATTTTATATATATAATTCCAAATTCTGATAGATTGATTGATTCTCGGTAGTCTATCAATAAATTGCGGTCTTTTATCGCAGAATCTGTAATATTATCTTTTTTTTATTCTTGTTTTTGAAAATTTTTTATAACTGTTTATTTTCTATCAGATAAATATCGGTTCTTTTGGTTTCTAAAATTTTTATATTATATTCCAATATATCTAAAACTGCTCTTCAAAAATCCAATTACAACAAATATACTGATAATAATTGTTTTATCGATAGAATTGAATATTCTGGTTGTTCTGTTTTATTTTTTTGTAATTATTGTTTTGTTTGTAGAAAATATTGTATTATAAATTCGTATACAAATATTACGGACCCTGCGACAAGGGACCGCAATCTACAGATAGACCACCGAGAACCAACCAATTTATCAGAGTTTTGAATTATATATACAGAACAGAACAAAAAAAATAGAAAACGATCTTCTACGAACCGTTATATTCTATACTGTATTTGACAAAATAACAGTTAGTACAAATATCTGTATAAATATTTATTCTACCAATATTATTACTACACCACAATACTAAAAAACAGTAAAAATCTATATAACACCAGAATATACTATACAGTATACCAATAGATAGTTGGAAAAATCCGATCTGGTATACTACCAGAAATACCCTCCAATATACCACACCGTAAAAAACTGGATATATAAAAATAGTTCTATATATATATATTTAGTTCTTCGCGATCAATCTCAATAAGTTATTTGAGTATATCTTTATTTCTATACAGTATAACTACAACTATATTCTACAAATAGAGAAATTTTTCGGACTGATCTACTTAGCGCACATCAACTGGTATATCTACAAAATTTGCTCTACAGACCCGAATCCGTATAAAACTTAGTACAGCAACAGTACAGTTGCGAGACAGTAGACTTGAGATACGTATTAGAACCACGGAGGATCAGTTTACAGTAACCAGTTTGTACTGTGTAAAAACCGAATTTGACTCCGCTATTCAGAATATCAGATCTGGATATCTGTATTCTGGAGATTTGTACAATAAAACAATTTATATTTATCCGGCCGCTGATTGATTATATATATCCAGTAACAGAAATCCTACTGTACTAGTTCTTGTCGGAAATTCTTCTCGGCGATAGTATAGATATATCGATTGTAGTAAATCTGATTTATCTGAATTAGGCTGCTTTATATCGTACGATATCGATAATAGATCGTTATCGGCTATCGGCAATCTGACGATACCGATAATAAAGTATTATCGACTATCGATTGTATATATCCGCAGATTATCGGTACGAATATAAATTTTGTTAATTTAATCTGTTCTAGACAATCAGATAACAGTTGTACTGCTGATAAAACCGGATTCTATATATAAAATCTGAATAGTATAGTTATAATAAGTATATTTGTTATTTTGTGTAATATTCTGTATAAATTATTATAAATTGAGATTGTATTTATTATTCAATAATCTCAAAAGTTTTGTATATATCTGTTTTTAATCAACTGTAAATAGTAATAATATAGCAATTCGGAATTATCAACTTATTGATAATATTCCGAAAGAAATATATATTTGACTAAATAAATTAAATATATCTGTTCAAAAATATTGATTGTTTATTTTATTACAGTATTTACAGATTTGAACAGAATCAAAATAGATTCAAAAATATCGCCGGAGTTTAAATTTATTAGAAATTTATATTATTTGATATATATCTATATAAAAATATTGAATAGATTGTATTGGAAAATTTAATCAAACAAAATTAATAATTTTTCTGTAATTCTGTGTTACGCACCTAGTAGGGCAGGCTCTACCACTAGGCCAAAAAGACCAAAATGCCGAATCTCTGAGATTTTGCACGCCTGCCACCACTTATTAATGTTACTCCGTAACATAATGCTGTTCAAAATATCTATTATTATCGCCGAAAATAAATAAAAATTTATACAATCAAAGAATTAAAAATATTTTTCTATATTTCAAGATTTGATATCGGAAAATAAAAATAAAATTTCTTGAAAATTCTTTTTACAATAAAATAGAAACAACAAAAAAAGAATTTGATAAAATTGAGATTGAATCAATCAGTAATACTGAAAATAGAAAACTATAACCAATAAAAAAATAAAACTAGATAATATTTTATCAATTATAGGCTGCGGCATATCCGCTCCAATGGATATTGGGTTCATATCCATATCCACAATTTGCGGATTGTGGATATTCGTGAATATCCTCATCCTCACTGCGGATATCCACAAAAATCCATATCCAAATTGCGGATATCCTTGGATATCCGTATTAGTATAAATCTCGCTTCGTTATCTATTTTCGGTCAATCATATAATCTTTATACACTAAATCTATTTTGTTTTTAGAACCAAATATACAGTTGTTTTGTCTTTACCATTCAATATCCACTGTTTTTGCACTTTTTTAATAAAATATTATAAGATAATATTGTATTTAATATAAATAATGAATTTATTATTATCTCAATCTTATTTTTTGATATTTAAAATATAGATTTTGCTGTCGTGGAAGACTTTGTCAATTTGAGAAATACAGAATAGATTTTATAGCGAAATATATAATTGTATACAAATAAATGGTAGTATATTCCTGCAAAAACTATTGTAGAGAACAATCCATCTCAAAATTTATTGTTCAGCAATAAATTGTATATCAAATAAACTACTAGTATATCTAGTATCTCGCTGTTATCTCTAAAATATATTATATCTTGTAAAAAATTGACGCAATTTGTATTCAAAATTTGTATATAGTAGATTTGGTAATTTCAGCTGAAAACTTTATCCCCAAAAACAATATAGATAATTGCGGATATCCGTACAATTATCCTCAATAATCCGCAATAATTTTTACTGAACTGTATTAGTTCTTTATTCTGGTCAATCAGCTATTAGATACTTTATAGATATATCAAATTTACAGTTGTGGCTGCAATACTAGACTACACCCCCCTAATTCTCTCAACTTCCAGTTCTTACTGTAAGTTTTTATCTGCTACTCTCTCTATTGCTTCCAATAATCTTCTCTTATTTGATATAATATAGTTTATTCACAAATCTTACAGTTACAATACTTCTTTTACAGTAAACCAGATATCCAGCTCAGTTCAGATCTCCTACTTCTATTAGCCAATATCTCTGATCTTGTATATAGCCAGCCTATACAAATCTCAGATTCAACTACAAACTGGCCACAACAATCAACTACTTCTATATCTTTCTTACTTATATATATTGGTCTTTATCTGTAATACTATTGGATTCTATTCTGTACTGATCCCACCACTGAGATAGATACTTCACGGAAGGATTTTGTTGATTGGTGGCTCAATACAGAATTTGGCTCAAAGTCTAATATAAGAATCTCTATCCTTTGGAATAGCAAAAAAAGATCTGATATCTGGAATAACTTCCACCAAATTGCGTATACAAAAACAGATAAACCAAAAATTATATACAAGAACTGTCTTTGTACAATTGTTTATCCCCAGTATCAATATACTGGATCGTTACCAATAAAAGTATATATTAAGATATTCTTATATCTTCGGAAATCAGTCCAGTCAAAACGAATTGACCAGTTTATCCAAAAAATAGTATATTATTTCTCTCCGGTAATGAACTATATAACAATCCAGAATCTTTAATAGACTAAACTTAAATAGTCTGAGATAGATTTTCAGCTGAAAAATATATATTATATAATATTGTTTATAAGATCAAGCTATATTTTATTTCAGCTGAAAAACTATCTCAAAATATATAAAATATAGCCATTAACAGATAATAGAATATAATCTGTAAACCAGTATTTTATAAAGTAAATCTGTTTATTGCTAATCTTTCTTTGTATTATATTTATAGCTCCAAGTCCCAACTAGCCAATTCTTCTCCCAAGAATTTTTAGTTAAAGCAATATTTGATTTTGTTACTATTGTCTATTTATTTTTCCGGATTGTTGAATATATCCAGTTCAAAAATCTGTTTGAGATTGCTCAACTAGTACAGAACAAAATTGATATACTATCTGTACGAACTATACGATATTTTTTTGACTCAGCAGTTCAGAATAACCAAAAAAATATCTTTAACAAACTCCCAGATAGAAACTCTTTTTCTATTGTTCTTGATTGCTGGATATTCTCTTTCCAACAGATATTTATGGCTGTTACTGGCTATTTTCTGGATAAAGATTGGAACTATTGTAAAATTCTTCTTGGATTTGAATCTCTATCTGGATTATATACAGATAACAATCTCAGCAAAACTGTAATCAAACTATTTACTGAATACAAAATTGTGGATCGGATACTATCTATTATAACTGATAATACAACAAACAATGATATTCTTATAATCAGTATCCAGAAGACTCTCCAGTCACAGATTTATTCAGATATCTCAATTTTCAGAGTACTATATATTGTATATATTATCCAGTTTAGTCTAAATAAATTATTTGGAAAATTCAAAACTATACCAGAGAATAAAAAAACTGAGTTAGAGTAATCTGATAAAAAAATCTATTTCTTTCAAAATAAACAATCAACAAAATAAATTACAGATATACTGAAAAAGATAGATTTATCTGACTACCAACAGCTAAAAATATATAACTGACAACCAATTTTATAGATCCGGAGATTTGCTATATTTATTAACGTAAATCCACAGCGCCGTAAAATATTTTTGAATCTCCAAGACAGAAAGTCTTATCTTATTCCAATTCAAGATATCCAAACTTGTTGGAATTCAATATTTTTGATATTTAATTGTGCAAAAAGACTACAATCAGTCTATAATCGCTATTGTACAGATTACCAATATCTCTATTTTCAGCTGGATCCAGAAAAATGGCGACAGATTGACTATCTTTTTCTTTTTACAAAATCTTTCTTTGATTTTACAAATATATTATCCAAGACCAAAGATATTACTGTATATAATATCTTTAGTATCTACAACAAGTTCTTTATCTATCTGAATAATATTGAGAACAAATTAAAGAATAAAGATATTGTATAGAAGAAGTATATACTCAAAACTCTACAGACAGTAAAGAAAAAATTTTCCAAATACTATACAGCCACAGATATTGAATTCTATAGTAATATCTATACTATTGCAACAATTCTCTGTCTCTCCAAGAAACTGAACTATTTCAAATCAACTGATTGGTTAGACCAAATTGATTATACAGTATACTACTATAATATACTTGAAAAAAAATTTTATCAATACAAAGAGAGATATCAGCAGAACAAAAATTCTATACTGCCAAATAATAGTTCTAAAAAAACTCTTGATAATTGTTTTGATCTAGATACCGTCTGTACTTCACAAACTGAAATATATAAAGAATATTCAAAATCTCAAGATAATAAAATTGCAAAATATTTTGCTAGAAAAATTGAGAAACAGAGGCCTAGAATATATTGGCGGAAAAATAAGTATAAATTTCCGATTTTGGCTATAATAGCTCAGAATATTCTCTCAATATCTGCTAGTGATACAGATATAGAACAACTCTTTAATTGTATTCGTGATATCTGTTACTATCGCTGTGGTTATCTTAAACCAGACACAATCCGTAATCTTATACTGTATCAATTTGCAACAACTTTTGATATTCAGCAGCAAGAGATTGAGATAGTCAAGAAATATCTATCTACTGGAGAAACTGTATTATTTGATCAAGTTCAGAAATCCATTGTTCAGTTTGAAAGTCTGGAACCAATTAGTAATTGTAAAAAAGAGAATAAAATATCTAGTTCTGAAAATATACAGCAAATAGAAGATAGAGTATTGGATAGAAGCTCAGATACTGAGAATCATTATTCTGATCTAACTCAGAGCAGACAGAGTAAGTATCAGTTGTCTAGAAAACGCCCAGCAGACGTTGTAAATAAGAATAATGATCTTTCTGAAATACCAATACAGAGTACACAGGGAAGATCAGGGCGAGTTCGGAAACTTCCAAAGATATCTGCAGAATTTGAGATTATAAAATAGAGGAAATAGAGTCTATACAGTATTATAATTCAATAAAAACAAAACTAAAACTACTACTAAATTATCTTGAGATATTGAGTTATATCTTGAATATCCAAAATTACAAGCAATTGTGTATAAATAATGAATACCAAAAAGGGCTATAGAGCTTGGTATATTTGATATATTTATTATCTATTGGATATCCGCAAATATCCAATAGATATCTATTAGGATCCGCAATCCGCAAATTGCGGATTGTGGATATTGGATCCTTATCCATATCCGCAAGTTGCGGAGCGGATTATAGTATGTCCAAGGATATTGCGGATTCTGCCGCAGTCTAATCAATTATATTTGAAACAACAACTAGATACAAATTCCAGATACAAATTTCAGAAAACAATATCCAAATTTATATATCAGAATACAAACAAAAAATCGAGAAAATAATATTTTTAAATACTATTAGTTGATAGTATAGAAAATTGATCCAAAATCTATATTTTATTCAATATTTACTGTTTTATCTTAAAATTAAAAAAATTGATTCTGATTTAGATATAATAAAAATATCCAATATTACAACTAAAAATAATATAATTTATATAGTTACAGATATAAATATATTTACAATATTTATAACCCAAGTTGGGATCCCAGATCCAGTACTGGATCAGGTAACCTGGACCCAGTTCTGGGTCGAGGACTCTGATCCAAAATCCAACACAGTCCGGGTTGGATCCGGGTTAGGTCCGGGTTAGGTCCGGGTTAGGTTGGATCGTGCGGAAGTCTACTACCAATCAAACTACTCTACTAACTTACAGCACTAAATCGCCGCAGATATTCCGAGATCAAAATATCGCATATTAAAAGAGCCATTAAACCTTCAAAAGCCTTTTAAATGCGTTCTGCTGGAACAGAACGTATCTGTATACTGATTTTGAACCACCAATTACGTTATTCTACGAACTTACAGCACTAATTCTTTTTGTTGATTTTTATTTATCTTTGGCTCTCTGAGATCAAAATACCGCGTGTTCAATGTGGTGGGCACCACATTGAATACGCGGTGTTTTGATTCCAGAAAGCTAGATGTAAACAAACACGCGTGTGGTGGTGGTGTTGGTGGTAGCAGAATGGTGGTGGTGGCAGCGAAGTAACAGCGGGACAGGTGGTATCTACAACCGGAACTTTTATAGCTACCTAGCTATAAAAGTTACGGTTACCATTAAAAGAATTGTAACTCCTGAGTTCTTGTTTTGTTCACAGTATCCAAATATCAGGACAATAATACATGGTAGTTTTACGGTGTTGTAAATCGCTCGAATGCTCCTAGGTATATGTGCCAACGGTTATGGCGAGGCGAATAAAAGGAGAACAAGTATAGGAAAGGAATATATTGCAAACTGATACAGGGAATGAAAAATACTAGTTTTATATGTCACGCAAAAAGATTTTTTACAGCAGGAATACAAGATTTTCAATTGAGTTTGATTTACAAGAAGTATTTCAGGAATATAGTTAAGGTATAGCAAAGGGCTTAAAAAATGAGGGAATAGAATGAGGGGGTAGAACAAGGGGATAGAACGAGGGGATAGAACGAGGGGATAGAACGAGGGGATAGAACGAGGGGATAGAACGAGGGGATAGAACGAGGGGATAGAACGAGGGGATAGAACGAGGGGATAGAACGAGGGGATAGA
>Ga0102593_1000442_pt1 | contig 77754 bp, 68 predicted proteins | sample AraplaCol_mMS_r2_2_FD_76862 | JGI IMG/M metagenome (GOLD analysis project Ga0102593, IMG submission 76862) | Arabidopsis root microbial communities from North Carolina, USA - plate scrape MF_Col_mMS_r2 (SPADES assembly) (version 2) | ecosystem: Host-associated > Plants > Roots > Endosphere... | reverse complement strand
GAGGCATCTGCGAGCGCCAGTGCCAATTCCGCGGCCGACCATCCACGTTTCTGCAAACTGACGAGCATTTCCACCATCGCGACTTCGACTTCTCGTCTGCAGCTCGAAATCGGCTTCAATTCGATATGTTTCTCATCACATGCCGTGGTCATCGTAGCCTCCGCTCTGCCATATGAAAGGCAGCGTTAACAATTTCGACAATGGGTGGATATGGTAGGGGTTGCATGCAAGCCTCGAGCCATTACACATCGACACAGATTGCCTCGGCTGCGCGCAACCCCTCGCGCGCCATTATTTGCCGATGTCCGGCATCAGGAGCGTCTCGCATGAATCTGCACAATAGGTGGTGGAATTCTTCCCGGCGCCTGAGGGATGCACGCGGAATGAGTCCTGTTGCAAGCCAACGCTTGCGCAAAGCGCGCAAGAACAATCCTCCGATGGTTCACGACCTCTCCTCCTATTTTTGCTTGTTTTGTTTTGAACAAATATCGTTGTAAGTTGCCGGCGCCTCGAAACTACATTGCACCGGCAGCTGCGTATTTTGGAAGTTCCGAACTTCCTTCGGAATTAACCACTACTCATTTAGATATATGAACAGGACGCAATTGTCGTTATCGCCGCATCCTGAAACTTATCAGTCCGTCCATTTATGCTCGCCAGGGAATATGATAGGTAGCGGTTTTGTCGCAAACTTTTTAAAAGGCCGCAGAAGCGGCCATCGCTGGACACAGTTATGCAGCGAGTGCGGCGAATTGCTGAAATGCCGATTGGCCACTGGTTGAAAATTGGCGCTTGCGGATCATGTGAGCCACCTCGATACCATCCAGTGTTGCTGACGCAGACTGAAAGGATTTGAACCCCTTCATGGGGCGGGTCAGCTTCTTGATAAACCGGTGGTCCTGCTCAATCGTGTTGTTGAGGTATTTGACCTGCCGGATCTCGATCAGCCAGAACCATCCATACAAGAGCAGCCGCCAGTTGATGTTTTGCAATCCTGCCAGGTTCGCGCCGCTCTTGTCGATGACGACCTTTTCGGGCCAGCCATTGTTCTTAATCGTGCGGGCGAAGAACGCGCTGGCCGCGGCCTCATCGCGGTGCTCAGACAGCATGAAATCAAGGGTTTTGCCGGATTTGTCGACAGCCCGATAGAAATAGGTCCACTTGCCTTTGACCTGGATATAGGTCTCGTCCATCCGCCAGGAGCTGCTGGTTGCGGATTTGCGCCGCTGGGCCTGGCAGGCAATCAGGGGCGAATATTTCACGACCCATCTGTTCAGCGTCGCGTGGTCAACGGTAACGCCGCGCTCGGCCATAATCTCTTCCAGATCACGATAGGAGACCGCATATCTCACGTAGAAAAATACCGCGTATAAAATCACGTCTTTCGGGTAATGACTGCCTTTGAAATCGACCATGATCGTGAAACTCAATCTGCCTGCTCATCTCAACCCCGGATCTACGCCTACAATGCTGGTTGCAAACCCGGTGAAAAGTTTTGCGACAGAACCCTTTCCTCAGCCCCTTCGACATCAGTGCGGAGACGGAGCGCGGAGCGTTGATATGGCTGCCGCTCGTGGAGCGTTATTTCCCCATCCCATCCCTTCGCCTCGTTGTCCGCTCGAAAGGTGTCCTGGAGACTGCAGCGGCGAGGCTCGCCGAAAACATCAAGTCGCAAATGAGTGCGTACAGCGGATGAATAGGCAGCGTTCCATGGCCGCCTCAAGGGGATGTGAACCAAGCCCGAAGGGCCGGCCTCCTGGCCTAATTTTGCGGGCGCTCGCCTTCATCATCTCGAACCCGCGATGGCTGAGCTGAAGCCGCTTGCTGAGAAAGTCTGGCGCTATTGCGAGACGCAGGACATCAGCGGCAAGACGATGACGGGCAAAATCAAATATTCGGCCGTCACCCGGCGCGAAGCGCGGACGACGGCCACCACACTGTGCCAGAGTGGCATGCTCATGCGATTATCGCGCGCCTAAGAAATGCGCTCGGAATTTGAGTCAGGCTTTCCGCCGATCATTTGAAAAATCCACCGGATCAAACCGCCTTGAGATACTCGACCCAGCGCGGATCCTGCATGGCCGCGCGAGCGCGCATGTGTTTCCAAGCGCCGTATTTGTAGAAATCAAAATCGAGCGCCGAGACGACATTCTGGACCATGGCCCAAGTCGACCATTTCACATCGGCAAGCGCCCGGTGCACGGCAAGACGGGCCTTCATTCGCGGATCGAAGCGGCCGAAATATTCCTCTATTACCTCTGCCTCCACGGCATCGGAGAAGAACATCTCGCCGCACCAGATACCGATATCGTAGCAACGGTCGTTATTGGAGGCATATTCGTAGTCGATGAGCATCAGCGACTTGTCGTCGGCGACCATGAAATTACCCGCCATGGGATCGTTGAAGCAGGCAACGAGGTCGATGCCGGAGGCTTCGAGAGCTGCACGCGCCAGCCGGTATTGCCTGTAAAGCCAGGCAAAATCGATCGGAAAGGCGCCGCCGAGTTCGCGCACCTGCTCGATATGCTCGTCGATCATGTCGAAGATCGTCTTAGTCAGCGGCAGTCTGCCTGAATCGTTGAAGGTGCGGTAGAGCCCGACGACGGCTTTGCGCACGGTCGGATCCTGGAAATCGCGGTTGGTGCAGGCACGCCGACCTTCGATGTAGTCGGCGATCTCGACACCCCTGTCAGCGAGATACTCGTAAATCTTCGGGCCAATGCCGAGGTCCTGCGCCCGTCGGCTGGCGTCCAGCGCCGCGTTGCGGTCAATGAACATCTCGGTGCCGCGGCCAGGAACCTTGACGAAGAAACCGCCCTGTTCGCCTGCGACCCTGACCCGCCAGTTCGAATTGCTGATACCGCCATGCACCGGACCGTAGTGGAGTTCGCGACCCGACCACGGCTCAATCTCACGTAACAGGGATTCGATCTCCGCTTCCGCCTCGTTTGCCGCTTCTCCCAATCGTTTTTCCATAGCTTGATCTCTCAGAGTGTGCGGAGCATGAATTCGAAACGCGGATTGCGAAGCGCCATACGGCAGCGCAAAAGGCGCCATTGCGCATATTTCAGGAATTCGATACCGCCGCGCGGCGAAACCCTGTCCATCAGGATGCCCCACATGCCCCAGAAGAGATCGTCGGCAATGGCGTAAAGGCGGCAGCGGTTGAGCGATGTCTGGCGAAACTGTCCCTCGAAAATCTCGAGCGCCGGCTGCATTTCGTCGTCGAACTGGAAGGCCTCGTTGAGCAGGATGCCGATATCGTAGAACGGATCGACATTGCGGGCCTCGTCGAAATCGACCAGTTGCACTGCGCCATCCGGCGCGATCATGATGTTAGAGGCAAGGCCGTCGGCATGGGCTGGTTTTTCATCGAAGCCGGTGGCGATGATCGCCGCTTCGATATCTCCGACGCATTCGCGCATCCACCAACCGTCTGCGGCGACCTCTGCGATGCCTGCATCGGCAAGCGCTTTCTCGACGACGCGGATGCGGTCGAACACCGTCCACGTTTCGCCAAGCGGCCTGCTGCCATGCAGGGTGCTCTTGGCGGCGATGACACTTTCCAGAACATTGCGCTTGCGCAGGTCGTCCATTCTGGCGGTATGCCAGGTTTCCGGCAGGCGGTCGAAAACGACCGCTGACATTTCCGGGCTGTGCCAGAGGGGCGCCGGCGTCAGGCCCAGGGTTGAAGCCTGACGCGCGGCGCTAACGGACCTCTCCAGATCGATGAAATCCGACTGGTCCGTATGGAGAATTTTCAGGAAATAGGCAGCGGGTGCATCTCCTCTGGCAACGAACCAGTTCTGGCTATCGACGGCGCGGTGCGTCGGCGAGGCGACGCCTGCAATGCCCGGCGCATAACGCATATCGGCGTTTGCCCAGTCCGGAACGGCCCGGATGGCGGCTTCCGCCGCCTTCTCATCCACTGTGGATGCTTGCCCGAGTGCCTTCATGCTCCCAATCCTTCAGTCCATGGTTTTCAGGATGTTGCCGTCGAGGCAGAATTTCCACAGCATGGCGCTGAGGATTTCCGCGCCCAACAACCGGTCTTCCGGCGTGGTAAATTCCGTCGGGTGATGGATGACGCCGCCGACGCTTGGCACGGCGATGACGACTGCCGGGGAAACGGTCGTCATGCTGACGGCGTCATGTCCGCCGATGGTGTCGAGCAGCAAGGTTTCGAGGCCGAAGCCGGCCGCCGTATCCTGGGCAAGGGCAACCAGTCGCCCGTCCATGTTCCCGGCGCGGCGGCGGTCGATCGAGCGGACCTCGAAGCCGACATCCGCCTTCTTGGCGCAGAGGTCAGCTTTCTCGTTGAGCTGTGCTTCCGCCCAGGCAAGCACATCGGGCTTGGCAGAGCGCAGTTCGATGAACATCACCGCCTCGCCGGGCACGACGTTGGGGGAATTCGGATAGACCTCGAGACGGCCGCAGGAGGTGTGCAGGTCGATCCCGACTTGCTCGGCAAAGCCCTTCAGTTCGGCGATCAGGTACGCTGCAGCCAGGAGCGCGTCATGGCGCTCGGCCATCGGCGTCGGGCCGGTGTGCGCCTGGCGGCCGATGAAGGCGAGCCGGTGTTTGACGTTGCCCCAGAAACGGTTGAACACGGCAAAGCGCATGCCTTTCTTTTCCAGCTCGGCGGAACCCTCAATATGAAGCTCGATCAGGGCATCGGGAATGACGGGGCCGAAGGTGCCGGCATAACCGATGTCGTCAAGAGCTTGCCTGACAGAAATGCCGTCGCCATCCTTGCGGGCGAGCGCGAAATCAAGTGTCAATTCGCTGGCATTGACGCCGCTGCCGAGAAGGCTTGGCTGGAAACGGGCGCCTTCCTCGTTGGTCCAGTTGACGATGCAATAATTGACTTTTGGTGTGACCCCAACCGCGGCCACATGCTTGCGTATGGCATCGATCGCCGCGCAGGCGGAAATCACGCCGTAGGCGCCATCGAAGCGGCCGCCGTTCGGCTGGCTGTCGAGGTGCGACCCGCTCATGACCAGAGGTGCGTCCGGCCCTGCCCAGTCGAGAAAACCGTACATGTTCCCCATCGGGTCGATCTCCAGGCGCAGCCCTGAATTCTTCAGCCAGTTCGCCAGCCAGTCTCGGGCGGCCTTGTCTTCCCGTGACAGGGTCAGCCGCGTCATCGCACCACCCGGCCCGCCGCCGAAGACGGAGACTTCCTCCATCATCCGGTGCAGGGCTTCGGCATCGACCTCAGGCAGGGATGCCGGCTCGCTACGGGTTTCAAGCATAAATCACCTTCACTTGCGCCTCTTCCAACTTTTCAAGGAAATCTGCCCGCGGAGGCGCATCGGTGATGAGCAGATCAACGTCACGAAAATTATAGGTGCAGAAATTACCCTGGCGGCCGAACTTGCTGCTGTCGGCGAGCATCACGACCTGCTTGGCGTGGCGGCGCAACGCCCGGCGCACCAGCGCCTCGTCCTCGCCGAGGTCCATGAAACCGAGATTGACATCGACCGTCACCGCGCTGACGAAGGCGATATCGAAGAGATGTTCGCGGATCACATTGAGCGTATCGGTTCCGAGAAACGCCCGGTAGCTCGGCCGCAGAACGCCGCCGACGGCGACCACGTTATTGGATTCCACCCCCGACAAGGTCTGGATGATATCCAGCGAATTGGTGTAGATATTGATCAGCGGCCGATCGACGAGATAGCGCGACAGCGCCAGCATGGTCGTGCCGCTGTCGAGGAAGATCTTGGTATGGTCGCGCAGCTCTCTGGCAGCGAGGGTTGCGATTTTTGCCTTTTCACGAGCATTGACGCGCATGCGTTGCGAGATCGGCTGATCGGCATCCCGACGCGGCGTCACGCCGCCGCCATAGATGCAGCGCAGGTGCCCTTCCATTTCCAACTGCTTCAGGTCGCGGCGCACGGTTTCCGGGCTGACGGAAAATTCCGTCGCTAGTTCCTTGACCGTGACCCGGCCATGCTTGGCGAGCTCTTCGAGAATGTGTTGCAGACGTGCCTGGGGATGGTCAGTCATGAGGGCTTCCCGTCACAGGCCCATCGGCAAGTCTGTCGAACCAGCGTGTCCCGCCGTGGTCGTTGCTTCTTTCATCGTCTGATCCTCCCGGGTTTCGATGCAATTTACGGTTTCAAGCTGCCGCGTGGGAAAGCGTGTTTTCCACCAAAAAGCAAGCAGCAAGGTCCTTGTTGCCACGGGCGGTCAAAACCGGGCTTTGCTTGTGACAGCTGCTGAATGCGTTCGGGCAGCGGCTGGCGAAACTGCAGCCGGGCGGCAGGTCGATCGGGCTTGGCGGCTCTCCTTCCAACAGACAGTCTTCCGGCTTGTAACGGCGCTCTTCCAGCGTCGGCACGGCGCTGAGCAAAGCCTTGGTGTAGGGATGGCCGGGATCGAAGAACAACCGACTGTTGTCGGCGATCTCGACGACCTCGCCGAGATACATGACGGCAACACGATTGCAGACACGGCGCACCATCGCCAGATCGTGGGAAATGTAGACATAGGTCAGGCCGTGCTGGGCCTGCAGCTGCTCGAACAGCTTCAGCAATTTGAATTGCTCGGTCTGGTCGAGCGACGACAGCGTCTCGTCCATGATCAGCACTTTCGGCTCCAGCACCATGGCGCGGGCAACGTTGACGCGCTGGCGCTGGCCGGCACTCAAACCCAGCGGAAGCTCGTCGTAGAGCGTAGCGGGCAGGCCGACCTCGCGCATCACCGAGAGCACGCGGTCGCGTAACTCTGCGCCCCTGGCAACGCCGTGTGTCTTCAGCGGCTCCTCGATGATGGCGCCGATCGCGGTGCGTGGTGGCAGCGAATTGAAGGGATCCTGCAGCACCAGCTGAAAATCGCGGCGGAACTTCAAAAGCCCCTTGCCGGAAAGCCTGGTGATATCCTGTCCGTCGCAGAGGACCTGGCCGCTATCGGGCCGTTCCAGCCGGCTGAGCAGACGCATGAGCGTGGATTTGCCGCAGCCGGATTCGCCGACGATGCCGAAATTCTCTCCCGGAAAGACGTCGAAGGTGACGTTGCGCACGGCACGCACGGTGCTGTAGCTGGCAAAGGTGCCGCGTTTGCGCACCCGGTAGGAACGGGTGGCATCGCGAATGCTGATGATGGGCTCGCGGGTCTCGGCCGGTAGCTCGATGGCGACCGCTTCGCTCGTCCAGATCTCCGGGATCTGGCTGATCAGCTCGCGGGTATAGGGATGCTGCGGCGTGTCGACGAGTGCCTTCGTTGCCTGCCGCTCCACGATCTTGCCTTCGGCCAGCACCAGGATCTGATCGGCAGCGTCGCTCACCAGCGGCAGCGACGAGGATATGAAGACGATCGCCGTGTCGAAACGCGTGGTCAGTTCGCGCATCAGGCGCAGCACCTGGGCGGCGACCGTGACATCAAGCGGCTGGGTGACGTTGTCGGCGACGAGGAAGGCCGGATTGCTCACCAGCGCATCAACGATCAAGGCACGCTGCATCATGCCGCCGCTGAATTGCGATGGATATTCGTGATAGCGCATCTGCGGCGAGGGGATGCGCACCGCGCCAAGCAGATCGATGACCCGCTTCCTGGCTTCCTCCTGCGCAATCTCTGGTGCGACTGCACGCAGCTTCTCGACGATCTGCTGGCCGACCGGCAGGGTCGGATCGAGAGCCCCCACCGGATTGGCACCGACATAGGCGATCTCGCGGCGCAGCGTGCGCAGTTTCTGTGCCGGCAGATCGAGGATGTTCTGGGATTTGTAGACGACCGATCCTGACGTAACCGTCAGTGGCGGATCAATCCAGTTGACGAGTGCACGCGAGAGCACGGTCTTGCCGGCACCGCTCGCCCCAATTATGCCGAGAATTTCGCGTGGGGCCAGATCGAAGTCGATGTCGGAAATGATCGGACGCATGCCGCCGCCCGTTTCCAGGCCGACGCTCAGATCGCGAACCCTCAGAAGCGGTGTGCCGGTCACGATTTGCCTCCATAGATACGATTGCGAGCCCGTTCGAGCGATGCGCCCATCAGGTTGATGCTGGTCAGGCACAGGAACAGGAACACGCCCGGCATGGTGGCGATCCACCAGGCATTGAGCAGATACTTGCGGCCGTCGGCGATGATGTTGCCGAAGGTCGGCGTCGGTGGTTGAACGCCCAGCCCGATGAATCCGAGGATGGATTCGAAGATCATCATCCGGGCGACATCGAGCACCGAGACGAAGATGATCGGCGGCAACACCAGCGGCGCCAGCAGGCGCACCATGATGCGGAAATCCGATGCACCGTAGATTTCAGCGGCACGCACATACTCCCGCTTGCGCTCGGTCATCACGACGCTGCGAGTGACGCGGGCATAGACCGGCCAGCTCGACAGGCCGAGAACGAGGATGATCGCCGGGATTGTCGGGCGCGAGACGCCGAGCACGGTGATTGCCAGGATGATCATCGGGATCGACAGCTGGGCATCGGTCAGGCGCATGATCGCCATGTCGACGCGGCCGCCATAATATCCGGCGATCGTGCCGAGCGAACAGCCGATGAGTAGCATGACCAGAACGGTGGAAAGACCGATGAGCAGCGAGTAGCGGAGGCCGACCAGGCTGCGCACCAGCATGTCGCGGCCGATCTGGTCGGTGCCGAGCGGCGCCGTCCAGTTCCATTTATCGCCCATGAACGGCGGCGCATGTAGGCGCGTGGCGACACTCATCTTCGTGGGGTCGATGCCGCTCAGTTGCGGATAAAGCAGGGCCGCCATAACCAGCACGATGAAAATGGCAGCGCCGACACGGAATTCGTTGGAGGCAAGGGCAATCCGCCAGATACGCCGCGCCACTGAAGCGCCGCGTTGTGTTGCCGGAACCGGGATTGCCGGGATGTCTGTCTCTGTCACGCTCATCAATATTCCAACCTTGGATCGATCATGGTGGCAATCAGGTCGACTGCGATGTTGATGAAGACGAAGATCGCGCTGGTGACGATGGCGATCCCCTGGATCAGCGGGAAGTCACGCTGCAACACGGCGTTGATGGTCAAAAGTCCGAGACCGGGATAATCGAAGATGAATTCGACGACGAGGACGCCGCCCAGCAGGCCGCTGATCTGGATGCCGATTAGATTCAGCAGGGGAACGGAGGCGTTCCGCAGCGCATGGGCGACAATGATGCGGCTGCGGCTGAGACCGCGCACGTTTCCGACTGCGATGAAAGGCTCCATCATCACGGTAGCCACGGATCCGGTCAGCGTCCGGATCAGCACCGGCGCCAGCTCGACGGCCAGAACGATCGCCGGCAGGATGGTATAGGCAAAGCCGGCATATCCGATCGCCGGCAGCCAGCCGAGTTTGACAGACAGAAGCATGGCAAGGACGATGCCGAGCCAGAAGTTCGGCAGCGATATGAAGATCGAAGAAATGTAGAAGGCCACGCGATCCGGCCATCGTCCGGGCGCCAGTCCGCCGGGAATGCCGACCAAGAACGAGAAGATCAGGGCGAAAAATATTGCCAGGCCGCCAAGTTGCAGCGTCATCGGCAGGGTGTCACCGATCAGGGTCAGCACTTCGGCGCGTTCGCCGCGGGTGGAATCGCCGAAACTGGAACCGCCTGTGGAAGCGCCGCTCGCAGGCCGTACGAAGGATTGTCCGAGATCGCCCCTGACGACGCCGCTCATATAGCGGCCGAACTGAACCAGGATGGGATCTCGCAGGCCCATGTCCTTGGCGATCTGCTCGATCAGCGCTTCGGGCGCCATGCCGCCGGCCATCAGCCGGACCGGATCGCCGGGAACCACGCGCAGCAGTGTGAAGATAAGCAGCGTCACCAGAAAGACGATCAGTGCGCCTTGCGCCAGCCGTCGAACCAGAAAACTGAGAATGAACATATCATATCCTGGCAGCAATCGGAGCGAACCGTCCTGAGCGGCGACGGTCGCGGTCGTTTGTTGACATCATGAGCGAAACGAAAACCTCCACGGCGCTGGCCTCCAGCGCCGTGGAAAACGCAAGCCAGCCTCAGCTGAATGCGGCCTTCGAGGCGTCCATGGACCCGTCAGGATAGATGAAGAGGCCGGCCAGCGACTTGTCCATCGCGTGGATCATCACCGAAGTGAACAGTGACAGGGCCGGCACCTTTTCGGCAAGCATGGGCATGGTTTCGGTCTGCAGGATGTTCTTGCGCTCCTCGAGTGACGGGGCGCTGCGCTCCTTGTCGAGTGTCGCGTCGATTTCCTTGTCGACGATGCCGGTGATGCGTTTCGAGGTCGAATGGAAATGCGTGCGCAGTACGAGGTCGGGCTCAGGTGAACCGGTGGACCAGCCGCAATCGACCATATGGCCGGGGCCGCCGCCCGGACGATCGTAGAGGCGTTCGTTCCAGGCGGCGATTTCCAGAACAGAGAGCGATACCTGAAAACCCTGTTCCTGCAGCATGGCGGTGATGACCTCGCCGTATTCCTTGGTCTTCGGGTAGAAGCCGACGGAGGTGATGTATTCCAGCGGCGGCAGGCCCTCACCCTTAGGGAAACCGGCCTCGGCCAGCAGCGCCTGGCATTTTTCCGGGCTGTATTCCGGGTAGTTCGCCAGGTCGATATAGCCGAACTTCACCGGCGACACGTAATTGGACGAAGCATGACCGGCCGAGCCCAGAATTTCGACGATCATCGAGCGGTCGATCGCGTGGCAGGCCGCCTTGCGGATCAGCGGGTTGTCGAACGGCGCCTTCGAGCAGCGGAACCAGAGATATTTGTTCTCGACCGAGACGACGCTGCTGATTGCGATCTTGTCATTGCCATCGAGCGAGGTCACCTGTTCCGGTTCCAGACGCTCGACGATCGAGGCCTGGCCATTGAGCAGGGACAACATGCGTGTCGTGCTGTCACCGACGAAATTGAAGCTGATGCCAGGAATCTTCGGCGTACCGAGGAAATAATCAGGATAGGCTTCGAGGATCGTGGCATTACCTTCCTGCTTGACGAACTTAAACGGGCCGGTGCCGTTCAGGCGCTGCGTCAGCGGGCCGGTCGGGCCGCCGGCGACATCGGTCGCCGACATGATTGGCAGGTATGAGGCGAGGAAGATGAACAAATGGGCCGGATATCCGCCCTTGGAGGTATCGACGATGACCGTGTAGTCGTCAGGGGTGGTGATCGTCAGCGTCTCGGTCGGGCCGGGATAGAATTGGGCCGGGCGGTCAGGCCTGGAGCCGTATTCGAAGGTCGCCTTGACGTCTTCGGCCTTGAAGGGTTTGCCGTCGTGGAATTTCACGCCCTCGCGCAGCTTGATCTCGAGTTTGTTCGGCTCGAGAAGCTTGATGCTGGTGGCCAATTCATAGACCACTTCGTCGGGCTTTTCGACTGTCATCGGCGTCCGCGTCAGGAAGCCCATGACGAAGCCTTCGATATTCTTCTGCGACAGCGTTGTGTGGCCGGTCGGGTCCCAGTTGCCCGTAATATTTTCCGCCGACAGGAACACCACCGTCTTGCCCGTTTGGGCAAAGGCCGAGGAGAACAGAAAATCCGGGTTGATCTGCAGGAGACCGGCACCCGTGCCAGCCGCACCAAGCCCGGCGAGGAAATTGCGTCTGCTGATGTCATTCATAAGCTGTTTCCCTTTTGTGGTTTTATGTGGCTTTCTTATTATTCCACGATATCGGGCATTTTTTCGTTTTTCAATGGGTTCTCGCAAATTAGCAAATCGGAATGCCATTCTCCTGTCGTAAATCAGCTCAGGCGATTTGTATTATATTGATTATAAGTGTAATTTAGGAATGTTCTTTCAGCGTAGCGCTAGGCAAATGGCGAATTTTTCAGCATTTATCTATTTTGCGGGCAGGATGAGCGTGCCGAATTACTTTTATAAATGTCACAAAATCACATTTGGCGCCTAAAAAATATTCAAGCAAAGGTGACGCACAAATCTCGCCCGCGATATGACGGACGCGCAGCATGTCGAACCCCCCTCGGTCATCGGCCTTGCCGCCCAGACTAACCATCTGGTGACGGCAATGCAGATCCCCGTCGATCCGGAATTCGATAATGCCAAATGAATAATTGTGCGATCAGTCGTTGAGCATTGCCGGCCTTGAATAGATTCGAACCTACGACCACTGGTTGGCGACTGGGACGGAATGGATAATCAATCGGCTCCCGGCGTTGTGTGCTGCTTCGAATGAAATGGTCATGACTTGCGTACGGTACGCTAATCGCATACCATTCAGCAGTAAAATCGGAGGCTGGAAACTATGGCGACGGTCGAGAAAATTACGATTGCACTGACATCCGAAATGGCGGGCTTTGTGCGAAGCGCGGTCGATGCTGGCGAATATGCATCGACGAGTGAAGCCATCCGTGATGCCGTCCGCGAATGGAAGGAGCGACGAGATTTGCTCGGCTACACCGTCGAGGATCTGCGAGCGCTCGTACAAGATGGCATCGAAAGCGGCCCAAGCTCCCGCACGACAATGGCAGAGGTAAAAGCTGCAGCGCTCGAGCGATTAAAATCTGCACGACACGAACGCTAACCATGCTTCCAATTATCCGAACCAATCGTGCGGACGAGGACCTGATCGAGATATGGTCCTACATAGCCATTGACAACATATCTGCGGCTGACCGTGTTCTTGACGCGATTGAAGCACGCTGGGACAATCTCGCCCGACACCCCTACTCGGGGGTTGCGCGCGACGATATCGCGCCAGGCATTCGGCATCTCGTTTCAGGTGAGTATCTGACTCTTTATCGGCTCAGTGGCAGTGCCATTGAAATCGTCCGCGTCCTGCACGGGCGCAGAAAGATTTCCTCCAAAGTGATTATATAACGGCGGGCTCGCGGTACCCCTCATATAAGATCTCGGATTGCATGCGTTTTCAGGCGTAAGCATATTTATCGAACTTAAACTTCCTGAAGATCCGCCGCCAGCTCCGATCGCATGAACTTTCTCATCGTCTCAATGTCGTCGGCAATTGGCCGGTCATCGGCGTAGATCGGTATATGAGCTCTGATTTTTCGCCTGAGAACGGTTGTCCCGTGTGCAGACTCCCTAACCGTGGGCTGCAGGTCGTAGGCTTGTGCGGCAGCAAGAAGTTCGATGGCGAGGATGTTCTCCAGGTTTTCCAGAATCAAGAGACTCTTCAGCGCTACCGGCGTTGCGTGGGTCAGGATGTCTTCCTGGAGTGCTGCGGTGATGCCGCCATCAAGACTCGCCGGTGCGGCCAGACGCCGGTTCTCGGCGGCAAGTGACGCGGCAGTCAATTGAACTACCTGAAAACCGGAGCATTTGCCGTTTTCGGTCGTCAAGAAGGCAGGCAAGCCGCTGACCAGGGGGTTAATGAGCCGATCGATCCTTCTCTCGGATATCGCGCCGAGCATTGCAGCTGCGACCGCGAGGCTGTCCATCGACAAGGCGACCCCCGCTGCGACGGCATGGGCCTGCGAGTGCACCTGCGGTGCGTCGAGGGTACCGCCGACTGCGGGGTTGTCCGTTACGCTTGCAAGTTCGCGGTTAACCACGTCGCTGACATAGGCGAACTGATCGCGTGAGGCGCCGTGCACTTGCGGGACGGCCCTGAGACTCAATGGATCCTGCGTGCGTTTGCCGGCCATTTCGGCAAGAATGGGACTTCCCTCCAGATAGGATCGAAGTGTTGTGCCGACCTGTTGCAATCCGTCCGATTGCCGCATGGAAAGCGTATCCATGACAAACGTCCGGGCCTGATTGCCGAGGTTCTCGTAGCTCATGGCTGCGGCCGCGTCGGCCCAGCAGGCGAGCCGATCCATTCGTTGCAGGGCCAGGCACGCAATTCCGGTCGCACAAGGCGTGCCGTTGACCAGACTAAGACCTTCCTTTGCCTGAAGGATGAGCGGTCGCCATCCGATACGCGCCAACGCCTCTGCGCCGGCGATCTTCTCGCCGCGATAGACGGCGTAACCACCGCCGATCAAAACGAGTGCGATCGCCGCTGCATGGGTCAGATAGCCCACGGAGCCTTTCGAGCGGACGACTGGAACGCAATCCTGCTGCAACATTGTGCAAAGAAGCTCGACGATTTCAACGCGAACGCCGGACCGGCCAAGCGCGAAGTTGTTGACCATGGTGGCCATGATCGCGCGGGTTTCCGTCCTGCCCAGTGGTTCGCCGACGCCGCAGGCGTGGCTCATGATGATGTTGCGGGACAGAACCTGCTGGTCGGCGCGATCGATGATGACGTCGCACAGAGCTCCGACACCCGTATTGATCCCGTAACCGCGAATGCCCTTTTCTACGATGGATTCGACGATGATCCGCGCGCCGGCAATCCGCGTTCGGGCGTCCTGCGACAGGGAAATGCCCGCGCCCTCAGCGATCGAGGCGATCTGGCGCCATGAGAGCGGCTGGTCGACAACAAGGGTATTCGTCATGCGTGCACCTGTCTGCCCTTGACGAAACGGGCTACGTAATCATTGGCCGGATTGGCGAGAATCTGGGCGGGCTCACCGATCTGCACGACCTGTCCATCCTTTAGGATGGCGATTTCCGAGCCAATCTTAAGGGCTTCGTCCAGATCGTGGGTGATGAAGACGATCGTCTTCGACAGGTTTTTCTGCAGCTCCAGAAGCTGGTCCTGCATATCCGAGCGGATCAGAGGATCGAGCGCGCTGAACGCCTCGTCCATCAGAATGACGTCGGTATCCGCAGCAAGTGCACGTGCGAGGCCAACGCGCTGTTTCATGCCGCCGGACAGGGAAAACGGATATTTGTGCTCATATCCGGACAGTCCGACAACATCGATCCATTTCCTGCCGATCTCGCGTGCCTTGTCTTCGGCGGTGCCACGGATACGTTGCCCATAAATTACATTTTGCAGTACGGTTCTATGCGGGAGCAGGCCGAAACTCTGGAAGACCATGCTGATGCGATGCATCCGGAAGTCTCGCAAAGCGCGGGCGTCGAGATCCAGAATATTCTTGCCGTCAAACAGCAATTGCCCGCTGGTCGGCTCGATCAAACGATTGATATGCCGGACAAGCGTCGATTTCCCCGATCCGGACAGTCCCATGATAACGAAAATTTTCCCGGCTCCGATCGACATGCTGACATCGTTCAGGCCGACAGAGCATCCGCATTTTGCAAGTACCTCCGCCTTGTCCAGACCATCGCGCATCATCGCGAGAGCCGTCGTCACGTTCCTGCCGAAGATTTTGTAGACGTTACGAATATCAATGTCAGCCATGTTCGGCCTCTTCCATTTTCGAGCGGCCAAAGCCTTGGGTGATCCTGTCTAGGACGACTGCCAGGATAACAATGCCGATCCCCGCCTCCAGCCCTTTTCCGACATTGAGCGTCTGAATTCCGTTGAGTACCTGTTCGCCAAGACCGCGGGCGCCAATCATCGAGGCGACAACCACCATCGACAGCGCCATCATGATCGTCTGATTGAGGCCTGCCATGATGGTGGGAATGGCAAGCGGGAGTTCGACACCAAATAGGATCTGGCTACGGCTGCCACCGAACGCGGTCGCCGCCTCGACGACCTCCTTGTCTACCTGACGAATTCCGAGATCGGTGAGCCGGATGAGAGGTGGCACGGCGTAGACGATGGTCGCCAGGATTGCCGGCACCTTTCCAAGACCGAACAACATCAAGGCGGGAATCAGATAAACGAAGCTCGGCATCGTTTGCATGACATCGAGAACCGGCAGGACGATGGAACGCATCGTCTTAGCCTTGGCCACAAAAATCCCTACGGGAATGCCAATAATGACCGAGATCATCGTTGCCATGAGCATAAGCGCCAGTGTCTGCATCGTCAGATCCCACAGCCCCAGCATGCCTCCCATCATCAGAAGGATACCGACCGTCAGTGTAAGACCGATCCGCCGCGAGCTCTGCCAGGCAAGCCCCATAAAGATAGCCAGAATAATCCACCAGGGCAGTCCACGCAGGATCCATTCGAAGAACAGAACGCCTTGCAGGATTGCATTGGAGATTGCCTTGAAGACACCTCCATAGTTGACAACAAGGTTTTGAACGAATGCGTTCACCGGCGCCGCGATGGAAATGTGTAAACTTTCGGGAAACATGGGCTTTCCTTCGTCGCTTGACGCCTGCATGCGGTGTCACTTGCAATGCAGACGTCAAGTTGACTTTCAAGTGATTACTTCAGGCTCGCTTCGATTTTGGCCTTTGCCTCCGGCGAGACCCAGGCGCCCCACTCGTCAGCCTTGGTTTTCAGGAAGTAGGTAGCTGCGGCCGCCCCATCCAATTGCTTGTCCGCCATATAGGCGAGCGTCGCATTCACATCTGATAGCGGCAACGTCGCCTTCTCCAGAATAGCGACGATCTCGGGAGCCGCTTTGGCGAACTCTGCGTTCACCCCGTATGTGACAGCGACGCTTGGAAACGCACATCCCTGATCGCGTTTGCCGGTCACGCTGCTGAGTTCTTTCCAGCAGGCGTCACTATAGGCAGGCTCTTCGAGCTGCACCAGTTTATACTTGCCCATGACAGCTGTCGGAGACCAATAGTAAAAGAGGATCGGCTCACCCTGCGTGTAGGCCGAGGCAATCGCAGCGTCGAGTGCGGTACCCGTGCCTGGGCGAAAATTCGTATAGTCCTTGTCAAGATGATAGGCTTCCAGTTTGGCACTGCTGATAGCTTCACATGACCAACCCGATGGGCAATTGAGAAAGCGGCCTTTGGTGGGCTCTTCCGGATCGGCAAACAACTTCATGATCTTCGAGTCTGTCAGCTGCGAGACGTTCTTCAGGTCCGGCGCGACGGGCTTGATGCCCCGTGATGCGTCGCCATGAACGACATAGTCCGGTACGAACCAGCCTTCCGACGCGCCGACGAATGGTTTACCCGCATTGATGACGCTGCCGCTGGCAACAGCGTCCTTCCACACATCGCTGCGCCCGACCCATTGTTCGGCAAAGATCTGGATATCGTTGGTGACAGTCGCATGTTCAAGAACGACGGATGTGCCGGGTATGGATTCAACGGCGCACCCGTAGCCTTTCGACAGTATCGTTTTCATAACCTCGGTGATGAAGGAGCCGCTCTCCCAGTCGAGGCCGGCGAATTTGACGGTGTTGCCTGCTTCGCAATAGGACGTGGCATTGGCCATGCCGGCGGAAGCGGCGAGCATCAGCCCGCCAAGAAGAAGAGGTGTCGTAAGCAATTTCATTGTAGTTCCCTTTCCGGAGGTGGAGTGTGCAGTGTTTTTGATTGCTCAGCATCCGACGTGGTGGGTGCTGGATGAAGGCGGAGAGGCACCGCCTTCAATTGGATGGAAGAACGACGCCCTGGCCTGCACTCAAAGCGCGGTTTCGGGCGGTGGTTCTCAGTTGGCGGGTCTTACGAAGCGGCCGTTTCCAGGTTTGGCGATGACGTGCTGGCCGTCGAAGATCGTTTGTCCGCGAAGCAAGGTCGCGACGGGCCTGTAAGGGAGCTTAATTCCCTCGTAGGGGCTCCAACCCGCATAATTGTGGCCGCTTGCCGTTGGATCGTAGACATGCGGATCGTGCGCCATGACGACAAGATCCGCATCGCGACCGGGCTCAATGGCCCCCTTTTTGTGGCCGAACCGAAAGAGACGCGCCGGATTGGCCGCCAGCAGACGCGCCGCCCAAGTGACCGGTAAACCGCGCTCGGTAAGCCCCTTCATCAAAAGCGGATAGAGAGCTTCGAGCCCCGGAACGCCCGACGCGTTCTTCAGCATGTCGGGATCTTCTTTGCGATCCTCCGACCAACTGACATGGTCGGTCGAAACGATCGTGACATTGCCCGCTGCGAGATGGCGCCAGAGAGCCTCGACTTCCTTTCGAGAGCGAATAGGCGGATTGATCTTCGCCTTGCCGACCAGCCGTCTGACGTCGTTTTCCTCGTCCAATACCAGGTAGTGAATGCATGCCTCGACGGTGGTGTCATATCCCTGCTGGCGGTAAGCGTTGCAGAGATCGTAGCCCCGTCCAACCGAACAATGTACGACGTGTGCTGAGCAACCACTCTGGGCGCCGAGTTCGTAGACTTCAGCCATCGCCAGGGTTTCGGTGACCGGTGGGCGAGATAGTCCATGCGCGCGGTAATCCCGAATACCGGAGGCTTCGACTTCAGAAATCGCGGCGCGGACCATCTCGTCGTTTTCGTTGTGTACGCCTGCGGCGAGCCCGTGCCTGGCGATCTCGGTGAAGCAAGCGTAGAGCGTTTGCGGCGCGATCCGCGGGAAGCGTTTGGAATCTGTGTTGAAGGTCGAGAACTTAAAGGCGGACACGCCTGCCTCCACCATGCCGGCAATTTCCTTCGCCCCGTCCTCAGGGTCGATGGTGCCATAAAGGGCAAAATCCACACGTGCTTGCTCTCCGGCCTCCGCCACTTTCTGGCGAACCCGGTCACCGTTACAAACGAGGAAAGCTGCATCGTATGGCATGTCCACGATCGTCGTCACGCCGCCGGCCGCAGCCGAGCGGGTCGACCAGATGAAGTCTTCCTGATCCTTCTGAGAGCGCGAATGAACCTGAGCATCGATGGCGCCCGGCAGGACATAGGCGTTGCCGAAATCGTACCGTTCGGTTGAGGAAGGCGCCGGACCACTGCCGACCCGTTCGGTCAAGCCGCCCCGGATCGCGACGTAACCGTCATCGATCAGCCGATCGGTCAATACAATCCGGCCGGTCACGACCAAGTCAAAGTCTGTCATCTGCCACCTCTGTCGTCGGAGAGCTTGCATATCGGGAAACCATGGGTGGGGGCTGCAGGGTCCCGATAGGGGGCGGCTCACCTATAAAAAGTGCCACCTCGACAAGCGTTGAATTGCAGCTGGCCCCTTGCGCTAATCGCGATGTGCCGCGGTCTGGCGTCAGAACGTTGGGGTTGCCATGCCTTTCGAGAGAGCCCTCTACATGAGGGTTTGCCGGATCGTACCAGGCACCCGTCGGCAACTGAGCGACGCCCGGCATAAGGGTGTCGGACAGTGCCGCACCGGCAAGGCAGGCTCCGCGATCGTTAAACGCCCGGACAACATCGCCGTCCTTTATTCCGCGTGACTCGGCGTCTTTCCGATTGAGTGAAAGGCGTGCGCGACCGGAAACCTTGGCGGCCAGGCTGACAGAGCCATGATCGTACTGGCTGTGCAGCTTGTCGGCCGGTTGCGGCGAAAGCAGGTGCAGCGGGTATCGCTTGGAGAGAGCATCGCCAAGCCATTCCTTCGGCGTGCGCCAGACCGCGTGGCCGGGGCAGTCGTCATAACCGAATGAGTGAATCTTTTTGGAGAACAATTCGATGCGCCCGGACGGGGTCGCGAGAGAATGACGGTCGGGATCGGCGCGGAATTCGGCGAGAAGGGTGCTGGCGGTGATTTTCCGTTCAGCTTCGAAATACCCCCTCTCCCAGAAATCGCCAAAGGCCGGCAGCATGATGCCGCCTGTTTCGGCCTTTTGTCTCGCCTCGTCATAGAGCGCCTGGATCCACTCAGCGGCGTCGCGTCCACCGGTGAATGCGTGTTCTGTTCCCAGGCGCCTGGCCAGGCACTTAAAAATCTGGAAGTCGTCGCGTGCCTCGCCGACGGGCTCAATGATCTGCTTCATGGCGAGGGCGAGGTTCTCGCGATTGGCAAAGGCTAGGTCTTCCCGTTCGAGCGTGGTCGTTACAGGCAGCACGATATCGGCGTGACGTGCAGTGGCTGTCCAATAGGGTTCGTGGACGATGATCGTTTCCGGTCGTTGCCATGCCTCCACCAGCCGGTTCAAGTCCTGATGATGGTGGAACGGATTGCCGCCCGCCCAGTAGACCAGGCGGATGTCCTGATAGGTCAACGTCTTGCCGTCGAACTCGAATTCCGTTCCTGGATTGAGCAGCATGTCCGTCAGCCGCGCGACGGGGATCACATGATCGACCGGGTTCTTGCCCTGGGGGAGCGAGGGCCACTTGAAACCAAGCTCAGCCCGCCCCGCCCCGTTCGTCGAGGAATAGCCGAAGCCGAAGCCTCCGCCCGGCAGCCCTATCTGGCCGAGCAATGCGGCGAGCGTAATCGCCATCCAATAGGGTTGTTCACCGTGATCCGCGCGCTGGATTGCCCAATTGACCATGATCATGGTCCGGTTGGCGGCCATCTCCCGTGCCAATTCCCGAATATACTCCGCGTCCATCCCGCAGATCTCGGCGGCCCACCTTGCTGTCTTTGCCACGCCGTCGGTGTCACCGAGAACATAGGACCTGACCGTTTCGAAGCCGACGCAGCAACGATTGAGAAACGCGAGGTCATGGAGCCCTTCCGTCAGAAGTGTATGGGCCATGGCCAACATGATCGCAGTATCGGTATTGGGACGAAGGGGCACCCACTCGAAATCGATGCCGTCCGGTCCGTCGTCGCGGACCGGCGACACGTTGACGAAGCGAACGCCGTTAGCGCTGGCGCTTTTCATGGCCGACAGCACCTCATGCCGGCCAAGCCCGCCTGCCTGGATTTGTCCGTTCCGCTTTGGAATGCCGCCGAAGCAAACGACAAGGCGCCCTTCGTTGGCAATACCATCCCATGTCGAATGGTTGCCGGTGAGCCCGTTCATGTTTCCGATGATGTGCGGAAGGAGAACTTCTCCGGCGGCGTAGGAATAGGAGTTCACCGAGCCGGTATAACCGCCGATCGTATTCAGGAAGCGATGCAGTTGGCCTTGGGCATGATGAAACCGACCGGCACTTGCCCAGCCATAGGAGCCGGCGAAGATCGAGGCATTGCCATACTCGTTGCGCACGCGCTGCAATTCGGCGGTGACCAGATCGAGCGCCTCGTCCCACTCAAGTTCGACAAAGGGGTCGGCGCCGCGGCGTCCTGCCGCGCGCGATCCCCTCCGGGCCAGCCATTCCCGCCGAAATGTTGGGCGTACAACGCGCAAGGGTCCGTTCACAGTGCCAATCAGCGATTGACCGATCGGCGAAGGATCCGGATCTCCCGCCCATGGTTCGACGCCCGTCACGCGACCACCTCTGGTCTGGATTACGTAGGTTCCCCAATGGGTGGCCGTCAGTGGCGCTTTGGACGAAGGAGCGATCACCGTTCGCTCCCGCGAAGCTGCTCGGGAATACCGATGCCCGCATCCCGTGCCTTTGCGCGCGCCGTCTCGTATCCCGCGCTGGCGTGACGGAGAACGCCAATACCGGTGTCATTGTCCATCACCCGCGCCAAACGGCTTGCCGCGTCTTCAGTGCCCGTCGCGATCGTGGTCACGCCGGCCGATTGCGCCCAGTTTCCCATGCCATGTAACGCAACCAGATCCGCACCCGATGCACAATTGAGCAGCGCATTGAGGATCGGCCAATCCGAAATCGCGTCCGATCCGTCCACCATGTTTTCCGTTTCCCGGTGGGGCAGAGTAGCGGAACCAGAGTCGAGATGGTCGCGCGTGAAGGCGATCGGACCCTTCAGTTCTCCTTTGGCAACGAGATCGTTGACGGCGAGTGCAAGTTGCTTGCGTTCGCCCAGCCCGAGCCATCCGATGCGAGCCGGAAGCCCTGTGAACTGAACATGATCACGGGCCGTGCGTATCCAGCTCGATATGCGATGGTCGGACGGGAACATCTGCAAGATCAGCTCATCGATCGTGCGGATGTCTCCGGGCTCCCCGGATGCAGCGATCCAGCGGAAGGGCCCGACACCCTCGCAGAAGAGTGGACGGATAAAGAGCTCGATGAATGAGGCGAAGCCGAATGCTTCCTGCAATCCGCCCTGCTTGGCATATTTCCGGAGATTGTTGCCATATTCGAAAACCACCGCGCCGCGCTCTTTCAATTTTAGCATCGCTCTAACGTGGTTGATAAGTGTCGCGCTCGACCGTGCCTTCAGCGCTTCAGGGTCGGAATGACGCAACTCACTCGCCTCATTCGTGCTCATGCCCGATGGAACATAGCCGGCAACCGGATCGGCGATTGTTTGGTCGGTGACGATATCCGGAGTGATCCCCCTAGCAACCAGTTCGGTCAAGACATCGGCGATATTGGCCACGAGGCCGACGGAAAGGCCGGTTCCTGCTCCCCGTGCCTCATCACACCAGGCCAGTGCCTCGTCGAGGCTGTAGGTCAGGCGTTGGCAATATCCAGTGTCGACGCGACGTTGAATTCGCCTTGCATCGACTTCGACCACGAGAGTGGCCGCGCCGGCGAGCTGCCCGGCCAGCGGCTGGGCCCCGCTCATGCCACCGCAGCCGCCAGTGACGATCAGACGGCCCTTTAATGATCCATCGAAATGGATACGGGCGGCAGTCATGAAGGTTTCGTAAGTTCCCTGCAGGATGCCCTGGCTGCCGATATACTGCCAAGCCGCAGCGGTCATGCCCGGCATGATCGTCAGACCCCTGCGCTCAAGGGCGCGGAAGTCGTCATCGCCGGCCCAGCCGCCAACTACGTTTCCATTGGCCATCAGAACCAGCGGCGTCGTCCCTTGCGACGGAAACAGGCCGACGGGCCGGCCCGACTGCATGACCAGGGTTTGGTCTTCCTCGAGGCGCTTCAGAGCCGCAACGGCCTGATCGAAGCTTTCCCAGTCACGGGCCGCTTTTGCCCAGGACATATAGATGACGAGGTCGGCCGGGTTCTCTGCGTTCTCGAGATTATTCTCCAACAGGCGCAGAATGGTTTCCTGCCGCCATCCCTTGCATCGCAGATCCGGTCCCCGCATTGCCGCGAAGCTGCGTTCATTTCTCATGCGAAGGTCCTCACAATGTTTCCGGTGATGAATGACGGGCGATCGAAGGCCTCGTCGCGGTCGACGCGCAGCAATGTTTCCAGAAGAATAGCTGCACCGTCGGCGCATTGCTGTGGATCGGTCCACTCCTCCGGGCAGTGGCTTCTGCCGTCGCGGCTCGGGACGAAAGCCATAGCGATGGGAGCGATCTGAGCGATGAAGGAAGAATCGTGGCCGGCACCGCTCGCCATTGATACGCTCGACAATTCCAGGAACCGCGCAGCATCGGCCATGTGAGCGCGGAGCCGAGGATCGCAATGGGCAGGGAGAGAATCCGAAAGCTGCCGGAAAACGGGTCGCTCGACCCTGGCGTTCGCACTGGCCAAGTTACTTGTCTCTTCAATGTCAGCGACAAATGCGGCAAGCAACGCCGCATCCTCGGCGCGCGCCTCCACGATCAAACGCGCGAGACGCGGAACAACATTGGCTGCGTTTGGCTCGACATGGATGCCGCCGGTGGTGGCGATAAAATAACCGGAACCTTTGGCCGCATACTGCTCGCCAATCGAGCGCACGGCCGCAATCGTGCTGGCTGCGGCCACAAGCGCATCGCGCCGCAGATCGAACGGCGTCGCCCCGGCATGATCAGCTGATCCGAGGAATTCTATCTCGAGCCGAACGATGCCGACAATGCTCGAGACGAGGCCGAGATCGGTTCCGCTGCTTTCAAGGACACGACCCTGCTCGATATGCAATTCCAGAAACGCCGCAAGATCCAACCGCCGCGCGCTCGCCAGTTCATCAGGATTGCCGCCGATACGGGCAATCGCCTGCCTGAGGCTCTCGCCTTCCGAATTCTGCAGCGCCAACGTGCTCTCGGGCAGATGTCCGCACATTGCCCTGCTGCCAACGCACGAAAGGCCGTATTCGCTGGGCTCCTCCGCCAAAAAATCGATAATCTCGATCGGATGGCGGGTTACGATATTCCGCTCACGTATCGTCCGGATTACCTCGAGCCCTGCAAGGACACCAAGAATGCCATCAAAGCGGCCACCCGACGGCACCGTATCGGAATGCGATCCGATCGCGATCGTGGGCAACCCCGCTTCCGTCCCCTCCAGCCGGCCAATCATGTTGGCGGCTGTGTCATAGCGCACGCTCATGCCTGCGTCGCGGAAACGTGTCTCGATCCACTTGCGGCCATCGAGAAACCAGTCGGAAAAGGATCGGCGCGTATACGGTCTATGCGGTTCGGTGATCTCGGCCAGCGCCATGATGTCCTGCCAGAGCCGATCGGAGCTGACCATTGCATTGGAAGCTCGGCCTGCAGGTGTTTCGACGCTCATTGCCGCGTCTCCGAGACAAGCGGCTCGTAAGCCGGCAAAGCTTCAAAACGGGCGAGCCAGGCCTGGACGCCGGGCCATGCCGATAGATCGAACCCGCCTTCGGGCGAAAGGCGAATATAGGGGTAAAGAGCGAAATCCGCGGCGCTCAGCGCATCGCCGTTAAGCCAATGATGCTCCGTGAGCGTTTTTTCCACCGGTGCGAAGGCAGCCGTTGCAATCTGATGATAATGCGCGATCAAATCCGCCTGCGATTGCGTCTGCCCTGTCATGGCATAAAAGCGCGGATAGGCTAGAAAACGCCCGAGATCGCCCTGTTCGTAAAACAGCCATGCGATGACGGCGGCGCGTGCCGCGGGCGCCTTCGGGAGTAGCTCGGTACCGTCTGCGAAATACAACAGTATTGCGCCGGATTCGCTCAGATGACTCCCATCGGCCAATTCGACGACAGGGATGCGCTGAAAACGATTGCGACACGCGAATTCCGGCTTCTTGTGCAATCCTTCGGCAAGGTTGAGCGTCATCCGCTCGAACGGGATATCGAGATGCCGCAGGAGCAGTCGGACCTTCCAGGCGTTTCCTGATAACTTGCTGTCATAGAGCTTGATCATTGTCATGCGACTTCATTTTCGGCTGTGAGATAGGAAAAAAGTTTGAGGCCGAGCGCGTCTTCGACTTCGGCAAAAACTGCTGGATCAAGGGCTCCCTTGCCCAGCGGGAAGCCGGCTCGGTTGGCAGCGACGATGGAAACCGTCTCCCCCTCGGGCAGTTCGGCGATTGCGATCGGATCGCCGGTGACCGGGTCAAGGGAGCCGATCATATCGGGGAAAGTCGCAACGCGCCGGCCATTGCAATCTGCGGTCATAAATTCGTTGTAGACACCGAGCACGACCTCGCGGGCGCCGTTCGAAATCACCATCCGTCCGACATCGAAACCATTGCAATAAGCGACGCTGTTTTCGGTCACGGTACCGGTTATCAGGACTTCACCGCGCATGAAGGCGGCGGCAGCCTCGACGCGGGCGGAACCCGGGCCTGCGCCGAGCATTGCCTTGCCGAGTTCAAGCTGGAAACTGATGGCTCCTATAGCTCCATTGCTACCCACGAAGGACGCGCCATAGGGGCCGCGGGCGGAAGCGACCAGACCACCGCTGATAATCGCTGTATGGCGCATGACCTGGGAAGTTTTGACCAGGTTCCCCTCGGCAACGACCGATATCTTCGTGCCCGTATCGGCGAAACCCGCCTGGGCGACCTGCACCAAGGAGGCATCGGGACGTGAAGCAAGTCCCATACCGCCCATCTGGACTGTGGGATGACCGCGGCCGTTGGCGGCGACATCGACATAGGGGATGTTCAAGGCGGCTGCGACAAGCCAACCGTTGAAGCCTGGAACATGGCCGCAAATGACGCCTGCCGGCCTCTTTCCAAGTTTGTCGACAAGCACACGGGCCGCATCAACATGGTCGCGCAGGAAAAGTTCCGGCTTCGCAAATCCGGGCGCGCCCACCGACGTCGAAATGAGAACATAGCCGTCCGACGGAAGCTCATCCACCGATACGAGCGTGATGTCGCCATAGCCGAGGGCAACGTCTGCTGCAAGGTCATGCCGTTCCAAGGAGCGGGCCATACCGCTGCCACCCGCCGAAAGCAGCAAGCCGCCGATCATAGCTGGCCCGACATCGTCTCGTGTTAGTGTGCGTTTCATGCTGTGCCTTCTTCTCGAATTTCTGGTGGCTACTTTGGCGCCGCGCCGAGCTTGCCGGGTGCCCCCAGATGGGACGACATGTCCCGTGCCTCCCGCACCAACCATTCGCCGGCACGGGAAATGAAACTCTCGTCGACCCGATAGCTGGGACTGGTGACGCTGAGCGCAGCAATGATCAGACCGTCTGCACCGAAAACAGGTGCAGCGACGGCGGTGACATCCGGTTCGAGTGTGGTGTGTTTGACCGAAAAGCCCCTGGAGTTTACTTTTCCGTTGATCGCATCGCCGATCGCGGTTCCTTCGGTGGGCACCGAACGGCCGATCCAGTTGTCGTGACGAACCGAGTGCCGGCTGGCGACCTGTCGCAGATACAGGGCCTGACCGTCATTGCCCGGAATCGCCAAATTGGCGGATTCCCCAGTCAGCTTGGCGAGACGCTCCAGATATTCTTCCGAAACGTCGTAAAGTTCCACGCCATGCAAGGCGACCACGCCAATGCGCAACAATCTCCCACCCGGCATATAACGGCCATCGGCGAGGCGGCGGACAAACTGGGACGCCTCCAAGGTCGCAAGCAAGCGCGAGACGGTGCTGAGGGGAAGATCAACTGCGCGGGCAGCCTCCGTCAACGTAATCGTCTTGTGCTCCGCGCTGAAGCAGCCGAGAAGATCGAATGCACGCTCAACGGAGCGCACGGTAGCGCGATCCTGGCTCCCGCCGTCGCGCTCGGCTGTCTTGGTATTTTGCTGTTCTTCCATTGGAATCTCCTATTGATCTCGGTTGCCTGATCGATCTGCATCATCGGCAGTATCAAGTCCAAGATAGGTTCCAAAGAAGTTTTCATTGCTGCGGATTTCGGCTGCCGTGCCGGCACCAACCAAACGACCAGAAGAGAGCACGACGACGGAATCGGCGATATCGAGGGCGCGATCCGTATTCTGCTCGACCAGAATGATTGCGAGCCCTTCCGCCTTTAGCTGGACGATTGTCTCGAGGCAAAGGTCGATCATCTTCGGCATGAGCCCCAGAGACAACTCATCAACCAAAAGGACTTTCGGCGAAGTCATCAGTGCCCGACCGATGGCGAGCATTTGCTGCTCTCCGCCCGACATGAGACCGGCTTGCTGCCGCTGCCGCTCCGCCAGTCGTGGAAACAAGCTGTAGACCCGTTCGCGTAGCTCGCGCGTTGCGGCACGGCTGCGCGAGTACCCGCCAACCGTCAGATTTTCGTCGACGCTCAGTTCGTTGAAAAGGCGCCTGCCCTCGGGAACGACCGACATACCAAGGTAGGGTCGCTGCGTGGCGGGCGACCGTGTTATATCCTCGCCATGGAGCCTGATCGTTCCAGCGCTGATCCGCACATGCCCCATGGCGGCCATGATCGTGGAGGTCTTTCCTGCGCCGTTCGAACCAATGATGGTGAGGATTTCGCCCTTCTTTGCAATGAAGCTGATGTCGGCGGCTGCAACGACAGGTCCGTAACCGCAGGTAAGGTTGTCTATGGCCAGCATTGTCAATGCCCTCCGAGATAGGCAGAGCGCACATCAGGTCGCGCCATGACTTCAGCAGGCTCGCCGACGGCCATCAGGCTTCCCTGATCGAGAACCGCAAGCCTTCTGACGATGCGCATGACCTCCGCCAGCCGGTGCTCCACAAGCACGATCGTCAGTCCGGCCTGATTGAGCTCCTCGATCATGTCGCTGAGTTTCGTTGCCTCGAACTGATTGAGGCCGGCCAAGGGCTCGTCGAGGAGGAGAATCTCCGGCTCCAGAGCGAGTGCCCGAGCGACTTCAAGACGTTTGAGTTGGCCCAAGGGCAAAAGTCCTGCGTTTTTCTGGCTTGCTTCGACCAGACCGACACTGTGAAGAAGATGCATCGCCTGCTCATGCGCAAGGCTTCGATCGCGATGAAGGAGGGCACGCGTTGGCGAGCGTGTCAGCCGGTGGCCTGCTGCCAGCATAACGTTTTCGAGGGCGGTCATCGCGCGGAATGGCTTGACGATTTGGTGTGTGATGGCCAGACCCGCACGGGCGCGTTGATCGACCGGTGATCGCGTCACGTCCTTGCCGTTGAGAACAATCGCACCTGCCGTCGGCCGCAATATGCCTGTTAGCAATCGCAGCAATGTCGTCTTGCCCGCACCGTTCGGCCCGATCAAGCCGAGGAACTCGCCTTTGCCAACGGTCAGTCCGACATCGCGGACCGCGTGTATCCCTCCGAAGGAAATGCTGACGCTTTTGGCTTCGAGCACAGCTGTCATGCCGTTACCCTCCTATGCCTTCCGAAACGGCCTTTCAGCGCACCGGCGGAGATTATCCCAGCAAGTCCACCAGGACTGAAACGCATGACGAGCACGAGCATGGCGCCGTAGATCAGCTGCCGATATTCACCGGCAAAGCGGATGATCTCCGGGAAAAGAGTAAGCAAGATCGCGCCGGCAAAAACACCCCAGACTGATCCGATCCCACCGATCACGACCATGGCAAGGATCGATACAGAGACCAGAAAATTGAAGGCGTCTGGCGTGATGAAACGGGCATAATAACAGTAGAGGACACCGGCCAGGCCGGACATGGCGCTGCCTATGAAGAACGCTGCGAGTTTGAATGCTGGTACGGGAATGGCGATGGCGCGGGCCGCGTGTTCGTCTTCAGCGATCGAGACGAAGGCAAACCCCAACCAGCTCGATTTGATGTAAAGGCATAGCGTAACGGTTGCTATGACAAGCCCGGCAACGAGGGCGACAAAACCATATTGTCCAAGCCCCGACGCCGGGATACCGGCCAAACCGACCTCCCCGCCCATGATCGCACTCTTGCGCACGATCCCAAGAAAGAGAAAGTTGACTGCGATCGTCGTCACCGCAAGAAAATCGTCCCGGACGCGTAGTGAGACAGCCCCAATCGCAACACCGCAGGCACCCGTGACAGCGGTGACGACGGGGAGAACAATCCACAGCGGCCATCCGGCAAGAGCAAGAAGCGCGGCGGCATAGGCGCCGATGCCATAGAATGCTGCTTGGCCGAGACTAATCTGACCACAGAATCCGGCGATGACATTTAGTCCCATAGCCAGGATGACGTTTATCCCCAACAGCGGAACCAGGCTAATGAGGTAGCCGCTCATGTTGCTCTCTGCTTCAGGAGTCCTTCGGGACGAAGCATCAGGGCTGCAATCAGGCAGACCGCTGCAATGGCGTCCCGGTCGAAAATATCCGTGAGGAAAACGGTCCCAAAGGATTCGGCGACCCCCAGTAACAAGCCCCCGATCAACGCTCCCTGCATACTGCCGAGTCCGCCGAGCACGATGATCGCAAGCGCCTTGTAGCTGACGACCATGCCCATGTCGGGTTCAACGTAGTTATTGAGAAGGGCAATCAGCACACCTGCTACGCCGGCGAGAGCAGACCCGATGGCGAAATTTATGCAATGAACCTGCGGTATGTTGACGCCGAAAGTCGTTGCCATTTGCGGATTTGCGAGCGTTGCTCGCCACGCGATGCCGGTTCGGCTGAGAGAGACGAAGAGCCCGAACCCCGTGAGGATGATCGCTGCGCTCGCCAGCATGGCTAGTTGCAAAACGCCGATCGACAGGCTGCCGATAGTCACCGTCATATACAGATAGGGATTGCTCTCGAAAGACAGGCCAAGATTCCCGAAAGCAATGCGGAAGACATCCTCGAACAGGATTAGCAATCCAACCGAGGCTACGAGGGGCACGAGCGGGGGGCGTGAAAGCAACGGCGCATAGATGAGCTTGTAGACAAGCACCCCGGTCAAGGCGGAAACGATAATCGCCGCGGGAAAGCCGATCCAAAGGGAGCCGGTGACGTTTGTGGCCACGACGCCGATATAAGCGCCCAGGGTAAACACGGCAGCGTGAGCAATGTGAAGAACGCGCATCAGTCCGTAAATGAGCGTGAGCCCCAGCGCCATCAGCGCATACATACTGCCGTAGACCAGGCCTTGCATGCCCAAATCGATGTAATACATTGCTCCCTCCGGATGCAGCCGCGCCGCGATATCAATCGGCGACGTTGGTCACAAAGACGAATTTGCCTTGCTTCACTTCGATAACGGGCGTCGGGAGCTGTGCCTCCCGGTCTGGCCCGAAAGCAGTCAGGTCGCCGTAGAAGTGTGGAAAGTTTGTCGTGGACTGAAGAGCGTCCCGCACCTTCGCCTGATCGGCGGAACCAGCTCGTTTCACGGCATCATTGAGAAGCATGAATGCAGAATAGACCGCTGCGGAAACTGAGGGAGATTCGACACCCTTCTCCTTGAGCCGTTCCATCAGGTGCTGGAATACTGGATCCTGGTTTTGGCGATTCAGTCCGTTGACGACATAGATCCCCTCTGCAGCAGGCCCGGCGATCGAGATCAACGAGTCTGAGTCAAAGCCTTGGGTACCGATGATCGGCGTCGTAATCCCTGCCGCCCGGAGTTGAATTGCAAGCGGCCCGCCTTGGAAGAAATATCCGGCCACGAAGATCGCATCGGGATTGTCATGTTTGATACTCGCGACGATCGAGCCAAACTGGCGGTCCTTCATGCCGAACGTATAGATGTTGAGCAGCTCCAAATTCGCGTCTTTGGCGGCAAGCTTGAATCCACTGAGCGCTGTCTGGCCGTAGTCGTTGTCGACGATGATCGCTGTAACCTTCTTCAGCTTTAGCGTGTTTGCGATAAGATGCGCAGCCGATCTCGCTTGAGCTGGACCGAGTTTGAACGGGCGGAATACATAGTTCCCGGCCTGTGTGATTGCAGGATGTGTCGCATAGGCGGCGATGTAGGGTATCGAGGCTTCCTGGAAAATCGTCGCCGCAGCACGGGTCGGCTCGGAATAACTGCCCGAGATGGCAAACGATACAGCATCCTGATTGATCAGCTTGTTGGCAATCGAAATGGATTGTTGCGGCTGCGCCTGATCGTCATAGCTGACGAGGTCGACCTTTTCGCCACCGATTCCGCCGGCCTTGTTGAGATCTTCAACGGCAAGCTCTGCTGCAATTTGCGCCGAGGCTCCATCCGCCGCTGCAAAGCCAGTGGTGGGCGCATGGAACCCAATCTTGATATCAGCGTGAGCGCAGTAGGCGCTGGCCATCACTGAAGCGCCGGTGAAAACTGCTGCCATCAAACGGTTCATTTGGATTTCCTTCGTGATAAGGGCCCCGGATCTCTATGAAACTTTCATCTGATGGAAGTCACTACCGCTATACGGAATTATTGTCAATATCTGCACGGAGATTGCGCGCTTCCATCAAGTGTTCAATTTTTAGCCAATAAGCGCAGGGATGAAGAAGGGCGGGGCCGCACTCAAAGCGGGCTAAAAGCCGCAAAAATGGTTTGCGGGCTTCGATCACGCCACGGTGACGGGTCTGTCGAGGGAGTCTCGTGATTCTAAATCGAGCGAATCCGCAATGTGTTCCGAGCAATCAAGCTTGAAGAGACGGTAGGCAGACAGGAGAGATTAATGCTTCGCTGGGGGGTGAGGGTCGAATATAGCCGTGATCTTGTCTCCGTGAGACGCGGCCTTCGCCATCCGCGTGGCGAAGACGAGCCCTGCAGCTTCCTTCCGACGCAGCAAGACCCAGAATAACTCGCCGCAGGTTGGTCAGACGTGCTATCTCAGCCATATCAGGATGTGACTAAAGTTGGCCTGTCAAGAGACCAACCCCTGCAATCGCAGCGATGCCGCCGGCCGACTGCCTGACAATTTGCCCGCCACGCTCGCTTGTCTTGTGGATGATGAAGCCGAGCGCAATGCCACCGACGTGCAGCAGCGCAGTGACAATCATGAAGCCCAGCGCGTAGACCGCGCCACCCACATTTTCAGGCATCTCCGTGCCATGAGCATGGCCGTGAAAGATTGCGAACAAGCCGACAACTGCCGTTGCCCCACCAGCACTTGCCTTGATGTCCAATGCTACAATTGCGGCGAGGACAAGCACCGACAATGCGACGCCTGTTTCGACAAGTGGGATTGCTATGCCCATCATGCCCAAAGCTCCGCCTGCGGCCATTGCGAGGACGAAAGTAGATGGGACGAGCCACAATGCCCGACCACCGATTTGAAAACCAAACACTCCGACCATAACCATCGCCAATATGTGGTCCAGACCCGAGATCGGATGCCCGAAACCTTGCATGAAGCCGGTCGTCGCACCGACGCCTGTGTGTGCAAAGGCGAGTGTTGGAACGGCTATCGCCGCCAGTGTCGTGGCTACAATTTTTGCGATTCTTCGCGTCATCATACCTGTTTCTCCATCAGCTGCTTGCGCCTTACATTGACTCAAGTGCAAGGGCGATTCCCTGGCCGCCACCGATACACAGCGTCACGACTCCGCGCCGAATGCCGTCACGCCTCATGGAATGGACAATGCGCGTCGTCAAAATTGCCCCGGTGGCGCCAATTGCGTGTCCATGGGCGATTGCGCCTCCATCGACATTCACGACATCTTCACTCAATCCGAGTTCCTGCATCACCGCCAAAGGCACTGCGGCAAAGGCCTCGTTGATTTCGAAACGGTCAACGTCAGACAGCTTCCAACCTGCTCGCCCAAGCACCAGTCGCACCGCCGGCACCGGACCGAGCCCAAACAGACCTGGCTCGACGGCCGCGACAGCGTAGCTGACCAACCGCGCCAGTGGCTCGATTCCGTTTTTCTCCGCGAACGCCCGCTCCAAAACCAACGTAGCGGCGGCTCCGCTGTTGAGCCCTGGTGCGTTTCCTGCCGTAATCGACCCATCAATGCGAAACGCGGGTCGAAGTTTTTCGAGGGTTTCCAGGGTCGTGTCCGGTCTGGGCGTTTCGTCTTTGGAAATAATCTCCTCGCCCTTCCGGCCTTTGATTCTTACAGAGGCAATCTCCCGGTCGAAATGGCCCGCATTAGCGGCTGCGACAAAGCGTTTTTGCGAACGCTCCGCCCATCGGTCCTGCGCTTCACGGCTCAGTTCGCAGTGCTTCACAAGATCTTCCGTGTGCCAGCCGGAGTGTTCGCCGGAAAAGGCATCGTTCAGCCCGTCGTGTAGCATACTGTCAAACATGGTGGCGTTGCCCATTCGGTATCCCCATCGACCGCCATCGACCAAATGCGGTGCGCGGTCCATGTTTTCCATGCCACCTGCGATAGCTGCGTCATGAAGGCCCAACTGTACTTCCTGCGCGGCAGTGATGATCGCCTGCGCTCCTGAACCACACACGCGATTAACGGTTTGGGCAGGAACCGAAACAGGCAAAGTTGCGCCGATCGCGGCCTGTCTGGCCGGGTTCATTTTGTTGCCCGCCTGGACGACGTTGCCCATGACAACAGAGCCGATCTTTTCCGGGTCGATTGACGTGCGAACAACACTCTCTTGGATTGCCGTAGCGCCGAGTTCGGTTGCCGGGGTGGACTTGAATACGCCGTTGTAGTTGCCGATCGCTGTTCGAACACAGCCAGCCAAAATCACTTCGCGCATGATCAATACTTCTCTCTTCTCTTACCGTATCGCGGCGGTTGATTGCTCCATCCGATGAATTCAGGCGATCGCTGCTTGTCGCGGTAGATCAACGTTGAACTCGGCCCCGGTCTTGGCTTTGACTTCTTCAAGGCTGACACCGTCCGCAAGCGCGGTCAGGGTCATGCGCACCGGACCACGCTTTTGAATCTCGAAGACGCCCAGGTCGGTGATGACCAGATCTGCCACGCGTTGGCCCGTGAGGGGCAAGCTGCATTCGGCCAAGAGCTTGGGTTGGCCCTTGGCCTGGTGCTCCATGACCACCACGACCTTCTTGACGCCGGCAACAAGGTCCATGGCCCCGCCCATGCCCTTGACCATGTGGCCAGGAATCATCCAATTCGCCAGATCGCCGTTAGAGGCGACCTGCATGGCGCCCAGGATCGAAAGATCGATGTGACCTCCACGGATCATCGCAAAACTGTCGGCGCTCGAGAAGTAGCTCGTCGTCGGCAGTTCGGTAATGGTTTGCTTGCCCGCATTGATGAGATCGGCGTCCTCCTCTCCCTCAACGGGGAACGGTCCCATCCCGAGCATTCCGTTTTCGCTTTGAAGGCGCACGTCGATTCCCTTGGGAATGAAATTCGCCACGAGGGTCGGAATTCCGATACCGAGATTGACGTAGAAGCCGTCCTTGAGTTCAAGTGCTGCCCGTGCAGCCATCTGTTCGCGTGTCCAAGCCATCAGAGTGCTCCTTCCAGCGCGACATCGCGCTTACGCGTCGTTCGCTGCTCGATATGCTTGACCGGAGCCAGAACGTGGACAAGGGCTGAGACGAAGATGCCTGACGTGTGGATGGTGTCGGGGTCGATCTCGCCTGCAGCGACGAGATGCTCGACTTCGGCGATCGTCACCTTTGCGGCCGTCGCCATGACCGGATTAAAATTGCGGGCCGTCTTGCGGTAGACGAGATTGCCCTCGTCATCGCCCTTGTAGGCATGGACGAGCGCGAGATCCGCGAAAAGCCCACGTTCCATGATGTACTGTTCGCCGTCGAATTCCTGGACCTGTTTGCCTTCGGCAATCAACGTTCCAAATCCTGTTTTGGTGAAGAAGGCCGGGATACCGGCACCGCCGGCGCGGATGCGCTCCGCAAGCGTGCCCTGCGGATTGAACTCAAGTTCGAGTTCGCCGGACAGGAACTGCTGGGCAAACAGCTTGTTCTCCCCGACATAGGACGAAATCATCTTGCGGATCTGGCGTGTTTCCAGAAGCGTTCCTAACCCGACGCCATCGACGCCCGCATTGTTGGAAATAACCGTCAGATTCCGCGCGCCGGAGAGCCGAACGGCCTCGATCAAGGCCTCCGGGATACCGCAGAGACCAAACCCTCCCGCCATGATCGTCATGTCGTCGTGAAGCAGACCTGCGAGCGCTTCGACCGCGCTTGCGCGAACTTTATCCATCCTATCCTCCCGAAAGGTGCGCCTTGCCAAGGCGCTCAATTTTGCGATCTTAAGGGTTGGCCGAGCGAAATAGGGAGTGGTATAAATACTGCACTTTGTCTGCATTTCACGGAGTTTAAATTGGAAAGTGGATCCTTGCGTTTTGCAATCTCGGATATGCCAGTCCCGATGGCATATGCCACTCACCGTATCATCCGCGACTGCAATGTGGCATTTGCCGATCTGTTCGAGCGTCAGCGCGATGAGATCATTGACCGAAGCTTCGCCCGGCTCTACCCGCGTGTTTCGGATTTTGTGCGCATCGGCGAAATGTGGGTCGTCCATTTGTCCGGATGCCGAAGATACTATGACGAGCGGATCATGAAGACCGCCGGCGGCCGTCGGTTCTGGTGTGCCGTCAATGGCCGCAGCCGCACGCCTGACAATCCATTTGCCGAAGCGATCTATTGCTTTCAACCAATGGTCAGACCGGTCGATGACAATCAATCGGTGCTAAGCGAGCGACGACGGCAGATCTTGACCATGGTCTCGCAGGGAAAAACCAACGGCGACATCGCCATTGAGCTTGGCCTTTCAAAGCGTACGGTCGAGGCGCATCGGGCGCGAATCATTCGAAAAATTGGCGTTGGAAACACGGCAGAACTCATCGCCTGGTTTTCCAGACAGTCTCCTGCGAACCAGCCCCACCACAATGACGGCTCGGCGTTTCCGGGACGTGTCCCGTTCCTTGTCTAAGTGTTTTAGCTCGTCCCGACAGAACGAGCCGCCAATATCGTTTCCCTCGTTGACCATAGCACTTCGTCCGAGAGCGCCATGCTCGGTTTTGGCGACAGCGCGTGCCAACGAAATGGCGCCTATCTGTGCGGCAATCGAAGCGATCGCGAACTGTCGCTTGGCCGTGGCCGGCATAGCGGCCTCAAGAACACCCTCGACCACAAGTGCGGTTTGACAATTGGCATAAAAATTAGAAATTGACCTCTGATCCCCCCTTCAGCGCGAGGATCTCGCGGGCCTCGTCCGGGGCTGCGATGGCAAGGCCTGCAAAACGGCAACTTTTGCTACCATGACCGCAAGTCCTGAAAAGGCGTTCCTCCAAACAATGACTTATAACGTGGGAGCGTCACCGGGAGGCGATGCCTGTAATGAATGGAGGAGGTAATCATGCTTGCTATCGAAACGATTGACATTCCGCACTTTGGCGGCTCGCGGATCGGCTACCGGTTTGGCGCGGAGTATAATCCTGCGCTACCGACGATGGTTCTCGTGAACTCGTTCACGACGTCGTCGGAACTATATCGCGCCCAATTTGCCGACCAGGCATTGATGAGCAAGGTCAACCTTCTCGCTCTTGAACCGTACGGGCATGGAGCGACACGCACCGAAAGCGAGCAGTTCACCTACTGGGACAGCGCAATCGCCAATCTACAGGTTCTGGAAAAGCTCGGTATCTCCTCGGCGTTTGTCTTGGGTACCTCGCAGGGCGGCTGGATCGCTGTGCGGATGGCGATACTCGCTCCCGACGTGATAAAAGGTATCATTCCGCTCGGCACCTCGCTCGATTACGAGAGTGCGGCCAGCAGAGACCTCGGCTGCTGGATCGCCGACGACTTCTGCAACCCCTTGATCGAGGATCTTGCCGAGGAAGTCGGCGCCGATTGGGTGCCCTCGGACGCATATTGCGACGGACTTGCCGAATCGGGACTGGGCTTGAAGGTATCCGACCAAGCACGCGCCTTCTGGGCAGGAAAACTGAAGGAAAACTACAAAGGAGACGAAGGTCGCCGGCGCATTAGAATGTGTGCGATCAATTTGCGCGATCGAGACGGACTGCATGGGCGCCTCGACTATGTAAAGTGCCCGGTTCTCTGGCTGCACGGGACGGAAGATCTGGTCTATTCAATCGCGAATGCCCGAAAGGAAATCGCCGGCTTCACGAAGTCAAGAAGCGCCGAGCTACAGATCGTCGAGGGAGGAAATCATTTCCTGAGCGCCACGAATCCGGTTGAGGTCAACGCCTCCTCGTTAGCTTTCATCTCGAAATGGAATTGAGCAAGAACGGGCGGCGGACCGCCGCCTGCTACATCCGTTGGGCTCGATATTGCGATGGGGAAAGACCGGTGGACTTTTTGAATGTGCGGGCAAAATTTGCACCCGAAGAAAAACCTGCAGAAAAAGCGATCTCCTCGATCGTTTTCCCGGGATCGTCAAGCAGGGTTTTGCACCGGGAAATCCGCAGGTTGGAAATATACTGATATGGCGCACTCCCCGTCGACAGTTTGAAAGCGCGGGAAAAATGATACATGCTGAGGCATGCGACTTCGGCCAGTTTCTCGAGCGAAATATTATTGCACCAAGCGTGGTTTATGAAGTCAAGGACACGATTGAGTCTGAGGTGATCCAACCCCTTGGCTGTCTCTGCATCGCGAAACGACGTCGTAAAATAGGAGCCGGACTGCCGACTGTACCGCTGCAGCATCCGGGCCGCGAGCGCCATCCCTAACGTATCGATGAGCAATCGTCCTGTCGATTCACCAGCTTCAAGCTCTTCGGAGATCGTCACGGCTATTTGTTTTATGAGCGGATCGAAAATGCCCCCGCAGTAGATCAGTGCAGGCGCAGGCGAATTCACCGTGGAATTCAGATTTCCGTATAAGTCCATGGGTAGATAGAGGTGCAGCATATCCAGCTGACCTGAGGAAATGTGGAGATAATTGACCTCGACACCTCTTGGACAAATGCATGCAGCTCCGGGACGCAAAAGGAACTTTTGCTCAGGCCCGTCCGCACGACGATGGACTTTTGCGGATCCCGCTATTGCAATGGCAACCTCGTTGACGGGTTGCAAGAAGGGTGGACAATGGAGATCGGTATGGCGGCGCATTTCAGCGGCGACAGTCCCCTGCCAAGTCATATCAGCGGAAGAACGCAGGAGCTTGCTGCCGAAGACTTCGTATTTTGCGCCAAGCATCGTCCCTTGCGGCGTGCCCGTGATCTCGCGCGCGCCCTCCCTTACAGGCTCCGATACAATCTCAACGTAACGATCGCCAACATGCGTAAGATCTATCTGCTGTTGCGACATAGCCCTCTCCTTTGGAGCCACGAATGTCGTTTGGTAACGCCTCTGTGCCGACGATACCGTCCGCGTAAAATGGTCCGCAACGACCGGGCATGATCTGTCCAATCGGTAGCCTTTTCCAACAAGGCATCACGCCTCTGCCGAGATGGCGCCAGGCGCCTCCTCTGCTCCCTCCAGGTCGCGCTGACGATCCGGAGGGAGCCCCCTTTACAATTCAGACCAGATTTCTGGTGATTGTGTCTTCGCGTGCCACGAGTTCGCTTTGCGCGCCTAGAAGCGTACGGTTCAGATGCGGGTCGCGTCCTTCAGCCATGTCGTAGATAGTCATAAAATAGAATGCCTGTTGTCCAAGGACAGTCGCCGTTTGAATGTCATCGGCGTGAAGGCCGTTCCTCTCGGAGTCCGACAGCACCGTCCTGTGTTCGTAAAGGTCGGCCTGAGCAATCTCGCCCCTTATTAGTTTGGCCGAAACGAATGGATCGGTGCATAGCGGTCGTGCCAGCCCGACCAGGTCGCAAGTCCCATCGTTAAGAGCTCCGACCATCGATTCGCGGCTGCGGAAACCTCCAGTCGACATCACCGGCATTTTGGCGACAGCCCGTGCCTCCGCCGCATAGACGGCAAAGTACGCTTCGCGCGCGGCGGTCGTCGCGCGCGGTGGCTCCCGCTCGAACTGGTTGTCGTTGTTCACGCCGAGCAGACTGAGATGCTCGTATGTCCCGCCCGTCAGTTCCAACAGATCAAGGCCTTCGGAGTTTAGCCACTCGACAACTTGCATGGAATCGTCGTGGGTGAAGCCACCCTTCTGGAAGTCTGCCGAGTTCAATTTGAGGCCCACCGGGAAGTCCGGCCCCACAGTGCGGCGTATCGACCTCAACACTTCAAACAGGAAGCGAGCACGGGACTTCAGGTCTCCCCCCCATTTATCAGTCCGCAAATTGACCCGCGGGCTGAGAAATTCGCTAATCAGATAGCCGTGGGCGCCATGGACCTGAACGCCCTTGAAGCCTGCCCGTTTGCAGACCAGTGCCGCGTTTCCAAACCGCCAGATGATGTTCTCGATTTCATCTTCGTTCAGAGCGCGCGGTGCTTGCTGCTGCCAACGGAGCATCGTGAGCGGAACGGACGAGGGTGCAACCGGCTCCGGACAAGCTCCGGCGGGAGCCTGCCGACCGGCATGTCCGATCTGGCCCCACATGTGTGCGCCGTGGGCCTGACCCGCTTCAGCCATAGCCGCGAGCCGCTTCATCTGCTCGGCATCCTGATGTCCTTCGATGCGGATATTACCGGGCCTTTCCAGCGAGCGACGATCTACCTGGATGTTACCCGTGATTAGCAGCCCCGTGCCGCTTTGTCCCCAAAGGCGGTAGACGCGCTCATGATATTCAGTTGCGCGCCCGAGAGGGTCTGCGCAGCCCTCGGTCATTGCCGATTTGCCGAGCCGGTTCGGCAGCGTCTCTCCGCACGGCAGCGAGAGCGGGGTGTCCAGTTGAATAGCCGTCTGTGTCATTGCATCCTCCTTTAGATTGGTACTTTCGAATGGCATGCTGCGCCGCGCTCCCGCTGCAGCGAGAAATGAAGGCGAATTCTGTCGGGGAACCCTTGCGAGCAACCGACGGCGTGCGAGCGTGGACACGTTGCGGGGATCTCCGTCTTTCGGAACAACCAAGGGGTCCGGGGCCACGTCTATTTCGAATGGAGCGCTCCCATATGCCGTGCCATCAGCAAGATTTGTGATTCCAGCATCGGTTTCCCGGGAAATATGATGCAACCTTTGGACTGCGCCGCGGCCAGCAACGGCGTCATGGCTGGCTCCATGATCGCGTCGGCAACGAGGTGTCTCGCGTTGATCCGCGCGAAATCAACGGGATCGGCATCAGACGGCCGCATTCCAAGCGTGCTTCCGTTCACGATGAGATCGTGATGTTCAAGATCCTGATGGTCGGCACTCAGCGAGAGGTTCGGATACGCGGTCGCCAGGCGCGCGGCCAGCTCGTCAGCGCGAACAGCCGATCGGTTCGAAATCGTGATATGACGGACGCCCGCATCCGCCAAGCCGAATGCGATGGCGCTGGACGCGCCCCCTGCCCCCACAAGGAACACGCTCATACCGGAGACGTCGATGCCGCGTGAGCGCATTGCTTCAACGAAACCGATACCATCCAGCATGGTCCCGACCAGCCGCCCGTCGGCCTCTCGCTTGACACAATTCACCGCGCCGATATGCCTGGCTGCATCCGTGACCTCGTCGCACAGGTGCAGCATGGATGGCTTGTGCGGAACCGTGGCAATGAACCCGCCAAAGTTTTGCATCTTGCGCAATCCCTCGACCAGGGCAGGCAGTCCAACCGGCGCCACATGAAAGGGCACGAGCACGCAATCCAAACCATGACTGTCGAACACGGCATTCATCGTCTGAGGCGTTTTTACATGGTAGATCGGGTCGGCCAGAATGCCGAACACGCGTGTTCTCCCGGTGATTGAGCGAACGTGTTCACGTTTTTCCGCCGCTTCGTACTGTTCTGACATCATGATTTCTTCTCCCGCAACCGTTCATCGACCATTGAACCGCTCACGTCATGAGCAACCCGCCGGCCACATCGATCGTTTGCCCGGTAATGAAGCTGGCTTCGGGGGAGGTCAGATAAAGCGCGAGATCGGCGACCTCCTCCGACGTTCCAAGGCGCCCTATCGGCGTCAGGCGAACCTGCTCGTCGTTGATCTCGTTGGCAGACGCCCTGACCATGGGTGTTTCGATACGTCCGGGGGCAATGGCATTGACCCGGATGCCGAAGGGCCCAAGCTCGCCAGCCAGATGTCTGGTAAAGCCAAGGATCGCCGATTTCGTCGCCGCGTAGTGGCACGCGACAAGCGGCATGTAGGCTCTGCCGGCGACGGAAGACATGTTGACGATCCAGCCTGCCCCTGCTTCCCGCATTCCCGGCGAAAGTGCCCGGATCGTATTGAAGCTGCCGGACAGATTGACCCCGACGACCCGGCCCCATTCAGCTGGGTCCATTTCCCAGACCTTGTGCGAGACACCGTCGTGCTTCGGTGAGATCCCAGCATTGTTGATGACAGTATCGAACGGACGACCGAGCATGGCGGCGGCACGCGAAAGGCTGCTCTCCACTGCGGGATAGTCCGACACATCCAGGTTCAGGGCCAACCCAAAGCCCCGGCCCCCGGCGTCAATCAGACGTAGGGTTTCATTGATGTCATCTTCGTTCATGTCGGCCACACCGACACGAGCGCCCCGACTTGCGAAACCGAGTGCAATTGCCCGACCGATACCACGACCAGCCCCGGTAACCAGAACATGGCGCCCCTCGTGGCTGCCACGATTGGCGATTTCAACAGTGTTTGTTTCACGTTCCCGCATGTCATTTTCTCCGATAGTCAGGGTTTTCCGTCGCCTCATTGCGCCTTCCTGAGGCCGCCGGATAAGCTGCCGCAAGTGGGAAAGCTGTTTCCGGCTCAGGGCTGCGTGTAGGTGGTCTTGACGACCGTGTAGAACTCGCGGGCGTATGCGCCCTGCTCTCGCGGGCCATAGGACGACGACTTCCTGCCTCCGAAAGGCACATGGTAGTCGACGCCTGCCGTCGGCAGGTTGACCATTGCCATACCGGCTCCGGACCGCCTCTTGAACTCGGACGAATGTTTCAGCGAGGTCGTGCATATGCCTGACGACAGGCCGAACTCCGTGTCGTTGGCGGTGTCGATCGCCTCTTCGAAACTGTTCACGCGGATGACGCTGGCGACCGGGCCGAAAATTTCCTCCCGATTGATCCGCATGCGATTGGAGGTGCCGGTGAAGAGCGCCGGAGACAGATAGAAACCGGGATGTTCGAGCTCCAGCCTCGTGCCACCGAAGGCGAGCTTCGCCCCTTCGTCCTGACCGATGCGAACATAATCGAGATCCTGGTCGAGCTGGGTCTGGTTGACGACCGGACCGATCTGGGTGTCGTGCGCCAAAGCGTGGCCAATCTTCAACCCTTGAAGCTTTTCGATGACCGCCTGCACGAAGCGGTCATGGATCCCAGACTGAACAATCAGCCGGCTCGATGCCGTGCAACGCTGCCCCGTGGAGAAATAGGCACCGTTGACGGCAACATTGACCGCGACGTCGAGGTCGGCATCATCCATGACGATGAGCGGGTTCTTGCCGCCGAGTTCGAGCTGGACTTTCTTGCCCCGTTCGAAACATGCGGCACCGATGCGACGCCCGGTCTCGACCGAACCTGTGAAACTGATGCCTCGGACCTTCCGGGATTCGACGAAGGCCTGGCCGACCTCGCGACCAGGTCCAATCACAAGATTGAACACCCCCTCGGGCACACCCGCCCTCGCGATAATATCTGCCAGTGCCCAACCGCATCCCGGCACCAGTTCAGCGGGCTTGAACACCACCGTATTGCCATAGGCCAAAGCCGGTGCGATTTTCCACGCCGGGATGGCGATAGGGAAGTTCCACGGCGTTATGATCCCGATGACGCCTTCTGGCTCCCGCAGAATCTCGACTTCTACGCCGGGCCGAACCGAGGCGAGCCGTTCACCATTCAAACGAAGCGCTTCACCGGCAAAGAACTTGAAGACGCGTCCGGCCCGGACGACCTCGCCAATACCCTCAGACAGGATCTTTCCCTCTTCTCTCGACAGCAAGTGGCCGAGTTCGTCCTTGCGGGCGAGGATCTCCGTTCCGATCTTGTCGAGGATATCGGAGCGAACCTCAGGGCTCGTTGCCGCCCAACCGGGGAACGCCAGGTAAGCAGCATCGATAGCCTCTTCAGCCGCTGTCCGACCCGACGAGGCGTAAACACCAACTTCATCATTCGTGTCGCTAGGGTTGATATCATGGACGACGGAAGAGCCTTCGATCCAACGGCCAGCGATATAGTTCTTGTGAATGGTCATTTTCATATCTCCTGAATGTTCGTGAAGCAGTCGCCCGGCGATCATTGTCCCCGATGGTGATGCTGGTGAAACTGCTTTGGAGCGGACAGACGCTGCAACAGGACCTGTATCGGATGGCGAAGGACCACCTGTCCGAAGCGCTTGGCTTGCGAGCGGCAGGAATAGCCGGTTGCGAGCAGTTCTTCTTCCGGGCGCGCGTTCTCAATATGTCGGCGCCAGCTCATGTCGAAGATTGCCCTGGAGGTGCCGACATTGCGTGTCTCATGTCCGTATGTGCCCGCCATGCCGCAACATCCTGACGCGACGACGTTTAGACGAAGGCCGAAGCTTTTAAAGATGACCGTCCAGTCCTGAAGACTGCTCTGGGCGGTCGCACTTTCCGTGCAGTGCGGCAGCAGGACATATTGCTTCTCGACCGGTGCGAAGCCGCTTGGCAGTTTCGTTGCCAGCCATTCCTGGAGGAGCTGGACCTTCGGCGCTGCCTTGGCGCCGAGCGCTTCCACATATTCGGAGCGGAACGTCAGGGTCATGGACGGGTCGATCCCAACGAGGGGAATGCCCGTCGCCGCACACATCGTCAGTTGCTCGGCCTGAGATCGCGCAACGGATTCAAAGTGTTTAAGAAACCCATGGACGTGCAGAGGCTTTCCGTTGGGCTGATACACGGACAGAAACGGCCTGAAGCCGAGACCCGACAAAAGATCGAGTGTATCCAGCACAAGTTGGGTTTCGTAAAAGCTGGTAAATGCATCCTGCACGACCACGACGGAGCGCCGTTTCTCGTCGGGGGACATCGATGCCAGTACGCCTGGAGTGGCAAAGCCAAATCCTCTGGCCGCCATTTCGCGACGCAAGTTAATTCCTGTCAAAGATGGCAAGTCCACCAGCCCGAGTGCACGCAAGACGCCCTTGACGGGCGGAATTTTCAAGGCGGCGTTTGTAAGCCGGGGCGCCAAACCTAAAAACGGAAGTATCGGTTCCAGGCCAGCGACAAGCCAATCTTTTGGTGGCCGCAAATAACGGCTGTGATAGAGCTCCAGAAACTTCGCGCGAAAGCTTGGTACGTTGACTTTGACGGGGCACCCCCCGACGCAGGACTTGCAAGCTAGGCATCCATCCATCGCTTCTTTGACTTCATGGGAAAAGTCGGCTGCGCGCCGCCCATGAAATACGGAGTTCAGCAACTTGACGGGCATGTTACGCCAGGGTGAAAACGAGCGAACGTATTTTACCTGCGCCGAAGGATCACACCCTCTGGCCGTAAGCTGTCTCAGCCATTCCTTGGTGAGCATTGCCCTGCCCTTGGGAGAATGCCGGCGCTCGCGCGTCGCTTTCCACGAGGGGCACATTGCCGTATCCGGGTCCCAATCGTAGCACGCGCCATTTCCGTTGCAGTTGATCACGTCGGTGTAGACGGTACGCACGCCACGCGGAATTTTTCGATCGGCCCGGCCCCGCGTCGGAACGTTATCGATCTTCAGGAGTGCCTGACTGCTGGGTGCTGCGATCTTACCTGGGTTCAGCTGGTTATGCGGATCGAAGACCTGCTTGACCGACTGGATGACCGGATAAAGCGAGCCGAAAAACTGAGGCGAATACTCGGACCGAACGCCTTTTCCGTGTTCGCCCCACAGCAGCCCGCCGTATTTCAGGGTCAATGCTGCGACCTCGTCGGTAATCTCACGAATGAGCTTTTCCTGGTTGGGCGCCTTCATGTCGATGGCGGGCCGGACGTGCAAGACTCCGGCGTCGACATGACCGAACATGCCGTAGTCCAGGCCGCGCTTATCCAGCACGGCTCTGAACTCCTCGATATAGTCGGCGAGGTTTTCTGGGGGGACAGCCGTGTCTTCGACGAACGCGATCGGTCGCTTGTCGCCCTGCATGTTGCCCAGCAGCCCTACGGCACGCTTTCGCATCTGCCAGATGCGTTGCACGGCGGCTTCACCTCTGGCGATGGTAAAGCCGAGGCGCCCCGCCACCCGGCCCTCCGCTTCGAGGAGGGCGACCAACCGGGTAAGCGGCCGTTCGACCTCATCTGCCGTCGCACCCACGAATTCGACAAGATTGACCCCCCGCGTCGGCTCTCCATGGACGGATGGAAAAAATTCCTTCACGCCATCCCAGACGATGTCGTCCTGCGCCAAAGCCAGCACCTTGGAATCAACCGTCTCGATGGACGCGGCTCCGAAGGCAATCAGGGACCGCGCATCGCGCAGGCACGCATCGAAGTTCTCGTACCGGACATTGACCAGTACCGAATGGCGCGGAATAGGGAGGATCCGCAGCTTGGCCTCAGCAATGACGGCAAGCGTTCCCTCGGAGCCGCAAAGCACCGAATTGAGATTGAACCGGCCGGCCTCGTCTCTAATGTGAGCGAGATCGTAACCGGTCAGGCAGCGATTGAGTTTGGGAAACTGCGTCTCGATGGCGGACGCATTGTCCCGCTGGAGCCGATCGATGGATTTGTGAACGCCGCCGACAATACCAGGCGTTCGCTTGGCGTGTGCGAGCTGTAAATCGTTGAGCGCATCGGAGGTCCATATCGTGCCGTCGGAGAAAACCGACGTCAATTCGAGAACATGATCGCGGGTCTTGCCGTAAAGGCATGACCCTTGGCCGCTGGCGTCTGTGTTGATCATTCCGCCGATCGTTGCGCGGTTCGATGTGCTCAGTTCCGGAGCGAAGAACATCCCATATGTCTGTAGTGCAGCGTTAAGCTGGTCCTTTACCACACCGGCCTGGACACGAACCCAGCCCTCGTCCGCGTTGATTTCCAGAATGCCATTCAGATGTCGGGAAAGATCCAGAACCACGCCATCGCTAAGAGATTGGCCGTTCGTACCGGTTCCCCCACCTCGCGCGGCGAGCTTCAAGTGGCGGAAGGCCGGCTGGGAAATTAGCGTGAGTGCGATCGAGATATCGGCGACGCTGCGAGGAAACAGAACGGCCTGGGGAGCAATTTCGTAGATCGAATTGTCCGTTGCAAAGATCACTTGGGTGGATCTATTCGCGCCGATGTCTCCACCGAAACCAGCCTTGCGCGCGGCAAGAAGATACTCGTTTACCAGTGGGATTTCGTGAGGATCTGGAACGAGGCGCGGTATCATCGGGGTATTTCCTGGTCTTGCATCAAGCGCAACCGAACGCGGATCCTGCTGGAATGGCGTTGCAGATCACTTTGGAAGGGCGGCAGTGGGGCATCATCTTGCCCCACCAACAGTTCAGAATCGGCACCTAGCCGTAATAATCGGGCACCTTCTTGAAATGCTGCCAGCCCTCGAGATCGTGGCCGGTAACGACAATCGCGCCAGTTTGCTCGGCGAGCATCCGCAGTTTCTTGACGCTTCTCACGGTATCGATAGCCGACGTCATGAAGCCCGGAAGGCATTTTTCATTCCAGTGGTCCAGCGTGTATGCCGCGTCGATGACGAGCATGATGGGACCGGATTCCGGGAGGGTAATCATAAAGGATTGGTGCCCCGGAGAGTGACCGGGCGACGTGTAGAGCTTGATCACGCCGTCGCCGTAGAGGTCGAAACCGTCGGTCTTGTCACCTTCCAGGAAAAACCAGTCGAGACCCGGCTTGTCGAAGTCCTTGCGGATATACCCGCCTGCCGAAAACCAATCGGCGTTGAACGCATATTGGTACTCGCTGCGCTGAACGATATAGGTCGCGTTGGGGAACCGACCGGTTGCGCCCGTGTGGTCGAGATGCAGGTGCGAGTGCAGGACATATTTCACATCCTCGACCTTGAACCCGGCTTTTACCAGTTGATTGACGCAGGTCTCTTCTTCCGTCAGCAGAGGATAGTAGACATCCGCCGTCGTGCCCCAATGTCCCTTGGGGTCCTGTGCAGCCTCAAGCGCAATACCCCCGTCGATCACGACATTGCCCTTTGGATGCGTAATCAGGTACCATGGGATCGGTGTGATGAATTCACCCTGGCCCCTCCCCAGCTTGATGTCCACTTCCCTCTGCCGGATGTGTCCCGTCTGGAACATGTAAAGCCGTATATCTGTCAATGTCATTCCTCCTCGAATGATGGGCTTCTACGCCCGCTTTTTCCGACTGCCAGTTAAGCGCTGACAGCCATATTGGTTTTTGGACTGGCATCTTTGCTGATTGTCATCGCCAAAAGGCCGTCCCTGTCGCACCCGGATCGTGGAAGATAGGCGGACACTGCCCCGTCGTGGACGACCATGATCGTCTCAGAAAGGGCCAGCAGTTCCTTCACCGATGTCGAGATGACGATAATGGCGGCGCCAGTCTCGGCCATTTTCAAAATGATTTCATAAATCTGGCGTATCGCGCCGACATCGACGCCCGACGTCGGCTCGACAAAGACGTAGACTTTCGCCTGCCGTTCCAGCCATTTGCCGATCACCGCCTTTTGCTGGTTGCCGCCCGAGAAATATCGGATCGGACGATCGGGCGCGTGGGGATAGATCGAGAGGCGCTGGATGATACCCTCGGCGTAACGGCGCTTCGCCGCACCCTGGACAAGGCCCAGTTTTGCGAGTCTCGAAAGCGCCGGCAGGCTGACATTTTCTGCCATCGATAGACTGGGAAACAAAGCCTGCTTGCGCCGTTCCTCGGGAATGAGGGCGATACCGGCTTTCAAGGCGTCGCCCGGATTTCGAATAACCTTGACGCCCCCGTCAATGACGATCTCGCCTTCATAGGCAGATAGGCCACCGAGGCATTTTTCGATCTGCTCCATGCCGGCGCCCAACGGGCCGGTGACGCCCAGAATTTCCCCCGCCCTGACGTTCAGGGAGAGAGGAGCCAGCCTGGGGGTCGAAAGACCTTTGAGTTCCAGAACAACCCGGCCCTGACTGAGACCGTGATTTTCGATTTGCAGGTCCGCCGAGCTTCTGTTGACCATGAGCTGGGTCACGACCTCCTCGTCGATCTTGCCGCGTTCCAGCGTACCCGACACGCGGCCGTCGCGAAGGATAGTGGCGCGGTCGCACAGCAGCTTCACCTCGTGGAGCCGGTGCGAAATATACACGATCGTGATGCCGCTCTCTTTGAACGTCGCGATCATCTTGAAGAGGAGGTCGCTCTCGCCGGCCGACAGGCGCGCTGTCGGCTCGTCGAGGATGATCAGCTTGTAACGACGGTGAAACAGCGTCGCCAACGTCACCATCTGCATTTGCGCCGCCGTCAGGGTCGATGCTTTGCGATCGGGATCGAGATCGAGACCGATCTCTTTCATGATCCTCGCCGCTTCCTGACGAATCTTGCCTCTGTTGATCCAGACGCGGCTCGGCTCGTTTCCAAGGAGAATGTTCTCGGCGACCGTCATGCTGCCGGCCAGTTCGGAATCCTGATAGACAGCCCCCAAACCGTGAGCATGGGCATCCACGGGCCGATGCACATGAATCGGCTTGCCGTCGAGTAATATTTCTCCGCTGGACGGCGAGTAGACACCCGTCAGGATCTTGATCAGCGTGGACTTGCCGGCGCCGTTCTCACCCAGCAAGCCGTGAACTTCGCCGCGTTCGAACGATAGGGAAATCCCCTTTAGAACCTGAATTCCGGCGAAATCCTTTGCAAGGTCGCGGAGTTCGATCAATGGAGTTGCCATGGTCGCCTCCTCAAATGAACTTCAAGTGGATTTCTTCACGATTGAGCGCAGCATTGGCGCCCACGGCGGCCAGCAGAACGAAACCGTTGAACAACTGCCGCGTGGCGAACGAGATCCCGATCATGTTCATGCCGGAGCTGACCATGTAGAGGAAGAAGACACCAAGCAGTGTTCCCAGGACATGCGGCTTGCCCTTGCCGAGAATCGTCGCGCCAAGGAACACGGCCGCAAAAGCTTCGAGTAGATATCCTTGGCCGCCGACCGGTTGCGCGGACGATGAGATCGACGTCAAAAGGACGCCGCCAATACCGCTGAACAGGGCGGACAGAACGAAGCTGACAATCACCCAGCGATAGACACTGATGCCTGAGTAATATGCAGCCATGGGGTTGTCGCCAACGGCACCGATATAATGTCCGGCCTTGCTGCGCGTCGACAGGACGTATCCGCAGACGAACACGGCGGCAAGGATGATGACCGGGAACGCGATGGGACCAATACGTCCTTGTCCGAGGAACCTGAATACTGCCTCGTTATAATCCACCGGGATCTGGTAGCCGCCCGACAGATAGGTGTTGACGCCGCCGAGAAGAAACATGACGCCAAGCGTCGTGACGATGCCGGAGAGCCTGCCGTAGGTCACGAGCACGCCGTTGACCGCGCCGATAAGGCACGCAGCACCAAGGCCGACTGCTGTCGCACCAATCCAGCCGATGCTTGGGATGAGCAGCGCGGTGACGATAGACGTGGTCGTTACAACCGCACCGATCGACAGATCGAAGCTTCCCGCGGCCACGACATAGGTCAGTCCCATCGAGAGCAACGCGCTGACGGTCATCGAGAACAGGATATTGTTGAAATTCGAGACCGTACCGAAGTAAGGGCTCATCAGCGTGAAGAACACGCCGAAGAGGATGATTACGAGGATCGTGCCCCAACGCCGGAGGAAGCCCAGAACTGCGCCGGCGCCGGTGTCGGTTTGAATGTCTGTACGGGCCTTTGTGACGGCGCCAGTCGAAGGTGTGGACATCACGGGTTCTCCCTTGGATGGGTGTTAGAATCGGGCGCCGCATTCCTGTGTCGCGCCATCGATTTTCCAAAAATGGTCCCCGGGCATCCAGGGCCCGGAGAACACGTCTCCGGGCCCGCGCCCTCGGGAGGTAATGTTAGCCGCCGTAGGTTTTCAGAAGTTCGATGGCCTTTTGGTCCATCGCCTTGAGTTCCTCGAGAGCACCCGCGGCTTCTGACTTTTCGATCGCCGTCACCGGGACACGATAGGTATGATTCGGAACCTCTTGCCCCTGTCCCAGCGCGAGGGCGATCTCGCCGATCTTGTCGCCTGCCGTGTGGTATGGAACGTCCGTCGAAAACGCGATCGGGCTGTCGGGGGATGCCATTTCGCTGAGCAGTTGATCCGAGAAGTAATGGTTGACGACTAGGGCCTTGCGTCCCATCTGCGTCAGGGCCTGCGATGCGCCGACGGTCAGCGGCCACCACCAGGAAACGATCGCCTGGAGGCTTTCCGGATCCGGGTTCGACTGAAGAAGCGACAAGGCATTTTCACGACCCTTGGAAATCTGGTCGGACGTCGACGTCGAGCCTGTCATGAAGGGCAGCATCTTCATGCGCGGTTCGAATTTGGTCATAACCTCGAGCTGATCGACTTCCTGATCGAAGGGCGTGTAGAATCCACGGTCTTCGGCGGTCTGGATGATGGTGCCCTGGCGCGACAGCTTGTTCTGGAGCCAGTAACCCATTGCAGTTCCCGTTGCCCAGGTGTCTTCCTGGACGGATGGCGAATCCTTGACGGGGACCATGAAGCCGACCGTCTTGATGCCACGCCGGTGCGCTTCCTCGACGATGTAGGCGGTCTCGGATTCCTGCGAATAGATGCCCAGAACGAGGACGTCGATGCCGCGGTCCAACAGCTGGCGAGCCGAGTCCTGCTCGCTCTGCTTGGAAGGTTCACCGCGAACGGTGACGAGTTCGCCGCCGTTGTCCAGCACCGTCTGCGCGATACGCCAGCAACCGCGTCGCCAGGGCTGGTTGAACGGGCCGTAGCAAAGACCGAGGCCGACCTTCACCTTCTTGCCGTTCGATACGAACTTGGGAATTTCACTCGTCAGTGCATAGGCCGACTGTGCTGTTGCAGCCAGAGCACCCGCTGCAGCGATACCTGCTCCGAGGCCAGCCAAGATCTGCCGCCTGCTAAAGCCAATATGCTCCTGCATTTCCTCTTTCCAGAACTTCGTCATTTCCATTCCTCCCTTGTGAAACTCTCTACCTCTCAGAGCATCCTGCCGCCCCATGGGTCAGCCTGCTCTGTCCTCCCGGATCATGGCGGCGCCTTTTTCAGCAATCATCAGGACTGCCGCCATCGTGTTTCCGGAAATCTGCGTGGGCATCACCGATGCATCGATGACCCTCAATCCCTCAATTCCATGGACGCGAAGACGATCGTCAACGACCGCCTGAGGTCCGGACCCCATGCTGCATGTGCCGACAGGGTGATAGATCGTCTGGCCGTTCGCGCGTGCAAAGTGGAGCCATTGCTCGTCGGTCTCGACATCTTTTCCGGGGCTCATCTCATGCGAGACGAAGGGCTTCATCGCGCTCTGCCCGACAATATCCCGTGCGATCTTCATTCCACGCACGAGGGTGTCCTGATCTTCGCTCGTCGCGAGAATGTTCGGCCGAATTGCGGGCACAACGAAAGGGTCAAGGGATTTGACGTGGATCGTGCCGCGCGATTCCGGACGCAACGGTGACACGCCAATCGTCATCCCCGGCTGATGATCGAGCCTGCGATCGGCTGCATTGGCGTAACTGGCATGCATGAAGAAATATTGGACATCCGGAGACGACAGCCCTGGACGGGTCCTGACAAAACCATGCGCTAGGCCGGTCGCCAGCGTCAGAATGCCTTTTCGGGTCGTGAAATACTGGGCGACCGCCTTTGCAAGCGCGATACCTCTGCTCTGTTCGTTCAACGTAATCGGTTGAGTGACACGCCAGTTCATCCGGGTGCAAAAATGATCGGCGTAGTTCGCTCCGACCCCAGGTAACGCGTGATTGACCGCAAGACCTGCAGATTTCAGGATCTTGGGATCCCCGATTCCGGAGAGTTCGAGTATCTGTGGCGATTGAACCGCGCCTGCCGCCAGAATGACGTCCCTGGCGGAAACCTGACATTTCTGGCCGTTTCGATAATATTCCACGCCCGTAACGCGGGCGCCGTCAAGAATCACGCGCGTGACATGTGAATTGGTATGCACTTCAAGATTGGGGCGGTTTCGGGCCGGTTGCAGATAGGCTGTCGATGCGCTCCAGCGCCGTCCGTCACGCTGATTGACCTGATAGTAACCGAACCCGTCCTGATCAGTGCCATTGTAGTCGCTGTTCGTTTTGAAACCTGCCTGCAATGCAGCGTCGATAAAGGCTTCGGACAGGACCGGCCGTTCCTTTACCCGGACCACATTCAGCGGCCCGTCACCACCGCGAAGATCGCTCGAACCGTCTTCGAAATTTTCCATCTGCCGGAAGTATGGAAGCACATCCTTGAAGCCCCAGCCCTTGTTGCCAAGCTGGGCCCATTGATCGAAATCCTGTGGTTGGCCCCTGACGAAAATCATGCCGTTGATCAGCGAGGAACCTCCAAGGCCCTTGCCACGCGGAACGACGATCTTTCTCTGATAGACGTTGTCTTCGGGCTCCGTCCAGAAACGCCAATTGAAGCGCTCATTGACAAGGAGTTTTCCAAAACCAGCAGGAATGTTGACCCAGAATCCTTTGCCCTCCCCGCCCGCCTCAAGCAGGAGAACTTTGCAATTGGCGTCTTCGGTCAAACGGTTGGCGAGGACGCAGCCGGCCGTACCTCCGCCAATGATGACGCAGTCGAAATTCATAGGGATACTCGCTTTGAAACTTGGGCTTTTACAGCAAGGACCGGCTCAAGCAGCCAGCGCCAAGCGGGTCATGCGTGGATCATCGCTACCGAGATTTGATGATCAGGAGATCTACAAACCGATCGCACGAACCTTGTGAGAGCCATCACTTCCTCCTCATCCGGCGACAGAAAACTCGCCGCTATTAGCAAGCCGCCGAATAGGCAGCTCCGCTCCTCTTGTGTAAACTAACCATGAAACCAAGTTGCCTGACAAGTGTGAATCTGATTAGATGTAAAAAAAAATTCGGCGTGTTGGTGCTGCCTTCTCACCGTGGTACCGGAGTTGATGACCGGTACTCGGAAATGCGAGACGCTTGCTGCGAATACGCGATACGGCTTTAGTTGGGAGGAAGCAGAATGGCGACTACGAAGGTGATAAGCAGAGGTCCGTCGCTTGCAGACTCTGTGTCAAAGAGTATCCGCGCTGACATCACGAGCGGTGGGTACATGATCGGCGACAAGCTTCCCACAGAAAAAGAATTGGCAGAGACCTACGGAGTAAGCCGTCCTATCGTGCGCGAAGCGATCAACTCGCTGAAGCGGGACGGTCTCGTCGTGACCCGTCAAGGACTCGGTGCGTTCGTTAGCGAAACACGCGAGCAAAGCTTTCGGCTTACAAGTTTCGACGTGAACGACGCGATTGATATTCGCAACGTGATCGAGCTTCTCATGGCAGTGGAAGCTGCGGCAACGGCACTTGCGGCCGAACGCCGGACAGAAGACGATCTTAAAATCATCGAAGCGCGGTTCAATGCAATGCAGACCGCAATCGATCGAGGCGAAAGTGGGGTCGATGAAGATATGGAGTTTCATCGGTCGATTGTCGAGGTCGCACGCAATCCCTACTTCCGCGACATGTCCGACTTTCTCGATGCCAATGTGAGAAACTTCATTCGGAAAGCCCGGGAAAATACGGCTCGGTTGCAAAGTGGTTTGGTCCAGCAAGTTCAGCAGGAACACCGAGCAATCTACGAAGCCATTGCCTCAGGTCAACCGCAAGCCGCGCGAAAAGCCGCTGAGGCTCATCTCATTGGAGCCGCCAAAAGGTTGGCGCTCTATATCGAGCCGTAACTGCTGCGCAACGATTGCCGAGCTTGCCCGGCATTGCGAAAGTCTGCGTAGACGACGAGCTGGCATTTTTTTGATGACGGCGCCCGGTAAACAGAAGCTCGCCGCGGGAGGAAAAAATATGAGCGACGAAAACGGCAAGGGTTTTGCGAGAGGCCTGACGAACTATGGCGACCGCAACTTCAGCCTCTACCTGCGTCGATCGTTCGCGAGCTCGATGGGTTACAGCCGGGAGATGCTGGATCGCCCGATCGTCGGCATCGCCCATTCCGCGAGCGGCTTCAACAACTGTCACCGTCATTTCCCCGAGATGATTGAGGCGGTAAAGCGAGGCGTCCTGGCCGCAGGGGCTCTGCCGATCGAATTCCCGACGATCTCGCTTGGCGAAGTCTTTCTCAACCCGACCAGCCTCAAATTCCGAAACCTGATGTCCATGGACGTCGAGGAAATGACGCGCGCGCAGCCGATGGATTCCGTGGTCCTGCTCGGTGGCTGCGACAAGACCGTCCCGGCGCAGTTGATGGGGGCCGCTTCGGCGGGCCTGCCCGCCATCCAACTCGTTGCCGGGCCGATGTCGACAAGCAGGCATCATGGCGAACGTCTTGGGGCCTGCACGGATTGTCGCCGATTCTGGCAGCGCTATCGCGCTGGAGACGTCGACGAGGCGGGCGTCAATGAAGTCGAAAAACGATTGGCCTCGACGGCCGGGACCTGCGCCGTCATGGGGACCGCAAGCACGATGGCATCCATTGCCGAGGCGATGGGGATGATGCCGGCAGGCGCGGCAGCAATTCCTGCCGTCGACGCTGACAGGCTTCGGATGGCCGAAGACACCGGACGAATCGCGGTTTCGCTGATCGGGTCGGACAGGACGCCACGGAAGATCATCACCGAAAAGTCGGTTGAGAACGGCGTGCGCATCCTGATGGCGATCGGCGGCTCGACGAACGCCATCGTCCATCTCGCCGCGATCGCGGGACGGCTCGGGCTTTCGGTCGATCTGAAGCGGATGAACGAGATCAGCGATTCGACGCCCGTTCTCATCGACCTCAAGCCAACCGGGGCGTCCTACATGGAGGACCTGCACGCGGCCGGCGGTATCCCCGCCGTGATGCGTGAACTGCGGCACCTCCTTCACCTGGACTGCGAAACGGTCACGGGCGAGACGATTGGGGAGCGCATAGATGCGGTGGACCCGTGGGTAGACCGAAGCGTCGTGCGGCCTTTCGAAGACCCCATAAGGGAGAACGGCGGCCTGATCGCGCTGTTCGGCAACATGGCGCCGCGTGGAGCGATCATCAAGCGCTCGGCCGCAGACCCGAACCTGTTCGAAAAGACAGGGCGCGCGGTCGTGTTCACCTCGCTGCAAGATCTGGCAAACCGGATAGACGATCCCGATCTGATCGTTACCGCCGATGATTTCCTCGTCCTCCAGAACGCAGGTCCCCTGAGCGAGGCGGCAATGCCCGAAGCCGGATATATCCCCATCCCGACGAAGCTGGCACGCGCCGGTGTGAAGGACATGGTCCGAATCTCGGATGCACGGATGAGCGGGACTGCTTACGGAACCATCGTGCTGCATGTTGCGCCCGATGCAGCCTCTGGCGGTATGATCGGGCTTGTTCGCAACGACGACAAGATCGCCTTGAGCGTTAGAAACCACACGATCGAGCTTCTCGTGCCCGATGACCAGATTGAAGCCCGCCGGTCCGCCAACCCCGTCATAAAGAGGCCGGCCAAACGCGGCTATGACATGCTCTATCGCGATCACGTCCTGCAGGCTGATGAAGGGTGCGATTTCGATTTCCTAAAAGGCGAGACCCCGTAAGAGAAGAGAGGCCGTCGTTGCTTGAGTTACGCGAGTGGCGGTCGACATCAGCCTAGGCGGCTCGCGATCGACGGCGAGACCGTCTCGATCAGGACAAGATCGCGGCTGTCCCTCGATGGAGGAGAGGCACTGCGCGACGCGGCTATTTCTGCAGCCGGCCTCGCCTACCTTCCCACCTATTTAGTCAAGGAGGATCTCGCTGAAGGGCGTTTGCGAAGAGTGCTGGCGGACTTCATCTCCCCTGCCGTCCCGATTAGTGCGCTCTATCCACGCCGGCGACATCTCGCGCCAAAAGTACGGCGCTTCATCGACCTGGCGACCGGCAGCCTGTAGTTTTCAAATCGTTTTCCAAGACCGTTCATTTCCGCGTGGGGTTCCCGGTCATGTTCTTAAGTCCCCTGCCCGGACCCGAGATTGGGTTGGAGCACGGACCTGCCGGGCCAGGGGTGTGACATGGGGTAGGGGAAAAACAGCCAGGCGCGAGCTATTACCGCATCGCTGATGCGAGCGCGTTGTCGCCTCATGATCGCAATCGCTGCGAAGTCAATCTGTACGGCAAAAACCGCCGACACATGATATGCGCAAAGCGCACGTCCTGCTGGCAGCGTGTCCAGTTCTTGCTGAAGTCTCTTTTTGTGACGACGCGAGGGAACGTATATCGAGCCGGCTTTCTATGTCGATGTCCGGCGCGATTTCGTCGGCGAGGCCCTATATGTTCAGATGCGGAGCATGAAGCGGCATTCCCTCGCAGGGCATTTCGAGTTTCTCCACTGTAGATAGCTCGACCTCGGTCACGTAGGCGGCTTTTCCTGCCGATGCAAAAGCGATATTGGTGGGTTTCGTGCCATTCGTCGGCAGGCGTTCGACAACCTTGCCATCGCGATCAACGACTGTGACGTCGCCTTGATTGTAGACGGTGCAATAAAGCCGGCCGTCGCGGCCAAATGCCATGCCGTCGGGTCCCCTCCATCCTTCCGGAAAGTCGGGCCGGTTCACATTGCAGAAGTCTTCTCGTTTCGCCGGAGCGGCGCCGAATAGGTCATATCTGTAGATCATGCCGGTAAGCGTTTCATTGATGTAGAGATGGTTGTCGGGACCAAAGGCGATGCCGTTCGTGAAACGAAAACCGGAATCGATCTTTCGAAGGACTTCTCCTTTTCGCGGGTCGATTTCATAGACGCATCCCTGGTAGGGGAGCTCCCGATAATTGGGATCAATCTGCGTGCCATTGAAGATCGTGGTGTCGATAATACCCGAATCTGTCAGATAGAGATTGTCGTCTGGCCCGAACCGCAGATCGTTCGCCCAGAGAAATCGACCTCCGAGCCCCTCCTCAATGCGCATCACCTGATGCCCACTCTGATCGTAGCATATAACGGCGCCGCTTCTTGCCTCAGCCATCCATAGCCGGCCGTCACCATCCATTGTCAATCCGTTCGGCCGACCGCCCGTCTTGATCCCGCCGACAATCTTTCCATCAGGCCCGATCTTAGTGATGCAGGCTCGCTTGCTTGCCATCTCGACAACGTACATTGAGCCGTCGGGCAAACAATAGGGGCCCTCCCCCTCGACTATTCCATGAGCAAAAGTTCTGTTTCCCATTCTGTCCTCCCGTGCAGCTTTAAGAATACCAACTTGTTTCTACAGAGTTGGCGACATGCCGATCAGCATACGCAGCTTGTCCTGCAATCCACTCGATTGCTGTTAGTCACTGTGCGCGTATGTTTCGGCGTCAAGGCGAAATCGACAAAAGCACCTTCTCGAGCGACCTCTCCCCGCGCCGAATGTCGATCGTCCGCGATTGCGATGGGATGGTTTCATCGCCTATTCAAGTAAACTTCGTTGTTTCGCATCGTCGGGTCACGGAAGAATGCCGCAACCATGTCTGCGGAAACATCGCCAATCGTTTCAGGCTGCCATTTCGGGTTTCGATCCTTATCGATGACAGCGGCCCTGACCCCCTCGTAAAAGTCCGGCTCTTTCAAAATCTGGTTACAAGCGAAGAGCTCGCGGTCCAGGCAATCAAAGAGACTTTTACTGATGGCACCTTCTCGAAGAAGCTGTAGCGCCACCTTCAAGCTCTTTGGCGACCGAGCAGAAAGAGCACGAACCGTGTTTTCGCTAAAGGCGTCGTCTTCCTTTGCAAGTGCTGCGAAAATCTCCTCTACATTGTCGAATGCGAATGACCGATCGATCACAATACGGTTTTCCTGAACTGGTCCGACCCCTGGATCGACCGAATATTCTTTCAACAAGGCGTCGCATAACCCCGAGCCGCCACTCAGCGGCAAGTCCGCCAGTCCATCAATGATCTCCGGCAACCGCCGGGACTCGACCTTGACATCGGCAAAGCCTGTGAAAATGGCATCGTCCGCATTGATATCGAGTCCGGTCAACCCAATCCATGAGCCGGTTTCACCGGGCATGCGCGGCAGAAACCAGCTTGCTCCCACATCCGGAAAATATCCGATCCCTGTTTCCGGCATGGCCAAACGCGTGCGCTCCGTCACGACCCTATGGCGTCCGTGCGTGGAAATCCCGACGCCACCGCCCATTGTGATGCCATCCATGAGGGCGATGTAAGGCTTCGGATAACGCGCGATGCGATAGGTGAGCGCGAATTCCTCCCGCCAGAAGGTTTTCGCGTCAGGCGATGAAGCTCGGCCGCTCTCATAGAGAGCTCTGATGTCTCCGCCCGCACAAAAGCCACGTTCTCCTTCGCCCAGAACAACGACGGTGGCAATTTCGGGATCGCGCTCGAGCGCGTCGAGCGCAGACCTGATTGCCCTTACCATGCCGATGGTCAGGCTGTTTAGAGCGCGAGGGCGGTTCAGCCGGATAATGCCGGCTGAACCGCGTCGCTCTACCAGGATGTGATCGTCGAAGGTAATGTGCATTCTGCCTCTCAAATGTAACATTGGTCGATACGGCGACAGAAGGGGCTAACGCACCAGGATCGCTCTGAAGTCGTTCACATTGGTGCCTGTTGGGCCGGTCTCGAAAAGGTCTCCGATTGCCGCAAACCCTGAATAACTGTCGTTGCCGTCGAGAAGACGGCGCGGATCCAGACCTGCACGTCGCAGGCGTTTTACAGTTCTACCATCGGAAAACGCGCCGGCATTGTCTTCCGATCCGTCGATGCCGTCGGTGTCGGCCGCCAGCACGTCGATCTGGTGGCCGTCTATCGCCAGCGCCATGGCAAGCGAGAACTCACCGTTCCTGCCGCCTTTCCCGCCTTTGGCGCGCAGCGTAACCGTCGTTTCGCCGCCCGAAAGAAGGACGACCGGCTTGCCGAACGGCCGGTTCCGTGCCTCGATTTCGCGCGCGATGGCCGCAAACACGAGAGCCACGTCGCGCGCTTCGCCTTCTATGGAATCCGAAAGGATGACGGCCTCGACGCCCTCCCGCTGCGCCATCGCGGCGGCCGCGTCGAGGGATACGCCTGCCGATGCCACGATATGATGACGGTGGTTTGCGAATACCGGATCGTCCGCGTGTGGTGCGTCAGCTGCTTCTGAATGGAGATGATCGATGCAAGCCTGCGGCAGGTTCAATCCATATTGTCCGATGATTTCGATGGCATCATGCCGAGTGGAATCATCCGGAATCGTCGGGCCGGATGCGACATGGGCAGGATTGTCGCCGGGAATATCCGAGACGATCAGGCTAACGACCTGCGCCTTTGTGGATGCAGCAAGCCGACCTCCCTTGATGGTCGACAAATGCTTGCGCACGACGTTCATGGCGGAGATTGGCGCCCCGGAGGCAAGCAAAGCCTCGTTGACTGCAATCTCGTCAGCAAGTGTCATCCCGGCTGGCGGCGCGGGAAGAAGCGCCGAACCACCGCCGCAGATCAGGGCGATCACCAGATCGTCTTGCGTGAGATCGCCAACGGCAGCCAGAAGCCTTTGCGACGCAACAAGGCCCGCGGTGTCGGGGACCGGATGCGAAGCCTCAATAATCTCGATGTCCCGCGTCTGGCATCCATAGCCGTATCGGGTGACGACGATGCCTTCGAGCCTACCGTCCCAGACGGTCTCCAGCGCCCGTGCCATCTGTGCCGCACCCTTGCCGGCGCCGATGACCACCGTGCGGCCTTTGGGACGAGCAGGGAGATGGGATCGGATCCCGGTGAGGGGATCGGCGGCGCGAACGGCCTCGGCAAAAAGCGAGGCGAGGAAATCGCGGGGGGAGGATGGGGTCATGGTTTGCTTTTCTTTTTTACATAGCCGTGACGTGAGCCGTCCGGCTTCAGGGAATTGTCGTCATCGTGTTGAGAATCCGCAGTGCCGCGCAGGCCGCACCGTAACCATTGTCGATATTGCAGACGGTCAGGCCCGAGGCGCAGCTCGACAACATGGCGCCCAGCGCGGTCCGGCCATGGTCGGCGGCACCGTAGCCGACCGATGTCGGAACGCAGATCATTGCGCTCGAAACAAGTCCTCCCAGAACGCTGGCCAATGCTGCATCCATCCCCGCCACGGCGATAATGATCGGATATCGCCTGATGTCCTCGATGCGGTTGGTCAGCCGCCACAGGCCTGCAACGCCCACATCGGCGACCAGCGCAGCTTCCACGCCGGCATGCCGCAGCGTCCGCGCGGCCTCGTAGGCGACAGGCGTATCGGACGTACCTGCTGCCACGATCGCGACCATTCCCGTGGAGGCAACCGCTCGGACGGGGCCGAAGAACGCCGTTCTCGACAGCGCGTGATAGTCCGCCCGGTCCCGCAGGTTTTCGGGTAGGCTCGCAAATAAGGAAGCGTCGAGCCGCGTCAGGAGCAGCCCTGCATCGACCTTTTCCGCATCGGTGAGGATAGCGGCAATCTGCTCGATCGATTTGCCATCGCAGAAAACGCTTTCGTCAAGCCCCATCCGTTGGCGGCGCGCATAATCGAAAATGAATTCACCATCGGTCATGGCCGTGCTCCAACAAACGCACTGCCGTTTCGATAAGGCTGAAAACCGATGGGCCGGCGAGACAGTACGGGCAGGAAGAGCCCGGCAACCGCACTTGTTATGCTGTCGATCATATCAGCATCGATGCGCGCTAGGCTCTCTTCGTCCAGCTCGATCACGATGCGATCGTGGCGGACACGGCAGCGCACGGTCTTTGGTCGGAGGGTGTCCCTGGCAAGGCGCTCCGCAGCGTCGATCGCCTTTAGCACCTCCGGATCGATCGCGATTCTCGTTTCCACCCGGCTCGACAGGCAGGGCGACGCCGGCAGCGCGGCCAATGCTCCCATGCCGAGCGCCTGCGAAAGCAGGCGGACGTTGGCTTTGCCCATGTCCGCTTCGAGATAAGGATGCCGGACGCTTCGTTCGGTAGCGGCATCCAGACCAGGACGATATTCCCCGAGATCGTCGGTATTGGCGCCTGAAAAGATCTGCCGGTCGGTGAATTTCGCGATCGAGCTATAGAGATTGCTTTTGCAGAAGAAGCAGCGATTGACCGGATTGGCGAGATAGTTCCGGTCGCCGAATTCGCCGGCGTCCAGCACATGCAGGTCCCAACCTTCCGACTTTGCCCAATGGCGCACCCGTTCGCTGGCCTCCGGCGGTACCGCTGGCGACGTCGCGTGCATCATGACGACATTGCTTCGGCCCAGCAGCCTGTGCGCGAAAACCGCAAGCGTCATGGAATCCACACCGCCGCTGACGGCGATCGCCGATGGTCCGGCGATGATATCGGCAAGGATCAGCGGCATGGTTTGCTCTCCGCGATATTCAATGAGTCTTGAGCCAGCCGGCGGAGATCGTCACGCTGGCGATGTCCACTGAGCCGGGCCAGATCGTCGGCTTCAAGTTTCGCCGTCGGCCCCGATGGCCGCGCGACGACCTTCATGCGCAGGCTGCGGCCGCCATCGTCGACGGTTTGCATCTGCCGCGGCAACGTTCGGCGCTCTACGATGGACCGGCGAACGCCGATGGTTGTGGTCTCCTCGAAAATCATCGCAACGATCTCGTCCTCAGCACTGATGTCGGCCAGAACCCGGACCTGGGTCATCATCCGGCCTTTCTTGCCAAAGACGGCAGCCTGGACAATGTCGAGCACGCCACGATGAGACCGGAGATTGTCGATTGCCTGGGCGAGATCTTCAGCCGTTTGATCGTCTATTTCGCATTCGAGGACCGCGACACGTTGCGTGTGTGCCTCGGTCGCACCGGCAGCTTCGAATGCCAGCAATCTCAGACAGTTGCTAATGCCCGGCAGACGCCTTGTTCCGAAGCCGGTGGAGGAAGCGACGAGAACGCGTTCTTGTGACTGTGCCACGGACGGTTGGCAGAGATAGCTGACGATCGCAGCCCCGGTTGGCGTCACTCTCTCACCTGGCACCCCATCGTCGATCGTCGCAAAGCCTCGCATGAGAAGGGCGGTTGCGGGGGCAGGCACCGGGAGTTGGCCATGCGCGGTGCGCACCCGTCCGCCGCCGAGCGGCAGCGGCCCGATCGTCCAGCGCGTGGCACCGATCTGCGTGATCAGCCAGCTTGCCGCGAGAATGTCGGCGATGGAATCCCAGGCTCCGACCTCGTGGAACCGAACCTCGTCTGAAGTCGTCCCGTGAACCCGCGCTTCCGCATCGGCAAGACGGGAGAAGATCCCAACCGCATGCCCGATCGTTTCAGGATCAAGCTTCGATTGTTCGAGCGCCACTCTTATGGCGCTCCAATCGACATGGTCGTGATCTGCATGATGCCCTTGCGTCGCCGGGCTATGATCATGGTGGTGATGACCATGATCATGATGATGGTGGTGGTCGGGCGCAGCATCGGTTTCCGCTTTCTGCCCGTCTCGCCGAACAGTGAAGCGTCGGCCGGTAAGGATCCCGTCATTGTGTTTTTCCAATGTGACGTCTACCCGCTCCAGCAGCGGGCACAACGCAATGACGGCGCGCATTCCACCTTCCAGATCTGGACGCAGATCGAGAAGTGCGGCAACGAACATATCGCCTGCAATCCCGCCAATGGGGTCAAGGTGAAGTTCCGTCGTCATGCGACCACCGGCCCGAAGCGAGGGACCACATAAGGGCCTTCCGGAATGAAAGCGACCGCTGTATCGCCGCTTTCATCGATGCTTCGTCGTACGGCGGCAGAGATGTCGTCGATAAGCGTCACAGCGGTCAGCAACCGATCTTCACCGACGAGCCCGGTCGTGTAGAGTTCGACTTTCCCCACGCGCATCGGCTTCAGCTGCATTTCCGTCTGCCATTCGTCGATTTCGGCAAGCGACTTCGCCGTCAGTGTCGCCAGGAACCGTTCCGGCCCGAGTTCGACCAGGCGCCCCTGCGCTTCGCGGAACTCATGCGAACCGAAGCCTTCCGAGCACTCGGAAACCATGATTAGCGTGCCGCCGGGCTCCAGGATGTCGAGCGGCGTGACCATGCCCTTGATCGTCTGATAATAGGTCTTGTCCAGCGGATAACCCGCAGATGAAGTGACGACGGTTTGGAATTTTCGCGGCACTTCAATACGCGTGGCATCGCTGACGAATTCGACGGCAGCGGCGTGGCTGGCTATGATCTCGCCGAAGGTGACGCAGACAAGATCGCGCTCTTCGTCGAGCACGGTGTTCAAACCGTAGACCTCGCCGAGCATCCTGACGATTTCCAGTTGCTCTTCATGCAAGGGGTTGCCGATCAGATTGCATTGGACGGCCAGCGGATCTTCCATGAAACGGGCGGAATGGAAGGTCCGGATGGTTTCGTGATGGGCGACGCCGGGCGCGATAACCTTGCGGCCGCCGGACCACCCAGCCATGAAATGCGGTTCGACCAGTCCGGTTGCAATGCGCAGATCGGCTTCGACGAAAAGCTTGTCGAGCTTGACCGGCGTGTTGCGTGTCGGCGTGAAGCCAAGATCGATATGGTCTTCTTCGTTTCTGGCATAATGGTTTTCGACCCGCACGGTTTCCAGCACCCAGGGGTCGCCGACCAGTTCGGCCAGTTCCTCGCCCAGATTGGGGCGGTGTAGGCCGGTGGCGACCAGCACGGAGATGTTTTCGCGCGGAATGCCGCCAGCAAGCATGGTTTCGATCATCGATCGCAGGAAGAGATGATTGGGGACCGGCCGGGTGATATCGCAGATCAGGATGCAGGCACTTTTGCGGCCCTTCACTAATTGCGACAGCGGCGCGGAAGCGATCGGCTTTTCGAGTGCTTCGATCACGGCTGCCTTCGGATCTGTGAGCCTCGGCAGAGGCTTCTTCCGAATGACCGTTGGAATAGCATCGGCTGGCAATGCCAGGGCCAGATGGCCGCGTCCATACGGAATTGAAAGTTCTTCTTGCATGGCTTTTGTCTTTCGGTTTTTCAGTCAAGAGGACTGATTCCACGTAGATCTGTCGCGAAATTTGTCGTTCTGGCGCCCACCTGACTCTGTCAAAGGGACTGCGGCGCAGCCCTGCGAAGTGATTGGATCCGTTTTTTCCTGGTTATCGCGATGCAACGATAAACGGCTTTTTACTTCCCTTGACGGAGAACTTTCCGGTCAAACGCCCCAATTCCTCGGCTTCATCGGCAAGTTGCACGCTTGCTAAGGTTGAGCGCTCGGCTATGGCAGCATTTTGCTGCGTCATCTGGTCGAGGCTGTTCATCGCCTGGTTCACCTCCCGCAGTCCGACAGCCTGCTCTTGTGCGCTCTCGGCAATGCCAGTGACCACATCGTTGATGTCAGCGACCTCGCTGGCGATGCGCTTTAGGACGCGCCCCGTTTCACCAACCATCTTCACACCGTCGCTGACTTGAGCACTCGACATCATGATGAGGGTCTTGATCTCCTTGGCAGCATCGGCCGAGCTTTGAGCGAGCGTTCGGACCTCTTGGGCGACCACGGCAAATCCCCGCCCCGCATCACCGGCTCTTGAGGCCTCTACCCCCGCATTCAATGCCAAGAGGTTCGTCTGGAAGGCGATATCGTTTATGATCCCGATGATCTGCGAGATCTTCTCCGATGAAGCCTCGATCTGCGACATCGCTTCCAATGAGCTATTGACAACGACAGTGCTCTGCCTCGCGTCTATCGTCGCTTGCTCGACGATTTTCCTGGCCTTGGCGGCACCCTCCGCAGTCCGCTGAAGATTGGAGGTGATCTCGTTCAGCGCAGCAGCCGTTTCCTCAAGACTGGCCGCTTGGCTTTCCGTGCGAGCGGAAAGTTCGGACGCTGCGGTACTGATATCCGAGCTGCCGCTGCGGATGTTTTTGGTACCGGAGACGATAAGCTCAATCGTCTCGTTCAGGGAACCGACCGCGTTGTTGAAATCGATTTTCAGCTTCTGATATTCCTCCGGGAAACTGGTATCGATCTCGCAGTGCAAATTGCCGTTTGCCAACTGCGCGAGACTGGCCCCGATCCGGTCGAGCACGAACGCGAGCTCATGCGCCGCGTCTGCTGTCTGCCGCGCATTTCGCTCCCTTTCCTGCTCCGCCAATCGTCTCTGGTCGGCGGCTTCCTGCTCAACTTGAAGTTTGGCTCCCGCGTTCTGGCGAAATATCGAAACAGACTTGGCAATTCCTCCCAGTTCGTCGTTCCGGCCACTTTCCTTCGCCGGCAGCTGGTAATTGAGGTCGCCCTCGGCCAACGCAGAGATCGCCCGATGAATGGACGATAGGCGCCGCAAAAGGCTGTTGCCGACATAGCCCCACGCGATAGCGATGGAGACGGCAACGCTGAATATGGCGAGCAAAGCAAGATAAAAGCGGGTCTTGGTGACGGTCTCGCCGGACTTGGATATCCGCAACGCCGACATTGATTGAGCTGCTTTGACAAGGCTCTCAATCTGGCTGGACAGCGCGATGATCCTGTCTTGGTTTGCCAGCAGCGTTTTGTTTAAATCCTCTGTGAGGCTAATCTCTTCGTTTCGGATCGAGAAAATGTTTCGTTCTGCGCGCCCTGGCGCAAGAAGCCGCGCGACAGCGGACCGGATGTCCTCCATCTGCAGCTCAGGTGGAAGAATCTCAATGGCGTTCTCGATATTTTGGGCCGCTGATTTGAACCGGGCCCCCATCAGCTTTGTTTCCGTCGGGGTCCGCGCATTCGAGATTTCGGCGTACAGCGCGATGATGCTGTTGGCTTCGGAAAACATCTGCCAGCTGTTCTTGATCTGAACAAATTTCTGGTCTGAATTCGTAACTGCCGATCGGTCGAACGGCACCGAAGGATCTGCCGATGACATCGTTTGAAGCAGAAATTCGAGATCAGAGGCCGCGGATTCAGCAATCGGGCCCATAGAGCCGGTGGCAGATGCATAGGCTGCGCGGGCATCTCCAATCATTCGGGCTCGCTCTCCCCGCAGATCGAACTGGATATTTTTCAATCGCAGGAGATTCTGCGTGTTGGAACCCAGATCCTCGAAGCTTTGCCGTATCGTATCAATCGTTGAAGGTTCGATGCCGCTGTCGATCAGCGCCTGCAACGTCTGATCGAGCACGTTTTTCTGCTCGGAGCTTATAGCATCCTTGCCGCCGAGAGCCGCACTGTCATCGGCAGAAGCAATGACCGGAACCAGCGCCGTGATCTCGCTGGCGAACCGGGCCAGTGCAAGGGAATGATCAAGTTGAGGCAGGCTCTCGGTTTGCAACTCATGAAAACCAGCATCGACATTCTGGAAGGCGAGGAAACTCAGGAAACTGCCGGCAACAGTCAACAGCGTCACGATGGCAAAGGACCCGATCAGGCGTCCCCTGACACCCGTCAGAAGGTTCAAGGTTTTCCCGCCACTGAACGTTTTCCATTGTATCTTCATTTGACCCCTCGCCAAACAGTCTCTGCAGTTGCCACCGGAATTCGGCTCGACGAACTTTCAGCTGTCGTGGTCGTCATTAATTGCTACGAGCTCAGCTCCCGAACCTGGGCTCCGCGATGCCGGTGACGCCCAATCCGTGGATTGCAAAAAGACTGCCGCGCAACTGGCCATCGCCAGGAAAGCGTGGGAGAGGCGGCTTTGCCATCGACGTTACGTACAGGACGTCGAGATTGGGGCCCCCGAACATCGCGCTTGTGATCTTCTTGACCGGCATTTCGATCACGCGATCCACAGAACCGTCAGGCGCATAGCGAACGAGGCGGCCATCATAGACGAGTGCATTCCAAAGATAACCTTCTGCATCGACCGTGGACCCGTCGGCCGCCCCTCCCTTCGAGGTGTCGACCTTGGCAAAGGTTCGACGGTTAGCGACAGCTCCCGTTTCGATGTCGTAATCGTAGGCCCAGATTTCGCCCGACCAGGTGTCGGTGAAGTAGAAGGTCCGGTCGTCTGGGCTGAAGCAGGGACCGTTCGAGCAGATAATACCGCTGTCAATTTTCGTGACGGTGAAGTCAGGGTCGAGGCGATAAAGAGCCCCATTCGGCCCCTCTTCCTTCGTATCCATTGAACCTGCGATAAACCGGCCGCGGCGATCCACCTTGCCGTCGTTTAAACGATTGGCGTGCAGATTCGGCTCGGGGTCGCGGATCAGTGCGACGTCGCCGGATTTGAAATCGAGCGTATGGAAGCCGCGCTGGAGTGAAACGATGGCGCCCTCTCCATTCTTGCGGATCGCCATCGATCCGATCTTCTGCGGCACATCCCATGCCCGCAGTTCGCGTCCGTCCATCGTCGCGCGGAAGACCCGCCCGTCAATACTGTCGATCCAGTAGAGGCGCTCCTGCTCGGCATCCCACAGTGGACCTTCGCCAAGTGTCGTCTTCACGTCGACCACAATTTCAATGTTCATATCGTCCTCCCAGCATAGAATTCTCTGGAGCTGGTGGCGATCCTCCTCGCCACCAGCCTGAGCGCGTGGCGCAGCGATCAGAAATTGACCTCTGATCCGCCCTTGAGAGAGAGGATCTCGCGAGCCTCGTCGGGGGTTGCGATTGCCAGCCCCATGCCCTCGATGATCTTGCGGACCATGGTGACCTGCTCGGCATTGGTTTCTGCAAGCTTACCCTTGCCGGCCCAGATGCTGTCTTCGATGCCGACGCGGACGTTGCCGCCAAGCGCTGCGGCCTGGGCCGCGATGCGAAGCTGGCTGGAACCCGCACCCAGCACCGACCAGCGGAACTCCGAACCGAACAGCCGGTCGGCAGTCCGCTTCATGTGCTGGACGTCTTCCGGATGCGTGCCGGTTCCGCCCAGAAGACCGAACACCGACTGGACGAAGAACGGCGCCTTCACCAGACCCCGATCGGCAAAGTGCGCGAGATTGTAGAGATGCGACGTGTCGTAGCACTCGAACTCGAAACGGGTGCCGTTGTCGTAGCAGGTCTCGAGGACGTACTCGATATCCTTGAACGAGTTGCGGAACACGAGATCCCGGGATGCCTCTAACTGCGGCTTTTCCCAATCGAACTTCCACGTCTTGTACCGGTCGGCGAGATGAAACAGTCCGAAGTTCATCGACCCCATGTTGAGGGAGGCCACTTCCGGCTTGAACACGGCGGCCGGCCGGACGCGCTCCTCCACCTTCATGAAGGGGCTGCCCCCTGTGGTGATGTTAAGGACCGCATTGGTGCTCTGCTTGATGCGCGACAGGAATTTGGCAAACCCTTCCGGCGTCTGGTCCGGCTTGCCGTTTTCCGGATCGCGGGCGTGCAGATGCAGGATGGACGCCCCGGCTTCGGCAGCACCTACGGCAGCCGCGGTGATCTCGTCCGGCGTGATCGGCAGGTAAGGCGTCATGGTCGGCGTATGGATCGCGCCCGTGACCGCACAGGTGATGATGACTTTTCCGTTCGTTGCCATGAAGGCTCTTCCTTTTTACCGTGACAGCTCTTTGTCGACTTGGGATTTGTGGGCACGCAACCGCATCAAGCGGCGGTCGCGCCACACCTGACGCTCGGCCAGATCACTTTCGGGAAGAAGGCGACGACGGGATTCCAGAACGTCCTTCAAAACCGGCCCGTCCCATTCGACGCGCTCGCGCATCTGCTCAAACATTCCGCTATACATGGGCTGATATCGGGCGACGTAGTCTGCAAGACCGCCTGGCGCATTGAGGTCAATGGTCTCGAAGGGACCGATGAATGACCAGCGCAATGCGAGGCCGTCGGCAATACCACGATCGACATCTTCCGCAGAAGCGTAACCGTTAGCCACAAGCCGGAAGGCCTCCTCGAGAAGTGCGCCCTGGAGGCGGTTCATGATGAAGCCATCGACTTCTTTCTTCATCATGATCGGCACTTGGCCGATCCCGGACAGAAATGCCTCGGCTGTTTTCATGACCTGCGGTGACGTCCAGGACGCCGGGACAACTTCCGCAGCGGGGATGAGGTATGGCGGATTGATCGGATGCGCGACCAGACAACGGTGCTTTCCCTTCAGGCCCTCGGAAATCGCTGACGGCAAGAGTGCCGAACTCGAACTGGCGAGAATGGTGTCCGGGTGACTGAGTTCATCCAATCGAGCAAACAGCGCGCGTTTCGCGTCGATTTTCTCCGGCCCGCATTCCTGAACCCAACCGGCACCATCCAGGGCCTCTTCCAGCGTCGCGCACGCGGTGATGAGGGCAAGCACATCGACCGGCTTGCGTCCGGCAAGAAGATCGTTCTGCTCGAGGTCGTCAAGCACGGTCGCAATGAACTCCTTGGCCCGGCCACAGGCGTCCGTGTCCGGGTCCCACAGCCGAACTTGCCGGCCGGCGCGGGCAAAGGTGATCGTCCATGCCCGCCCAATCAGGCCGACGCCGACTACGGCAACATTCAGTTCTGCTTGGGCAGTCATCACAATGTCTCCACATTGCCGTCGACACCGATCGACTGACCGGAAACGTTGCGCCCGCCGTTGGAGAGAAGAAAGGCCACCGTTTCCGCGACATCTTCAGGCGTCACCATGCGGCGCATCGATATACGCTCGAGATATCGGGTTTCCATTTCGGCATAGTCGACCCCGACCTGCACTGCACGATCTCTGATCACCCCTTCCATTCTAGCCCCCGCCACGATGCCGGGCAGTATCGCGTTGACGCGGATATTGTGAGGACCCAGTTCCTTGGCGAGGCTCTGCGTGAAGCCGATAACGCCGAACTTTGCGGCCGAATAGGGTGTGCGGTAGGCATAGCCGTGCCGTCCGGCGGCGGACGACATATTGACGATCGCGCCGCCGCCTGCCGCCTTGATGGCGGGAACAGCGTAGTGCGTACACAGGAATTGGCCGGTTAGGCCGATCTCGACGCAACGCCGCCAGTCGGACGGCGTAATATCCTCCACGCCGCCGGTTGGCCCGGCGATGCCGGCGTTATTGATCAACGAGTCCAAACCGCCAAAGGCCCGCGTGGCGGCCGCGAAGAAAGCCGCCACCTCTTCTTCGTTCGAAACGTCGGCCTTTGTCACGAACGCCTCGGGCATCTCAAGCCGAGCAGCATCAAGCGCGCTGTCGGAGACGTCGAATAAGGCAACGCGGGAGCCCTGGGCGTAGAGCAGTTTGGAAATCGCAAGCCCGATGCCCCCGGCCCCTGCCGATATAGCGACGCGTTGGCCCTTAAGACCGGACAGAAGGGATGTCTGTTGGGTATTCATATCAATTATTCCTTTCGCGAAGGGCGACGACAGCGGCCAGGACGACGCATCCGAAGATGATGGCCCGGAAGGCGTATGGGAGGGATGTACCAGCGAGCAGGGTCTGGAGTGCGGTGAGGAGCAGGGCGCCGCCGACCATGCCGAGATAATGGCCTCTGCCGCCGGTGATCAGCGCGCCGCCGACGACGACGACGGCGATGGAGGGCAGCAGATAGTCGTCGCCCATGCCAAGACTTGCCTGGCCGGAAAAGCCGGTGAGAAGCACGCCGACGAGACCGGCGCAAACGGCCGACAGCATATAGACGAGGATGGTGACGCGGCCGGTGCGCACACCCGACAGTCGTGCGGCATCGACGCTGTTGCCGAGCGCATAGACGCAGCGTCCGAACGTCGTCCGTCCGAGAAGCAGCACGCCGCCGGCGACGAACAGGATGAGGGCAAAGATGACCGGGGTCACGCCGAAGAGATGGCCGGTCATGAACCAGCGCAAGCCCGAAGATGCAAAGCCGGACGGCGTTCCGTTCGAATAGAGAAGTGCGATCCCCTGCAGGATGCCGTTCATGGCAAGGGTGACCAGGATCGGCGACAGGCCGAGCACCACGACACCGAAGCCGTTGAGAAAGCCGAACAGGGCCGCCATGAGCAGGACCATCGGCACGGCATAGATCAGCGCCGCGTCGGAGCCTTGCACGACACCGGCGAGCATGACGCCCGACAGGCCGATCATCCAGGGAACCGAGAGATCCAGTCCGCCCGTTAGGATTACCGCGCCTTGACCCAGCGCCAGGATCGCAAGGAACGTGGAGAGCACGAGCAGGGAGTTCCAGTAGTTCCAGTTTCCAAAGACGCTTCCGAGCACAAGCTGGGTGGCGATCAGGACGAGAACGAGGCATGCGTAGGCCGGGATGGCATAACGGAGTGTTTCCGCGTGCTGTCCGAGGAAGCCTGGCCGCACACCAGGCGCGGTCATACTGGAGCCGCTCCGTGCGACGAATGCCAACCGGCGGTCGGTCTGGTCGCGCTGCGAAACGAGCTTTCCGGCACGCCACGCCGCAATGGTTGCGGCAGCCCCTTTGATTTGCTCGGTGAACACGGAGTGACGCGACACGGAGGACAAAAGAACGGCGCAGATCAGCACCAGCCCCTCTGCGATCGTCGAGAAATACGCCGAGACGTTGAGCGCGAGCAGGATATTGACGATGATCATCAGCACCAGGGCGCCGAAGATCGTGCCGACCGGACCGCCCTTGCCGCCGCCAAGCCGCGTCCCGCCGATGACGACGGCAGCAAAGATCGACAAAAGCAGCGGGTTGCCGACGGTCGGATCGCCCGAGCCGGTCTGGGCGCTGACGAAGACACCCGCCATCCCGTAGAGCCCGCCGGCCAGAACATAGGTGGCAAACCGGACCAGGGTAACCCGCACACCCACGGCCGCAGCCGAGGCCCGATCGCCGCCGACGGCATAGAGTGCCACGCCATACGGTGTTCTCTTCAGCCAGCCCCATCCGAGCACCAGCGCGGCGAGCAGCAGAAGTGCGGATGGCAGGAACTCAGGGATGGCATCGCCCATATAGAAGGTGCCGAGCGACGGAGACACAAATCCGCCTGGCTGATCCAGCACCAGAAGTGTGGTTCCCTGGATGATGAACATCGTCGAGAGCGTGACGACGATCGGCTGCAGGCGAAAGACGGCGATAAACAATCCGTTGAACGCGCCGACGCCCATCCCGGTTGCGATGCCGACGAGCGTCCACAAGAGGACCGAGGCCTCCATGTCGGCCGGATCCATATTGGCGGCGAGAACGGCGTTGACCAGCGATATGACTGCGCCTGCCGACAGATCGAAGCCGCCCGAAAGAATGACGAGTGTCTGGCCAAAGGCCGCCAATGCCAGCGGCGTGGCGCCGCTGATGAGAAAGGAAACGTCGAAATAGCTGATCGGCCCCGGACTGATCGTCGCCTGCAGCAGCATAAGGCCGAAGAACACGATGATGGCCACCACCATGCCGCGCGCTCGACCGATGGAACGACCGAACACGGCAGGCATACGGCTGTTGCCACCATTGGCCAATGCTTCTGTAGAAAGCGAGACGCTCATGCCCGCATCCTCCCCTGTGAATCGTCACGGCCGCTGGCGTGTCGCCCACCCAGTGCCGCCTCCATGATTGCGGTTTCGGATATGTCGTCTGTCTGCAGTCGAAGAGCGACGCGACCCTGGTAAAGAACCGAGACGCGGTCGCACAGATGCACGAGTTCAGGCACTTCCGTGGAATGGAAGAGGATGGCGCCGCCGGCGTCAGCGAACTTGCGCATCAGGACGTAGAGTTGATGCTTGGTGCCGACATCGATGCCGCGCGTCGGGTCGAACAGCAAAAGGATGCGGCTCTGCGCCAGGAACCACTTGGAGATGGCGATCTTCTGCTGGTTACCGCCGGAAAACGATCCGGCCGACATGTAGAGCGCCCGATCGGCCACCTCCACGGCGTTGAAGACCGCGCGGGTCGCCGCCCTCTCCGCCTTGAGGTCGAGCATTCCGTATTGCGAGAACTGGTCGACGACGGGCAGGCTGGCATTGGCAGTGCCGTTCAGCTTGAGAAACAGACCTTCCGTCTTGCGGTCCTCGGGCACGAAGCCGATGCCGATCGACGGGGACAGCGCGTCGGACGGCGATCCGAGATACACGTCCTTGCCGTCGACGAGGATGGCGCCACCCTTGACGGGAAGAGCGCCGAAACAGGCGGAGAACAGATCGAGCTGACCCATTCCCTGCAGCGCGGCGATGCCGTGTATCTCGCCCGGTCGCAAGGTGAGATCGACATCGGCCAGTTTTTCGCCCGCTGCCAGCTGCCGGACTTCCAGCACGGGCTCGCGCCCATGCGTGCCGGCAACTGACCGCGGAGGAAAGGAATTCTCGATCGACCGCCCGATGATCTTTTCGACGACCTCGTCGTCGGTGACGTCGGCGACATTGGCGGTGATGATGTGCTTGCCATTGCGAAGGATCGTCAGCCGGTCGCAAAACTGCCGGACTTCAGGCAGGCGGTGAGAAATGAAGACGATGGTGATGCCGGTGCGCTTGGCATTGGCGATGATCTCGCCGAGCCAGAGCACATCCTTGCCCGAGAGCGCGGAGGTCGGCTCGTCGAGCAACAGCACCTCGGGCTTGCGATAGAGCGCCCGCGCGATCTCGATCTTCTGCTGGACGGATAGGTCGAGCTCGCCGGCAATGGCGTCGAGATCCACGTCCAGGCCGATCGCCTTGAAATGCGCCGCGACATCGCGCCTCGCATTGGAGCGGCGCAGCATGCCGAGCGGACCGACCGGTGCATTGGGCAGGAGCATGTTTTCCAGAACGGTCAGATCGTCGACCAGGGTCAATTCCTGAAAGGCCGTTTGGATGCCGCAGCGATGTGCATCACGCGGCGATTTAAGCGAAACCGGCTTGCCACCGACATGCACCGTCCCGTGATCCGGCGTCAGAAGCCCGGACAGGAGTTTCATCGTGGTCGATTTGCCCGCGCCGTTCTCTCCGAGCAGAGCGTGGACCGTGCCCCGCTCCACCGAAAACGTGGCATTGTCGATCGCCTTGGTCGCGCCAAACGATTTCGACACGCCATCAATCGCCACTGCCGGTGACGTCAATTGGTCTGTCATGATTGCAAAGCTCCGTTTCGGGAAACAGCCGGCGGCAAAACCGCCGGCCTCTCTTTCCTTACTCGTCAGGCTGACCAACAAGGGCCGCCTGAAAGCCAAGGCCGGGGAGTTCGGGCGAGTAGATCGAAGCGAACCAGCCTGGATTGGAGACGAGGGAGGGCTGGAAGACATTGCAACCGTTCTTGAGTTCTTCCCAATCGCCGGTTTCGCACAGCTTGACCGTGTCATTGGTGACGAGCGGCAGTGGCAATGTCGTCAGATGCGGCACCTCTTTGCCTTCGATCAGGTCGACAGCCAGCTTCAGAGCCAGAGCGCCCGAATAAGGCGGGGACGCATAGGAAATGCGCGGAGCGCCCAGGGGAGCATAGGGGCTGGTTGCGCCATCGATCTTCGTGTCCTTCGGCAGCATCTGGATCCGGCCGCCATTCGATCCTTCACCGGCGCATGCGAGAAGCTGCTCGGGTGTCTTTCCGGCTTCGAGCTGCATCGAGTTCGCCGTGAAGCAGCCGACCTGCATCCACCGACCGTTGATATCGTCCCACTTGCGGGTCGAAAGAAGCTTGGACAATTCGGTGCGCGCCACGGCCTGGCTCCACATGCCGACGGCCTCACCGACGATCTTGATGTCGGGGTGTTCGGCGAAGACCTTCTTGGCGGCGGCCGTGCGTGCCGTATCGACGGATGTGCCGGGAACACCGGTCACCAGGACGATATTGCCCTTGCCGCCGAGCTTGTCGACTAGCCATTGCGCCGTGACGCGACCCGTTTCAGTCTGATCGATCGTCACGTTATAGGCGCATGGCTCGGTGATCTCCGCATCGTATGCGATGATCTTGACGCCTTTGGCGCATGCCGCCTTGACGACCTGGTTGAGCGCGGTCGGCGAGATCGGATAAACGACGATCGCCTTCGCTCCTGCCTGAACCATGGCATTGATCTGCTGGATCTGACGCTGAGCGTTGGGGCCGGCAACCTGGACCTTCAGGTCGATCTTGTCGGCATAGGCTTTCGACGCGGCAAGCGCCTTGACCATGTTGGCAGCTTCCGCCTGCCAATCGTTGCCGATGTAGCTCATCGACAGATAGACCTGCTGCTTTTCGGCTGCGGCAGCGGCCGTGCCAAGAGCGCAGGCCATGGAAAGTGCAAGCACGGACTTCTTCAAAAATGGTCGCATTTGATCCTCCTCTTTCCTGCCAGGGGGGCCTCCTCGCCCACATCGCCCGATCAGGTATCTCAAGATCTTAGATAATTGATCAAAAGTCAATTCGACTTTATCAAATCGTGAAAATTTGATAAGAGGGGTTGGTTGGCACATAGGAGACGAGATGCACGGGATATCTGAACAGGTTTCGCCCCTGAGGCGGGAAACTCTGGAAGACGGCGTTTACAGGCAATTGTGCGAGCTGATTCTGCGAGGCGGGATTGTTCCGGGAGAATCCATCACCGTTGCAAGCCTCGCGGAGGCTTTCGGGGTGAGCCCGATGCCTGTTCGCAACGCGTTGACCCGTCTGTCAAGCGCAGGTGCGCTCACTGTGGTGTCCGGCAGGACCATCGGTATCCCCAAGCTGACCCGCCAAAGGCTCGACGAACTGTTGCGCGTGCGGTTGGCGGTCGAGCCCACGACGGCCGCATGGGCCGCCGAGCATGCCAGTCCTTTGCAGGTCGATGGGCTCAAGAGGAATTTTGAGGCGTTATTCGTGGGGCAAGAATCGGCTGACGCAAAACTTTACCTGCAGGCCAATTACGACTTTCATTTCGAAGTCTACCGTCTCGGCCAGTCGCCGATCATGCTGTCAATCATAGAAAGTCTCTGGCTGCAGATTTCGCCATACTTTCATCTCCTGAGGGCATCAGGAAACTTCCGGATTTCGAATCGTCATCACGAAGACATCTTCCGCGCTATCGAAAGCAATAAACCCGATCAAGCTCGGCAAGCGATGCACGATGACATCTCGGACGCGTATGACGTGCTCACGGGTTATCTCTAACCCTTGTCTGCGAGATCTCTGAGCCTGTTACCTCGACACCGGCTGCCAGTTGTCGCCTGTGGGTAGTCGGCGTCAGTAATTCCACTTGGATACCGTGTTCGCGGATTTATTTCGGGTCTAGATGCGTGAGCAATCGCGATCCCGACAAAAGGGGGATAAAGACAGGGCGCCGTATCTAGGTCATCGGGGCGACCTGCTTCTCCCTCGCCGCATTCAAAACGCGGATAAAACGCGTCGCTCACTTCTTATTACCATCGCATTGTTTTTGCTGAAAAAACCCACCCCTCTCACCTGAGTGGACCGTGACGATAGGGGCGAATCTGATATAAGGGGGATAAAACGAGGAAACGAAATGCCTATCCATGATCCATGCGCTTTGCTCAACCGGTTGCTTCAAGAGTCGAACGAAAGTGGGTGGCTGGAATTCAAGGTCAATAACAAGGATCCGCGCGAGATTGGTGAGTATGTTTCCAGCCTCGCGAATTCAGCCATGCTGGCTGGCAGGGATCGTGCTTTCCTTGTCTTCGGCGTGGAGGACCGCTCGAAAGAACGGGTGGGGACCGAACTCCGTTTGCAAAAGCTAAAGCAGGGGAACGAGGATTTTACAAATTGGCTGAGCCGGATGATCGAGCCGCGTGTCCTCATCGAGGTTCTGGATTTCTCGTGCGATGGCCTTGCATATTCCGTGATTGCCATCGAACCGTCCTATGAACGGCCCGTAAAGTTCAGCGGTGTGGAATTCATCCGGATTGGGGAGAACAAGAAAAAGCTCGCCGAGTTTCCGGAGCATGAGCGGGCGCTGTGGATAGCGACCGGAAGGCGCCGCTTCGAGACAGCCGTGGCTGCATCCAACGTGACCACGGAAGATGTTTTCGCGCTCCTGGATCCGGATCCTATGTTCGATTTGACCGGCGAGCCAAGGCCCAAGAACCAAGAAGAGGTGACCCGCAAGATGGCGGATCGAGGGTTTGTTCTGGATAATCTTGAGGGCCGGTTCGACATTACCAACCTCGGCGCCATCATGCTGGCCCGCGACGTCACGGCTTTTCCCTCCATCGCCGGGAAAGCCGTTCGCATCGTCAAATATACCGGCCGCGATAAATCTCGATCCGACTTCGAACAGGAAGGCAAGAAGGGCTACGCCGTCGGTTTCACCGGCATGATGAAATTCCTGATGGAACGCCTGCCCAAGGACGAACGCTATATCGACGGGGTTCGACGCATGGTTCCGCACTTCCCGGAAACAGCTATCCGGGAAGTGATTGCCAACGCACTCATCCACCAGGATTTCATGGCGACCGGCGTCGGTCCTGTGGTCGAGATCTATGATAACCGGATCGAGGTCAGCAATCCGGGTAACTCTCTGATCAGTACCGACCGAATCCTCGACGAACGACGCTCCCGAAACGAAAAACTGGCAGCGACTATGCGTTCATTCGGCCTCTGTGAGGAACGCGGTGGCGGTCTCGACAAGACGCTAATTGAGATCGAAGCAGAGCATCTCCCGGCCCCCGATTTCATCTCATCCGAAAACTCAATGCGTGTCGTGCTGTTCGCGCCCAAAAGCTTCAACCAGATGTCGAAGACAGAGAAAATGCGGGCGTGCTTCTTTCATTGTATTCTGCGCTGGCTAACTCACGATTACATGAGCAACGCAACTCTCCGGGAACGGTTCTCGCTTCCGGCCGAAGAGTATCAGGCAGTTTCCGCAATTATCGCGGAATCGATCAAACTCGGCCGCATCGCACCGGCAGACCCGGACCAGGGCAGGAGAAAGGCGAGATACGTTCCTTACTGGGCCGTCTAAGGCAAGTGATCGCCTTGAACGGGATCGAACCGGCGTTGGCTAATCGTAAAGCACCTGATAGATCATAGACCGCCGAGTATGAGGTCTTGAACCATCTTCAAAGAGAACCCTCGGACCGGATCGGAGAGCTTTTGATGGGCTGGAAAACACCGAAGATCGAATACGTGAATGGCTATAAGATCGTTGAAGTTGAAGGGCCCAGCTTCAAAGTCTACGATGGCGACCGTCAGCTCGGGGACGATTTCCCCTACCCCGGCGAAGCTGCTGCTTACGCAACCTCGTTGCCAAAACGGGATCATCCACGCAGCTAGGCGAGAAGCCGCGGAAGATCATTGAAAACCCTTTATCGCAGCCTTAACGAATGTGGAACAGGATTTGACCAGCTCCCAACTTTCTTCGCCGCTGGAACTGCTTGGGTGGTCAGAATTCTTCGCGGACCAGGTCCAGCCCAGCGAAGCTGACTTGATCCCCAGACGCGTCGCTTCCGTTCACCGGGCACGCATCGAGGCAATCGATGTCACCGGGCCGGTCGGACTGGAATTTCCATCCAATACCAATACTGGTGACTACGCGGTCGGCGACTGGGTTCTTGCCGATCCACTGACTGACATGCTCATCAGACGTCTCGACCGAAAAAGCGTCTTTCAGCGACGACCGGAAGGCGGGCGTGGCCAGCAACTTGTTGCCGCCAACGTCGACACCCTGTTGATCGTGACCTCGTGCAATGCCGATTTTAATCTTGCTCGGCTGGAACGTTACCTGATCATGGCCAACCAGGCCGGGAGCTATCCGGTGATTGTGCTGACAAAGGCCGACAC